>MAAA01014504.1_pt1 | contig 11841 bp, 10 predicted proteins | sample 1115971 | NCBI WGS metagenome assembly MAAA01 (sample SAMN04961123, study PRJNA320927) | seawater metagenome | isolation source: sample BD02T6 sea water enriched with oil for 6 days | place: USA:Gulf of Mexico | collected 2013-07-27 | reverse complement strand
GGTGAAATTTGGGTTCATCCCATTGCGCTTGCCCAGGTTGAAGTACCCGGAGAGCTCAACAAGGCCAACGCTCAATATGTGTTAGATACCCTAACCCATGCAGCACAAGGCTGCCTAGACGGTGTTTACCAGGCAATGGTTACGGCACCAGTACACAAGGGCATTATTAACGAGGCCGGCATTCCTTTTTCTGGCCACACCGAATTCCTAGAGGAATACACCCACAGCAAGCAAGTGGTCATGATGCTGGCCACTAAGGGATTAATGGTGGCGTTAGTCACGACACATTTACCATTAAAGGATGTATCTGACGCCATTACCCAAAAAAGACTTAGCCAAGTTATTACCGTCCTGGATACTGACCTTAAGCAATACTTCGCCTTGCCTAATGCCAATATTTTAGTGTGTGGACTAAACCCTCACGCCGGAGAAGGCGGCCATATGGGCCGAGAAGAGATTGATACTATTGAGCCTTGTCTTGAAACCTTGCGCCAACAGGGCATCACGCTTACTGGCCCACTGCCCGCCGACACGCTTTTTACCGAAAAGGTTTTAGCACACGGGGATGTGGTACTGGCTATGTACCATGATCAAGGCCTGCCGGTTTTGAAATTTAAAGGTTTTGGCCAAGCTGCCAATATCACTCTAGGTTTGCCCATTATTCGTACCTCAGTAGATCACGGCACCGCCCTAGATTTAGTGGGTAAAGGTTCCGCCAACCCAGGCAGCCTAGCCACGGCAATCGACTATGCTTTACATATGTCAGCCTGCCGACAACAAACAGGAACACCCTCATGAGCCGTCCACAAATGGGTCACCAAGCCCGTAAACGTTTTGGTCAGAACTTTTTACACGACGACAACGTGATTCGTAACATTGTAAAAAGTATTCGCCCTAAAGTAGGTGAAAACATTGTTGAAATTGGCCCTGGTATGGGTGCCATCACCGAGCAGTTACTGGATGCCACTGAAGGCTACTTAAATGTTGTGGAATTGGACCGCGACTTAATCCCGGGCCTTAAGGTTAAATTCTTTAATCACCCAGGATTCAAAATACACGAAGCCGATGCTCTGCAATTTGATTTTGAGTCACTTAAAAATGATGAGCGCCCATTGCGCATTGTGGGTAACTTACCCTACAACATATCCACACCCCTTATTTTTCATTTATTAAGCTATGCGGGCACCGTGCAAGACATGCACTTTATGCTGCAAAAAGAAGTGGTACAACGCATGGCGGCAGGCGCTGGCGAAAACAATTACGGACGCCTATCGATCATGGCTCAGTATTTTTGCGAAGTGCAGCATTTATTTGATGTGGGCCCTGAAGCTTTTCATCCTGCCCCCAAAGTAGACAGTGCCATCGTGCGTTTAGTCCCTTATAAAGTCCTGCCGCACCCCGTTAAGGACCACCGTACCTTAGAGAACGTGGTGCGCACCAGTTTCTCTATGCGACGTAAAACATTACGTAACAACCTTAAAAAAGTAATTAGCAGCGAGCAGTTGGAAAAAATGGGCATAGACCCATCACTGCGCCCTGAACGCTTAGGGCTAGCCGACTTCGCAGCCATTAGCGATTACGTATTTGAACACCCTATGAGTGACACATAAAATGTCTGAACCACAAATCAGTGTCAGCGTTAAAACTCATTTCTTAGAAAATGAATCTTTGCCGGACAAAAATCGCTTTGTTTACAGCTACACGATCACCATTAGCAATAATGGTGATCGCAGTGCACAACTTTTAAGCCGTCACTGGATTATCACCAGCGGCGAGTCACTTAAAAGCCAAGAAGTGCAAGGTGACGGCGTCATAGGCCAGCAACCCTCTATTGCCCCAGGTGAAAGCTTTACTTACACCAGCGGCTCGGTCATGGACTCTGAAGTAGGCACAATGCAAGGCAGCTATACTATGTTGGATGCAAACGGTGAAAATTTTGATGTACCTATTGCCCCCTTCGCACTTGCGATTCCTAATCAATTAAATTAAAAGATACATCATGCCAAGAACTTTTGCTGTAGGCGATCTACAGGGTTGCCTAGAGCCATTGCAACGTTTACTGGACGCAGTGAATTTTGATGAAAGCCAGGATCAATTATGGTGTGTGGGCGACTTAGTTAATCGCGGCCCTGATAGCTTGGGCACATTGGAATTTTTACACAGCATCCGAAAAAGCCTTAAAATTACATTAGGTAATCACGACCTACACTTATTAGCAGTAGCCCACGGCGAGAAAAAAATTAAAAAAGATAACGACCTTAGTCGTATTATTGAAAGTGAAAATGCCGACACGTTATTCAAATGGTTACGCAAGCAACCCTTATTACAATGGGATAAAGACAAAAATCTAGCCATGTGCCACGCAGGCATCCCCCCCATGTGGGATTTAAAAACCGCTAAAGCACTTTCTAAAGAAGTTCAAACAATACTAAAAAGCTCACGTCACATTTACTTGTATCGCGCTATGTATGGTAATACTCCTGATCTTTGGGATGATAATTTAAAAGGCATGGAGCGCTTAAGAGTTATTGTTAATTATTTTACCCGCATGCGGTTTTTAGGGCCTAATGGGGAGTTGGATTTAGATAATAAGCAAAATCGAAATGTCACTGACAAAAACCTAAAGCCTTGGTTTAGTTATCCTAATAAATTAAAGAAAACACAGCTATTATTTGGCCATTGGGCAGCTTTAGAAGGCATGTTTGATCACCCACAAATTACTGGCCTAGATACAGGTTGTGTATGGGGGGGGCCGCTTACCTTACAACACATAGAAACCGGCAAACGCTATTTCGCTCATTTATAAACCGGACTAAAAAGGAGACAACATGTTTAAGCACATTAGCATTGAACAGTTTACTCAACTACAAGCAGAAAAACACGTCCACATAGCCGACACCCGCGACGTACAAAGTTACTCCGCAGGCCACATAACCGGTGCGACACATTTAGACAACAACAGTGTTGCACAATTCGTTGCCGACACTAACTTTAAAGAAGCGGTTGTAGTGTGCTGTTATCACGGAAACTCTAGTCAAGGTGCTGCACAGTATTTATTTGAACAGGGCTTTATCGAAGTATACAGTTTGGATGGCGGTTTTGAATTGTTTAAAGTGAGTCTGCCAGACGGTGTATCGCAAGGCTAACATTAACTAAACCAGCTATCTTCTGCCCACTATATAAGAATTAAAAAAGGCCCAAGGAGTAATCCTTTGGCCTTTTGTAATTTATAACTGATCCATTAAAATGACACTGTTACGCCTCACTAAGTTGTTTGTACTCGGCATAACTAATTCTATATAAAATGGCGTATAACACTGGGATAAAGCCCAGGGTTAACAAGGTTGAAAACATCAACCCCGCCATAATACCCACTGCCATGGGCTCCCACATTTCGCCTCCCCCTAAATACAAAGGGATTAAACCAAATACAGTAGTGGCGGTGGTGAGCAAGATGGGCCGCATGCGGCGCTGTGCTGCTTCCACAATGGCAAGCTGAGGCGCCAAGCCGGTTACTTCAATTTCAAACTTTATGCGCTCCAACAAAACAATTGCGTTATTAATGACTATTCCGGCTAAAGAAATAATACCCAGTAAGGTCATGAAACCAAAGAAACTGTTGGCGGCAATTAAGCCCCAAATGACACCAATGATGCCCAAGGGAATAGTGGACAAAATAATGAAGGGTTTACGCAATGAATTAAATTGCATCACCAACAAGATCACGATAATAAATATGGCGATGGGCAGTTTATCGCCAATGGCTTTGCTGGATTCCCCAGACGATTCCAGCTCTCCACCGTATTCAAAGTAAAAACCGAAGGGCCAATTTTTACTGTATTCCTCTAACCAAGGATTAAGCTGGGCAAACCCTTGAGCGGCGGTAATGCTGCCATCCAGTTGCGCGCCCACTGCCACTGTTTTTAAACGGTCGCGGCGTAATATTTTGGCAGGCTCCCAAGTTACGTTGATGTCGGCCACCTGTATTAGGGGTACAGATGAGCCGGTGGCTTGGGAGAACACAGTAAGAGATTCAATCTTGCCCAGATCCTGACGGTCAGCCGCCTCAGTGCGCAACACAACCGGAATAGAGGTGGTACCCTCTCGATACTCAGTCATTTCATAACCGCTTAAACCGGTTTGCAACGACACTGCTATGTCTTGGCTGGTGATGCCAACTCGTTTGGCTTTTTCCTGATTGATATCCACGGTGAGTTTTTTAATTCTCTGGCCCCAGTCATCACTGACATTTTTTAAGCCATTAACTGCAGCCAGTTTCTGTTTTACTTCATTCACTATGGAGAATAGTTTGTCCACGTCATTACCAAATACTCGTACTTCCACCGGATTAATAATGGCCTTGCCGTTTTCAATTAGGCGAGCGGTGGCTTGGGCATCTGGGTGATTATGGTTAATGTAATTCTCTATGTTATGCATCAACTCTCCATTCACATCAGCCCCGGTGGTGTTAATGATCATTAAGCCATAACTGGGGCTCGCCGGCTTAGGGCTATGGGTCAGCAAATAACGCACGCCCCCTGAACCTATATACGTTAGCCAGCTGCGAATACCTTTAGGGTTTTCATCACTCACCTTAAGCGTTTGCAGGTACTTCTCCACATCTTTTACTACCCAATCGGTTTGCTCGATTGCGGTACCAATTGGTAATTCAATATCCAGTTTAAAAAACGGCCTATCGGAGGGTGGAAAAAAGATACTGGGCACTAACTTCAACGCCTGCAAACTGCCAAAAAACAATATGATGACACTCACCACAGTAATGGTGCGATTCTTAAGTAACAGCACTAAGAAACGACGGTAATAAGGGTAAAAACCCTGTTCAAATTCATTTGCGTCTTCTTTAGTTTTTTTCACTTTAAGAATCAACATGCATAACATAGGAATCATAGTGAGGCTTAATAACCAGGAACATAGCAGCGTAATGGTGACCACCTGGAACAAGGCGGCGGTATATTCACCCATGCCCGATTCGGCTAAATATATCGGCAAAAAGGCCGCTGAGGTGGTGAGTGATGAGGTTAACAAGGGAATTTTCAATTCATTGGCCGAGATGATTGCGGCGTCCATGGGCGACTTACCATCATTCATCTCCACCATGATGCTTTCAGACATGACGATGCCGTTGTCCACTAACATGCCCAGTGCGATGATCAAAGCCGCCAAAGAAATTTGATCCAAGCCTATATTTAAATAGTTCATAACAAAGATAGCGGAAATCATACTGGCCGGTATTAACGTGGAGACCACGAGGCCAGTGCGTAAACCCAGGCTGAACAGCATCACCGCCGCCACCACCGCAATCGCCTGAACTAGATTGTTAGTAAAATCGTTTACTTTGTCTTCCACTTCTTTGGGCGAGAAATTTAACATTTCAAATTCAACGCCAATAGGCAACTGAGCTTCAAAGCGGTTAATGGTGGCCAGTACTTGGCGGCCCATCTCAATATTATTGCCCCCTTCACGCATGCTCACCGCGACGGCTAAGGCAGGCACCCCGGAGCTGCGCACTAGGCTACTTTTAGGGTCTTTATATGAACGCTTAATTTGGGCGATGTCTTCAAGGTAAATCACATCAGATGAACCGGGTAACAAAATGGTGGCGCGGCGAATGTCCTCGATGGATTCGAAATTTCCGGAAGGCTCAAGTTCTATGCGCTCTTTACCCACCCGTACCGAGCCACCGGGCATCACTACATTTTGCTGGGCCAAAATTTGACTAAGTTGTAAGGGAGACAGGTTTAGTTCCGACAGACGCGCGTCATTGTATTCCACATATACCCGCTCCTCTTGGTTGCCATGAATTTCTACCTTCGCCACCTCTGAGATATGCAGTAACTCATCTCGGGCCGCATCAGCCACGTCTTTGAGTTCGCTATAACTATACCCTTCCCCTGTAAGAGTCATGACTACGCCAAACACATCACCAAACTCATCGTTGACAGTAGGGCCTATGGCCCCCTCGGGCATGTCATCTTTGACTTTTTCAACCTTGCGCCTCAGGTTGTCCCAGATGGGCCGCATATCCATATAACTTTCTTTAATGTTCACCGATACTATGCTGATACCGGTACGAGATTCACTTTTTACAAAATCCAGCTCCGGAATTTCTTGCACGACTTTTTCAATTTTATCTGAAATTAGTTTTTCTACCCGCTGCGGACTACCGCCTGGAAAATAGGTCATTACCTGAGCAGAGCGAATGGTAATACCAGGATCATATGCACGGGGAATTTCATTAAACGCTTGAATCCCCAGTAAAATTAGCACGGCTAAAAATACCAGAGTCGTTCGATTATTTTGAATGGCTAAACGCGTTATATTCATCTTAACTCTCGGCCATCAAACGTACGGTTAAACCGGGTGACATTTTACTCATGCCTGCGGTAACAACCCTGTCACCCACATCCAGTCCCTGCAAAATAAGAATACCATTTTCATTTAATTCACCCACTACCACGCCCCGACGCTCAATATCACCTTGAGTTTCAGATGTGTCATTCACCACATAGACAAAGCGGCCCTGACTGTCCTCTAAAACTGAATGCGCAGGTACAAAAATTTCTTTAATGGCTTTATCATGAACGTTAAGCTCGGCATACACTCGTGCACTCATGCCTGGCAATAAATTAATATCGGTAGGTACATCCATGACAAATTTAACCGCATAGGTTTGGGTTTTTTCATCGCTGCGGGTAGACACCTCTTTAAACACTAACGGATAGTGTTTATCTTGGTTTCCGTCAAACACCGCATAGACGGGACGATCTTCTTCATCACGTTTTATTTTAATCATCACACTTTCTGGGATATTTATTTTCACCTCAAAAGCTGAAAGATCCTGAATCACTGCAAAACTCACAGAGGAGGATATTTTTTCAAAATTGGAAAGGTACTGTTTGGCGATGATCCCACTAAACGGCGCTTTTAATACCGTGTACTTTAAATTTTGTTTGGCGCTTTGTAGTTGCGCAGTGGCGTTACTCTTTTGTGCCTTTAACTTTTCAAAATCTGCGGTGCTAATGGCGCCCTGAGTAATGAGACTTTGTGCCCGCTTAAATTCGGCACTGGCCCGATCAAACTCGGCCTGACTGGCATCCAGTGTAATTTTAAAATCGGTTTGATCCAGGGTCGCTATCACCTGACCTTTTTCAACCTCGCTTCCCTCTTTGATGTTTACCGACTTTAATTCACCACTAACACGAAAACCCAACTCTGCGGTTTTGATGGCATCCACCACACCGGTAAATGACTTTAACGAGACACCACCCAGACTCACCGTCATAGTACGCACAGGTTTTAATGGTGCCTCTTTAACGGCCGTTACCGCCTCTTCATTACTGCATGCCATAAGTGTGAGTAAAGCCATGCCGGCACAGGACAGTTTCAACAGTGTCTTGGGAGTCATTGTTTTTTCCTTAAATATTTTTAATAAATTAACTATCAATATTTTGTTAAAACTAGGGGTGAAAACCAATGGAGAACATAATTGCCCCACTGTTATCCACATCGACTTCTTGTGAAGAGTCACTGTCATCCAAATTAAATTTACGCGCGACACTTTGGGTAAAAGCCAAAGTGGCCCACATTTTTGGTTTAAATTGGTAACGTACTCCCGTACTGGCCAACCAGCTGCTGTAAGCCACATTTATCTTGTCATTGTCTTGTGAATCGATGCGCCAATTTCCACCTGAGGGGGCAAACGATGCAAACCCGGTCCAGTTAGACTGCCAGCGATATTCCGCCTTGGTTATAGGGAAGCCCACATCCAACTGCAAGCGATCGTTTACTTGGTACTGGTAGGACAGCAAAGGGATGGGTTTATATTCACCAAACAAGTGGTTGGCACCAAAACCCATGGTCCAGGCACTTTTATCTGTGGATTGAAAACGCCATATAGCCAAGCCCATTAATGAAAAAGCATCTTCATCCACGGCTTTGGTATCGCTGTGAATACTGGGCGTGATCTGTAAAATGCGTGTCCACTTTTTATCCTGCTGTTCAATGAACATGAATTGAGACTTTATGGTATATAAAGTTTGATCCTCTATGGCGATATTTTGAAAACGAAAACCGGTTCTTTCCAATGATATGGAAGGCACCAGTATTTGATTCATAACATCAAACTTACCCAGCGCTACTTTCAGCTGAGTATAGTCCATAGCCATTTTTTCGACCCCATCTTCGATGGAGGCGTAATCATAAGACTGATGTTTTATTCCCATGGCCAAATCTTTGGGTATAGATAGGTCCACACCAGTATCCATGGCAGATACATTGCTCACCATGGCAGTGAGACCCAGAGCCATGAAAGCCATGGCTGTTTTGTAATTTTTGAATTTCATATGTTGTCCCATATGTTTTATCGAGAGCCGTTTTTTAATTCTATTTTTAATTTAGCGGCTAATATTCACATATAAATCTTTAATCCTAGCCTATAAGTCACTAGTGTCACAATCATCGGCCCCTGGCGCTTCATTTCGCTCACCGTTAGAAGTCCAATTTACACATTTAGATATACGTACATCATTGTCATTGCCAATGATTTTAATTTCGTCGATGGTAACACCATGATCACCTTCCGCAACCGTGTTCCATTCTCCGGTAATCGTAAGTTTTTCTATATGGGTGTCTTTTTCAATAACGACCCAGTTATAAATACCTTCGATGGTAACTTCTCCCAGGTCACCTTTCAGAATAATATCTGTTTCATAATCACCTTCTAAGGTAAACGCATACTTGGAAGATGGATCCACTACTCCGTCTTCGTATAACTCTTCGTCATACACAATCTCTAGCAAGTCATCATCCTCATCCGAAGTGCAGGCAATGGCCATTAAACTCAAAGCAATGATCAGCGATAACTGAGCAATTTTTTTCATATTCACTCTCCTTTTAAGGCCCTTGGCCTCTTATTGAACCGCTCCATGTACATGAACATGGGGCCTTTTTAGTTGACCTGACTATATTCCCATCAGATATATCATTTAACAATGAAAAGTCTGGATAGGAATATCAGTTAGTCCTCAGCTTCATTATTCAGGCGAGTTTTTGCGCGGTAAATTAGCGCCACCTTACTCAACAACCTATACAAAAAAGGATTCTGACTATGAAAAATAACGTTAACAAAAATATGATGAACAGCCGTAGTGCCCGAAACAGTCCCCGTAATACCTTGGCCATGGCCATATTAGCTGCTCCCTTCCTATCCATGAGTGCCCAAGGGGCCGGTTTACAACTGATGCCTGGCTCTCCCAACTTTGGCACAGCAGGCGCCGGTCACGCCGCCATTGGCATGGGGGCTGGTTCCGTCTGGGCCAATCCGGCGACGATGGTGTTGGTGGAAGGCCAACAAATTGGCTTTGGCATGATAGTGGCGCAAACGGATATTGAATTTAGTTCCGATGACCCAGCAGCCGTAGATGGTGGCAACGCAGGTGGCGAAATTATTATTCCGTCATTTAGTTATGTAAACAGTATTAACGAGCAGTTAAGTGTGGGTTTTTCATTTGTGGTGCCCTTTGAAACTCTGCAAGCCATGCCGTCCATCGCTTACCGTATCAATGATCAATTCTCTGTGGGTTTTGGCATTACTGCCAACCACACCAATGTTGAGCAAGGCTTAAAGATGAACATGAGTCTGGAAGGGGTGCCAATTCCGGTTAATACCGATGTCGCTCTGGAAGCGGACAGCCTGGATTATGGCTGGACATTGGGTGGCCTGTTCGAAATTGATGCTCAAAACAGAATCGGCTTAGTCTATCGTTCAGAAGTGAGTAGCGACTTAACCGGTACCGGTACCTTAACCAACAGCAACATCTCATCGCTTGATGGCAGCTACGACACCGAACTTAGCTGGGTAAACCCGGCCAGCATAGTGATCAGTGGTGTTCACCAATTAAATGGGGAGGTAAGCGTAATGTGGGATCTGGGTCGCACGTTTTATAGCGCCTTCAATGACACAAAAGTTCTGGTAAAGGGTTTGCTACCCGGTAACCCGCCTTCAGACCTGCCCCTGACATTGGAGCGTAACTGGAAAGACGCCAACCGCTATGCCGTGGGTACTCATTACCAGCTAAACGATAAGGTTATCTTACAGGCGGGTTATGCATTCGAAGAGAGTACCGTTGATACCACCGACCGCAACGTAGACATCCCGCTGGATGAGATTCAACGCTACACAGTAGGTGCCTTATATGCAGCCACCGCTGACACAGAGCTGGCCTTTGCTCTGGAATACGCCGATCTGGGCACACCCAGTACCGTATCTGAAGAAAATAATGACTTTTCTGCCCCCAGCGGCGAATTTGATAACAGTGCAGTAGCCGCGTCATTCTCGGTGAACTATAGCTTTTAACCACAACTTTACCCACAATTTTACCAAGAAAAAGTCTCTGAGTTTTTCTACCCCCTTTCTATGTGTTGTCCCTTTCACCGGCGATCTCTTACGCGATTGCCGGTGCTTTTTATCTCTTTATTTAAACCTGCCCAAGTGCGATATTTGCCGTTAAACTAATCCTTCTAATTCATGAAGATTGAAAGCGAATGAAACTTGAGCAACTTGCCCGTTACGACATCAAATTATTGGTTGCTTTGCAGGTATTGCTTGAAGAAGAAAATGTGTCCCGTGCTGCCGAACGTCTGTTTGTTACTCAATCAGCCATGAGCAAGATGCTGGCACGTTTAAAAGAAACCTTTGGTGAAGAACTGTTTATTCGAACCAGTCATGGCATTCAACCCACCGATCGAGCACTGGCCTTAAAGACCCCTCTAGTAAATGCGTTAGACAGTTTAGGGGCCCTACTGACGCCACCTACTTTTAAACCCTCTGCGTGTGAGCGTACCTTTCGCATTTCTATGCTAGACAACATCGCCAATCGGGTAATACCGGGGTTATTGTCTACTTTAAGCAAGCAAGCTCCCTTAGTAAAAATTCACCTAAAACCTTGGACGCGCCATTCTTTTGATGAGTTGGCCAGTGGCCAATTAGATTTAGCCATGAACGTCGTTGATGTGGATAGAGCCAATTTTTATCAACTTAAACTGGCCGATATTCAAGTATGTGCAGTGGTACGTAAAGGCCACCCCTTAGCGGGTAAAAGCACCATTTTACTGGATGATTTTTTACAGTACTCATTCATGAAAGTGATTATTCCTGAGTTCAATGAAAATCACCAAAAAGACCAACAGATATTGGCCGCCTTAGGCAAAGAGAGAAAAATCGTCTTTGAAACCAATAACGCCAACTGCGCCTTGCAAAGTCTAGTGCGTACCGACTATATAATGCTGGGCGCCAAGGGCGCTGCCAGTAAGATGTATGAGCAAATGGGTCTAACAACCATCCCCCTTCCTAAAGAACTGACCGCTTCTAAATACAACATGAAGTTTATCTGGCATCAACGTCAAAACCTACCCAGCGATCATCAGTGGTTCCGTAAATTAATGATGTCTGAATTAGTGAGCAGCCAGCAGTCATAAGCCAGTAACTCTGTAAGACTTGTCTACTTGAACCTCCATGAAGTTTATCTAGCGCGGTGAAAGCCAAAACCTGCCAAGCGATCATCAGTGGTTCCGTAAATTAATGATGGCTGAATTAGTGAGCAGCCAGCAGTCATAATAGATCAGCCAGTAAACGTAATGAAACCACTGCCTTTCATTGCGGTCAAAGTCACCTCCACTATCCTCCTTGATATTAACCATTAACATTTACACTTAGTTTCACACACCTGTTTTAAATTAATTCACTACACTTCCTATAAAGGCACAGCCTATGCAACATAGTTCGCAAGGTATTAAGAAATTGACGCCTTAAAATCAATCCAC
>MAAA01014344.1_pt1 | contig 11842 bp, 12 predicted proteins | sample 1115971 | NCBI WGS metagenome assembly MAAA01 (sample SAMN04961123, study PRJNA320927) | seawater metagenome | isolation source: sample BD02T6 sea water enriched with oil for 6 days | place: USA:Gulf of Mexico | collected 2013-07-27 | reverse complement strand
TATTCGGCCAGCCGGTTGTTTAGCCCTAACAGTATTAAACAGTTGAATAGGGAAGTGGATAACTTGTATCAATCGTTTCAGAAGCAGGCGAGTTTGGACCAGATGTTTTATCCGGCGGAGGAGTTGGTTCCCTTTAAGATGGTGGCGACTTTGAAGCGGTTTGATGTGGTTAAGTATTTTAAGGTGCCTGGTTTTGAGGGGTAATATACAACCATGCATGTAGTCTTGATAATGAGTGCTTTTTTATGGGGCCTGATAAGTAATTTGTAACCTGTAATGTAGCAAAATATTGAGTTGAAACATTGATTATTATAGTCCTTTTGCGGTAGTGTGCCCGTGCCATGAACAGGGAAGGCGGTTTTTACAATACCGGCCGTTGTTCCTATAAAAATAATATATTTAAATAACTAAAGGGATTTTAGAATGAATACAAGTCTAAAACTTTCAACATTATTAGTAATAACACTACTATCAACGGGTTGTGCAGTTACAGCAGACCGCTACCAGACCACAGCGGATAATCAGCAGCAAATAAAAAATTTAGATATTCAACTAAATGTAGGCCAATTTACCGCGAATAAAACGGAATATAAGGTGTTGTGTCGTCTAGCCAATAATGTCGATATGCCTGATGGAAAATCTTTCGAAGGGTACATAGAAGATGCGCTTGTTGAAGAATTAAAACTGGCGGGAATGTACTCTCAAACATCACAAATTACTATTAATGGAAATTTAAATCGTACCGATGTTAGTTCTGGGGTGACAGATGCACACTGGACTTTTGATTTAACGGTTTCAAATGGTAATGGCGATCAATTCACTGTTGTTCATAAAAGGGAATATAGCGCAAGTTTCCTAGGCGGCTTTGCCTGCGGTAATGATATGCCAAAATCTTTCCTACCTACAGTTCAAGAATTAATCGGTAAAATTGTAAATCACCCTAAGTTCGAAATTTTAGCCTCAAATAATAAATCTAACAAAGTCATTTACGGGCTTACGCAGTAGTAGCTGGGTTATGAGATGGGGTGGGTTTGTATTTTGATAAACGCACAATGCAAGCCCTGCCCCGCGCCCTGAATAGTAACTTTTAGTGATGTTTTTAATGGAGGTAAGTATGGATTGGAAATTGGCTTTAAAAGTTGGCGGGCCGTCTGTCGTCGTTACATGGGTTGTCTACAGCTTTTCGATTGAATATATGAATCAATCAGAGTTATTCAAATCAAGCACATTGCTGAACTTGACATTAATTCTTGGAGTGTTCACTTTCAGTGGTTTTATGGGATGGCTGTTAGTTCGCAATACAAAACCTAGTTTGGATTCTGTTAGAGTTCCAAAAGCAGAAGTACAAGATAATGAGGTTGTTGATAACGATATTGGTGGAGTGCTAAACGTAGGTAAGAGTGCAAAGCTTGTTAAAGGAAATAAGGTGAAGAAAAACAAAATCAAGGGCGATGTTAATATAGGTTGACGGCTTGTTGTTACTAATAAGGAGGGGATAGTGATAATCGTTAAAATGAGCATTCAGGGTTTATGAAGAAACTTCAGTCTATAATAGACAATGACATATCGAATAATGATGTAGGTCGGGATTTAAATGTAGGCTCTACAATAGTTAATATTCCATCCTATGATATTAAGGGTGGTGCCGAAGCACTAAAGACATTAATTGAAATACATGAAAGGCTAAAAGAAGATAGCCCTGCATATCTATATGTCTTAGATGAGCTTCAAAGTAAGATAAAGAACGTTGAGTCGAGAACAATAATCGGGCTTGAAGCTAAATTAGATGCAGCCGATAGAAATGGTTATTTAAGTCAAGGGTTAAAATCCAGCCAAAAGGCTTCAAAGATGATTTTAAAATATCAGCATGTTAGATCATATAGGATAATATTTAATCATATATTGGGCTTAATCTTAACTCGGTTTAACTCTCAAATATTACCAATCCTTAAAGGTGGGGGTGATGATGTAACTGTTAGTACTGCAATTAATAGTACTATTATTGAGCCTCTGTATCAGGAAGTTAGTTTGGCGGGTGGGTTTATTGGTAGCGACCTTATAGAAGGTATGCTGTATTTTTTGACGGAAAAATGTCATGTGGAGTGGCAGTAATGATTTTATATCACCCAGCATATGATATTCATCATTGCTCCTATCGGATTTTGAATGTTTTGAGTAATTTACCAAACTATTCAGTAAATGAAGAGGTTCTTAAATTAATTGACTTTTATTATTTATATCCACATTTTTTAAAGCGTATTACCAATTTACCTCGACCTTTTAATTCTAAAAAAGCCCTAATAAATTCCATTCCTGAGCCATTTGAAGTTACACCTAATCAAAAATCATTATTCTATGAACTTAATATATTACAAGAATCATCAGTGTCGACGCTGGCTAAAAAATCAATACTAAGTGTTGAGGAAGGCCTTATTAAACTTAATTTTGATATTCTTCCATGTTTACTAAAAGAAAAAATAGAAATGGATTCTTTTTCTAAAACGAAGACATTTAAAATGCTAATTGAATGTTTTCCAAAGGTGAATTTAAATGGAGTTAATGGTTTTAAATCTAGAAGTGGGTTGATGGAGTATAGATATGGATAGCGCAAGGATCTTAATCGAACGATTGGTAATATTGAAATCTAATAATAGTATTTATGATGAAGAATTCCATAAAGGAATTAATGTAATAAGGGGGGATCACTCAGTTGGAAAAACAACAATACTAGAGTTGTTGTTTTACGTGCTTGGGGGGGAGATTAAGCGAGATCAGTGGCTTTATCCTGCTGATAAATGTGATGAAATATACTGCCAGCTATTACTGAATGGGAAGCGTTTCACAATTAAGCGAGATATAGAAAAAGGGAGCGTGCCACCTATATCTATTAGGTCTGGATCATATTTAGATTCAAATGTTGATGTTAATTCATGGAAGAGTTACGGCCCTAGGAGGAATGAAGCAGGAAGTAAGATGTCATTTTCACAGCAGGTTTTTGAACTTCTAGGTTGGGATACACATAAGACTGATGACTATGCCAATTTGACAATGCATCAGCTATTAAGATTTATGTATGTAGATCAAGAAACAGCATCAACTAAAATATTTAGAGCAGAAGATAATAATAGAGCTGATAGTGGTGGTATTAGAACCGCAATATCTGAGTTTATGTTGGGTTTAGATAACTTGGATGTTCATAAACTTCGGCAGGAACTGATAATTACAGAAAGAGAGTTTGATAAGATATCTTCAGAGCTTACAGCAATGTATCGAATTCTTGGTGATGACTCAGGCCTGACTGTGGAGAATCTTGAATCATTTATTGTTGAAAACAATAGTGAAATCATTGAAATTAGAAATCGTCCATTAGAGAAGGATGATACTGAAGAGGGTGATAAAGAGTTACTGTCGAAATATAAAGTGATAGAGACTAAAATTGATAATATTAATAAAAAAATATTCTCGTTAAGAAATGAAGATATTTTGGTTCAAGGGGATATAGTTGATTGTGAAATGTTTGAAACTTCACTTAAGTTTAGAAAGAAATCACTTCTTGAGTCTAAGGCTTCCTTTGACTCGATGGGTATGGTGGAGTTTGAGAAATGCCCTTGTTGTTATAAGCCTATAGAAGTTGATCGCCTTTCTACTGGGTCGTGTCGGCTGTGTCACGCCGATTTAGAGGATGTAGAGCTAAATAATAATTACATGGAGCTTCTTACAGAAATTGATTTTCAGATTAGTAGTAATAAGGCTGTCTGGGATGACTATGTAGTTCATATTGAAGGTGTTAAATTATTGCTGTCAGTTTCCTTGTCTGAAGTTTCGGTGCTGAAAAGTGAGTTGCTTGAATTCTCAAAACTTGTGAACTTTAAAGTTTTCAAGGACTTGGAGGGAGCTAAGAGAATTGGTTATCTTGAATCTAAGAATGAAGAAATAAATAAAAAGATGAAGATAATTATTGAGTTGGATGGCTATAAAAAAAGAAAGGTGGTTTTGAACGGTAAACTGACCGAGGTTAGGGATAAAATTGAGCTTGCCCAGTCTAAGAATAAGAAACGAAAAGGGCAGGTGTATGCTGGTATATCAGAGAATTTTGTTTCGATATTAAAAGATGAGCGTAGGGTTAATGGTGAATCTTATGAAGAAGGTTTTGAGAAGTCAAAAGCAACCGATGTTGAAATAGATTTTGAAAGAGATCGAGTTCTAATTGATGGTAGGGTTAAATTTTCTGGTAGTTCAAATTATATTAAGAAAAATGCTTTCAAACTATCAGCTCTTCTAGAGTCGCTTGATGACGATAGGTACAGATTGCCTAGGTTTTTAATGCTTGATGCAATAGAGAATGGCGGAATGAAAGAATTCAGAAGTCATAAGTTTCAGAAATCTATTATTGATAAATTCAAAGGGCGAGATGATTTTCAGCTTATCTTTTGTACTTCAATGGTCTTGGAAAAACTTAATAATGATGCCGTAGGTGTAGGTCCTTTTTATGATGGGAATGTTCTACAGCTGAAGTAAGGTATTAGGGGCTAGCTTTACAGAGTTGCGAAAGTCACCCATTAGGTTTTCTCCGTCAAGGGGGGCGATTTCAACTTCAAAGCGCACCACTGATGGGGGTGCATTTACTTTTCAAGTGCAACTGAGTGCTAAATAGAATGCTAACAAGGCAATTAAACGAAAAATTTAAAGGTGGCTTTTTCCGCTTAGCTTCAAATTTTAGCCAACTATTATTTTTCGTTTATTGCGGCATTGGATTTCGGTTATGAATGAAATACGATTTACATTGTTAATAGGCTCATTCGCACGAGGAACTGGCGGGCGTGACAGCGATATCGATGTGTTAAGGATAAATCATAAAAGAAGAGTTAAGAGACCTATTGGTATAGATTATAATCTTCCTATCTCATATGTAGACTATGACTTGAGTTCGTTTAACAAGATTTTCGACGAAGGTTCGCTTTTTCTATATCACGCATTTATGGAAGGGCAGCTACTCGATGGTGATGTTAGACAATGGAATAGACTAAAAGATCACTTTGTTGTTTCTAATGATTTTAGTGACTCTATTGAGGAATACCTCCAAGTATTAACTTACATCGAAGAATACCCAGAGTATGAGCGCTCGCCTGTTCCTTATCTTTCTAATATCTTTAAATGCCTGAAGAACATAGGGATATTTAGAATGGCCTCAATTAAGCAATATGATTTCGAAAAGGTTACTGCATTGATTGCTGGCTGTGGTTTATCTGCCTCTGACGCAAGGATGTTAATTCAAGCAAATGGCGTATTTGAGCGAGCAGCACCTACTTCGCCTGCTCTAATAAAGGCGTTTGAAGGTTACGCTATAGAGTGGAAAACCCGGTTGAGCGACCAAATAGCAAGGATGACGCATGATATCTGAATCAACGAAGCGAAGGCTTATGGTTGCAATTAATAACCCCAAACCATATTGCTCCGGGGCGAAGCGCAAGCAGTTACAAGTAACTTTCGACAAAATGTTAGATGAGTTGAGTGTAGCGCTTTTTAATGAGCCGTGTACCAATAGAATGGTTTTTAGGCAAAAAGTTAACTCAAAATCCAGTAGTTCGAAGGCTGTTAAAGCACTAAAGGAAATGTTAAAGAATCAAGATCTGTTATTCAGCAAAGACTATCGCGACCATGAAGGTGAAATAATAAAATTCTTAACAAGTCATGTAGCGCCTTTCCTAGAGGAGCTACCAGGTGGTTGATAAAAATAAAGATATAGCGCTTAAGGCCTGGGAAATATATCAGGGGTTGGCCAAAGGAATGGGGGAGAGTGCTTGGAAAATAAGATCAATATGTTTTGCTATGGCATCAGCATTGATCGCGTATACATATAGTTCTTCATCGCCTTTATTGTATCTTCTTGTATCAATCGTTTGTGTTCTCTTCTTTTTTCTAGAGTCAGGCTATAGAAGGTTGCAAGATCAGTATATTAATAAATCCATTGCTATCGAGCGAACTTTAAATGACTTTATTGCAAACGATGATCACCCAGCTTTCCCGGAAAGCATAGGAACAGACGTGGATACACCGACATTTACAGGGTTGCTTAAGTTGTTGGCAGTAAAAAGAATCATCTTCTGGTTGCCTTATATTATTCTGTTTTTGTTACCGATTGCTTTGTTTGTTTTTGATATAAGAAAAACCTAACAAGTGCACGCGCTACGTGGTGCGAGGATCAGGACTTGCCTGTTTCCTTAAACGCACAAAATAAGACCTGCCTCCCGCGTTTTGGAGAGCGGTAATGTAAATAAAAGCTAAAGAATGTATGGCTCGACTGTGTTTTTGGCCCACTAATCCACTGTTAGTTTAATTGAGTTGGCGATGAAATGAAATTTGTTAACTATGTACAGCTACACTTCATTGGTTTTGTTTTTTCTTCACTATTTGGTGCAGTCTTAACAGTATCGATGTTTTATTTCACTTCTTCACCAACCACATCTTTTGAAATTAAACGTAAGCTAAGAGAAGTAGTTGACGAGCGTTTATTAGAATACTTCCCTGATGGTAATTCTAAAGTCTCTTTCGATTCAATAGTTAAAGAATCTTTAGACCTGAGCACGACAAAATCAATTTTCATATTTGGTACAGTTGTAGGTGAAAGTAATGAGATGGCTAGATTTTTGGCTATATTTGAACCCGCGAGCCAAGGTGTATTTGATAAGCTTGTTGGCCGCTCTGGTTTCTATGATCTTAAGAGCTTCACACATATTGAAATACCTTATTCCAATAATATTTTACCTGTTGAAATTAATATTTCTGACATTGATTTGGATGGGAATAAAGATGTATTTATCTATGTCAAGAGTGTGTGGGGTGACAGCACATCTACAGGTGTTATAGTTTTAATGAAAAATGAGAATGAGGAGTGGAAGTTCTTAAGTATACCCTCTTTGTCTGAGAGATTAGAAAGCTTTACATCTGGGAATTCCCAGCATCCGGAGGGGCTTTCACCAGTTTCTAATCCAACTATTTGGTTTGGTGATACAAAAAGTGACGAGCTTAACATCCCTAAAGTAATAGAAGAATATAAGGCTTTTGAAATATACGAGGATGAATGGATTGCGCGTCATAATGGTAAGGAAAAGGAATTTGTCACCCTAAGAAATGGTGGAAAAATAAAATTATTGGAACATCCATTCGAAAATTATAAGCATATTGGAGTTGCATCATACGTTTCAGATGGACTTGCCGTGCAAGGCTATCATCATGTAATGGTTACTTTTTTAAAGTTTGAGAATAATGAACTGATAGTAGATACCCTTTGGAATTGGGGGTATCCAATGCTATCTATTTCGCAAGAGGATCTTTCCATTTTGGATTTGAATGTTTTTCACTCAGTTGGGATGTCAAGCCATATTCAGGGTGATACGTTCTTTGGATATACCAAATCTAATCGCATTAACGAATAACTATCGTCCGGTCGAGGGTCAGGTCTTGCCTTTTGCCTTAAACGCACGAAACAAGGCCTGGCCCTCGCACCGGATAAGAGGGCACCAAGGTACCCTCTCTAAAATTAGCCGCTAGCATGGCGCGAGGGTCAGGTCTTGCGTTTTGCCTTAAATGCACAAAATAAGAAATGGCCCGCGAGGCCGTGATTGATTTTGGGACCTAACTACTTTAATAAAATCTGTGGTGTGGGGCGAGGGTCAGGTCTTGTCTTTTGCCTTAAGCGCACAAAAGAAGACCTGACTCAGCGGTAGCGATAAATTTATCTTGCAATGCCCTAATCCTTTGACTTAATACTGACTGGGTTAATTGATGAATCAAGTTTGATGTTGCAAATAAAACATGAATATTCGATTAACTCCTTAATCTGAACCTGTGATTGATTAAGTAATATTTCCAGTTGTTGCGATACAGTCCTACCTTGCCATGCGGAATTGAATTCTTTATGTAGACCCTTTAGGTATGAAATATTTGTTAGTAGAGAGCTCCAAGTGATGAGGTGATTATATGAAATTTCGCTAGCAATTGAAGTTAAGCTTACTAAGTTGGGGTGCTGGATGTCAGCGGCTTCGAGTAATAGGGTTAAATGTTTTACTTGATCTTCGGTTGACCATACATCGTTTAGATTGCCTTTTTCTAAGCCTGTGTGAACATTCTTCATAAATTGACTTAAATCTTTTAAGGGGCGGGTAAACATGACTTGTCTATCTTTTCCAGGGCCCCAGCCAAATTGAAATATATCCATGAGTAGACAAACATGCTTTTCTAAGCCTTTTCTTAGCTCTTCCTTTCTCTCATTATCAATCCTATTTTCATTTTGAATGACTTGCTCAGTATGATCACGCGAGACAGCACTAAAGAATAGACCGAATGTAATAACTCCAAGTACTACTTGGATGCAAACTATGATTTTTCCCATGGATTCAACTGGGTAAATATCACCGTACCCTAATGTTGTAACTGTAATAATGCTAAAGTAATAAGCGTCAGCCCATGAGTACTCTTTAAACCCTTTAAGTGTATTTATATCCGCTGCTAGCCAATAAATAATTGCAAAACAAACGATGGTGAATATATAGAAAAGAAAAAAGTCAGCAGGCTTACCTGTTTGTACTAAGTGTAGAATGCTGCTGGAATTTTTATTAAGTCTTTTAAATAACCAAATTAGCGAACCAAGGGCAATAAATACCGATACTCCGAAAACTACCATGCTTAATCCTATATCCATTTAATCCTCTTTATTCGCTATAGGGCCAGGTCTTGCATTGTGGGCTTGGATAAAGGCGCAAAGTAATACCTACCCTCCATGCGTGTTTTTACCTATTAATAGGGTTGAACTGAGCGCCTCCAGCCTCTTTCGATTTAATTATTAACTCTTTTTCATGATTAGGGTCTTCAGATAGAAGAACGAATTTGAAATCTTTGTTGGCCTTCAGCCAGTCTTTCAAACCGGCTGGATATTTTTTGTCTGCCCCGTTTCGTGAAAGCCGTTCATAGTCTGCCATTCTTGATTGAATCGATAGTGCGCGGCCTATACGAACGAAGTCCTTTATCGTTATATTTTCCACGTTCGCGGGGCATATGCCATAAACACCGTTTATGGAGCGTTCTTTGACACAGAACATTTCACCTTTCTCCTATTTCAATTGCAATCTAATTACCTTCAGGGTATTGCCTTTTATCCTAGTGCATTAAATCGGATTGGGCTAGCGGGACCTGTAACCTGGCGGTAACATCTTTAGTTCTCTAGGCTATATCTTACCTAAATTAGTCGAAAAGATTTTACTAGTCGTCATTATCTAAAAAACTATACCATTCAATTAACTTTCTTACTCTTCTGAGTATTTTAATGTCGTAAACCACCCATTCTGTTGAGCCGTCAAAATCAAAAAAGTTGGCGCTTTCGTTTTCAGCTAATAAATGTCTTTCGATAGCCCTAGCAGTAAATCCATTTTTTAGACTGTAAAACTTTTTCACGCTAAATGAAAATGGTGTAGCTAATTTTAATTGTTTCATTCTTTGATTTGGTTTGTTAGATATACCAATTTTCATGTATCTATTTTGGTGGTTTAAAATGTACACTGTAGCTGGTTTGCTATTTTTAAATCCCGATAGAGAGCAATCTTGGCATCCATGTTTTCCTAGTGTGTGGTCAGATGGACGTTGTTTGAATTCACCATGAGCTGGGCAAATAATAGTAACCTTTGACTTGCATCCCTTATATACCGTTTTTCTGTAGTCGTATTTATCGCCGTGAACAGCTCTAGCCTGCTTTACAAATAACAGTGTGTCTTTAGTATTTCCAGAGCATTTTGGGCATCCATGCCCAGCTTTAAATTTTCCAGCCATAGGATGGAAATCTCCATGGGTGTTACAAGTTACTGTTAATTTTTTGTAATAGTTTAGGTACTTTGTTTTATCGTAACTATACGGTTTTCCGGAATGAATCCGTTTAAAATCATTGATATGTTCTTTCGGGCTTTTTCTACCATGACACTTTGGGCAACCATACCCTTGTGAATGAGAGGACGCTAACTGTGAAAAGTCCCCGTGTTTAGGGCACTTTATTATTATTTTACTTGTGCTCCCTCTATACTTCGATTTTGAGTAATTATACTTTTTACCGTGTTGATACTCGCAACGCACTATCCAGTCAGCCTTACTAAATCGTTTTTCAGTTGAAAGTAGGTCAGCTGCACATTTTTTACATCCGGCTCCATTCATATGCCTACCTGCAGCTTGTTCAAATACTCCGTGACTCGGGCATATAATCTTTACTTTTAATTTTGACGTAGTATATATAGCAAGGCTGTAATCATATTTTTTTCCGTGATTTATATTAGATATTTCAAGGAACTCTTTTTGTGAAACTCTTCGATTTATATTTCCTTCGTTTCTAGCACAAATTGAACAGCCTTCGCCATTGAGGTGGCGAGTTGCAATTTTTGTAAATATCCCATGTTTTTTGCACTCTATTCTAACTTTTTTGTCGCATCCAAAGTATTTGCACAGGCTATAATCATAAGTATTCCCATGGATTAATTTGGCCTCCCTAATAAATGCAACAGTACTTTTTGTTCTTTTTTTTGAATTTTCAATTTTAGCGCATTCTGGGCACTTTCTTCCTATTAAGTGGGAGGCCGGTGCTTGCTTAAATATCCCGTGAATAGGGCACAATATAATTATTTTATACGTTGAATTTATGTAATCCACTTGATCATAAATGTAGGTGTTTTTTCCGTGCACTATTTGAGCGTCTCGGATAAAAGTTTTTGTATCTGACCTTCTAGCATTAGATCTTGATTCTATGCCGCATTTTTTACAGCCATAGCCAGTAAGATGATCATTTGGGGTTTGCTGAAATATGCCATGATTTTTACAAGAAATGGCGACTTTTGATTTTGCATTTTTATAGGATACAAAATTGTAGTTGTATTTTTTGTCATGCTTTAAATTTGCTTTGAATATGAAAAAACTCTCTTTAATTTCTTGAGGCGCAGATGTAACTATATAGCCACCTTTTGTTAAATACTTTGAAAAGTACCCGATTGACGTAATTGATTTCATAGCTCCAACCACCTTTAAGTCAGTCCTCTTATGGTGAGTATGGTTGGGATTTATAGGCAATCAATGGTGGTGTTTTATGAATACTTCAAGAAAATATAATGCTATTGATGTGGTATGTTTACTGCTATCTATAATCGCGCGTAATTAAAATTATGGTGTTTTTTGCCTTAAAATAAAGAAAAATACTGCTTTAGATTTAAATATTCTATTAAATTATTGGCCTATACATTGGATTTGCTAATGTATAGGCCTTTTTAGTAAAAGGCCGAGGGTCACCCATTAGGTTTTCTCCGTCAAGGGACCGTTAAAATTTCTCCCGAACACCGGGTGCGACTGTTGTTGAGTTAATAATATGTACGCATCCGTTACTTCAGTTGTAGTTGTCGCGAATCATCAGCGTCAACAGTCACCCATCAGGATCAAGCGATTAAATCGCCCTGACTTTCGCCCCAGAAAATCGTCGGTCTTGTACACTGTCCAAAATGTTTGTTACAGATATATGACTTGCTTTCACATCCAAACCCTTAGTCGGCTCAGTGTATTAGCGTACAACTTTACTCAAATTAAAGTGAACGGGGCGAGGGCAGGTCTTGCCTTTTACCTTAAGTGGCCCTCTAAGTATGCCTGTCTGAATAGGTTGAACATTTGATTGAAGAAGTGGGTTACTAGACTAAGCTAGACTGAGGCAGTCACTATTTCTAAGCATGCTGGCGTTATGTTCTGCCTAATCTATTATAAAAGGCGACAATAGATGCCTTCAATCAGCCAAATAAGTCCCTTTGCCCTGCTTGTATCGCTAACA
>MAAA01014343.1_pt1 | contig 11856 bp, 11 predicted proteins | sample 1115971 | NCBI WGS metagenome assembly MAAA01 (sample SAMN04961123, study PRJNA320927) | seawater metagenome | isolation source: sample BD02T6 sea water enriched with oil for 6 days | place: USA:Gulf of Mexico | collected 2013-07-27 | reverse complement strand
GCGAGGCTAGGAAATTGGGCGCGTAGCGTACCTAAAAACAGCCCAAAAAACCAGCTTGTATAAAAAGTGCTCGGTCTAAGTTTAGACGTGTTTGGCTGAGTAATAGCTTGGAATTACTGCTTTACCGGGTATTTAAGGAGTTTGCGTTGCAGTGTTCTGCGGTGCATGCCTAATTCACGGGCACTGGCCGATACATTGCCGTCATTTTTTTGCATGGTTTGCGCAATTAATTCCCATTCTAGGCGCTTGGCAGATGTGGGATGTTGAGGCTCGATCACATCTTTAATGTCTTGTTCATCTGCGAAGGCGTTTAGTAGTTGATCGGCATCGGCCGGTTTACATAAATACTGATGGGCACCTAACTTAATAGCATCAACGGCCGTGGCAATGCTGGCGTAAGCGGTCAGCATCACAATACGTGACTGTGGCGCTAATATTTTTAACTGCGGAATAAGGTTCAAGCCAGTTTCTTGGGTGAGCTTTAAATCCAAAGAGATATGACTCGGCGGATTCTGTTTGCATAACTCAAGCGCTTGCGCCCCTGTTAATGCGGTACTTACGGTAAAACCACGGCGCACCATAGCGCGCTCCAAAACCATCACTAAAGTACTGTCATCATCGATGATGAGCATGTGTTGCACGCTATCATTACTCATTAAATGGAATCTCTATAGATGTTAGGCAACCAGGGTGTTGATTGCTTAATGTTACGTGCCCGCCTAAGCGTTGGATACTGCTGTGGCTTAATAATAACCCTATGCCCAAGCCTTGTTGAGACTCCATGGGGCTATTAGGCAAGGTAAACTCTGCTGCCACCCCTGTCCCTGAATCTAAAATACTCATATTCCAATGGTGTTTGTTAAACCTTAAATCCACAACAACCTCGGCTTGGCTTGCGTCATGAGCGTTGTCTAATAAATTGATAATGGCTTGCTGCAAAACCTGCGGGTATTGAACCATGGGGCTAGTGGTAAGAGGCTTTGGCCAAGAATATTGAGCGTGGGGGCGCATTAATAACCATTGCTCAAGAGTTTGAAGTATAAAGGTGTGTAATGCTTGCGCTGGGCTTTGTTCAAGTTGTTGAGGCTGGTTTAGGTTATTAAGCTTCTCTTTGCACAGATCAATTTGTTGATGCATTAAATCTAAATCTTCCTGAGTCGCCTTGTCATTTGTTTGCAGGCGCAATTCTTGGGTCAGTATTTTAAGGGTTGTAAGCGGGCTTCCCAGTTCGTGGGCAGTACTGGCGGCTTGACTGGCCAGCAACATTAAATGCTCGTTTTGTATGCTTTGCTCACGAAATTGAGCCACTTGCTGACTTTGTAAACGGTTTTCAATAGACATTTCCACCACAAAATAGGCAATAAACAGTGAGCTTAAAACAAAGGTTAACCACATTCCCACAATATGTTGGCTTAACCCCAGTTGTGCCAATTGATGGTCTAACGACGCTAGCGGCACATAAAAAAATAGTAAACTGCCATAAGCCATCATGGCCAACGTACATAAAATCCAGGTCATTAACCAACTTAACGTGGCGGCGCTAATGACAATAGGCACTAATAAATAGGTGATGAATGGGTTGTTCGCACCGCCACTAAAATACATTAGCGCCACAATAAGTAAGGTGTCGATTAACAAGTAACTGAACATTTCATTAGGCCATGCCTGCTTGGAGCGTGTGCGCCACAAGTTCATAAGGCTCAACAGCGTCATCAGAATTAATATGCCCCAAATGCTGAATTTCTGTAAATAATTGGCGGCCTCCATACCAAAAAACCACAAGGCAATGGCAATACCACTGCAGGTAATAAGGCGTAACACCGCCAAGCGTTTTAGGTTGTGAATAAGCGCAGATGGCGTTAATTCGTTCATCAAAACTGACTGTCTTTCAAAAGACGAAAAGGCGCTTGTAGGTGGCTGGTTATTAAATCCACAGCGTTTTTTGTGTCTCGTTTTAACAAAAGCTCCACCAGCGCATTGTGCTCTTTCATGCTCACATCAAATACGGTGCTTTCTATCATGTGTTGTTTTAACCACAGGTTACGATAGCGTGAGGCTTTCTCGTAAAGGCCTAGCCTTACGTGCATTAGGGTGGGGGACTGGCAACCCAAACAAATAGCGGTATGAAAATCGTGATGCAGTTTTTCCCAGCGCTGCCTGTTTAGTAAGGTGTTATCTAATAATTGCGCAGACTTTTTTAGCTGATGGGCGGCCGCCAAAATGCTCGCCTCCCATGCATCGTCACCTAAACGTATGGCCTGCTCTACACACAAAGCTTCAATTGAGGCACGGGTTTGATAGATGTCTTTCAGCTCATCTTGGGAGGTGGGGTGTACTTTAAAACCCCGTTGATTTTCGACTACCACCAATTGTTCCACCAACAACTGTGACAAGGCTTCTCGTAATGGGCTTACACCCACCTGATAACGCTCTTTTAAACGCGCCATGCGCAGTTTTTCACCTGGGTTGTAGTAACCAGTAAGAATATCGTGCTTGAGCTGACTTAAAACCTGAGTGGCAAAGTTGTCTTGACTGGCGGCCGTAGTGGCGGGGGCGCTCAAGGTCATAATGACAGAATCCTTACTGGGTTTAGCATAATTACGTCATATTCTACGATAAGTGGCAAAGTAGTTAAATAGAGTTTTAATCTCATTGTGTTGACATTAAATAATAATGTCGACATTATTGGCCGGTATAAATATTAGTCATTTTGAGGTTTTCATGTCATTGGCCGTATTAAAAGATGAAGGCTCAGCCAGCTTTACTGTTAAGCCCCATGATTCAAATAATCGCTTACAGGTTATTACGCTGCATGAAGAGACATTGCATTCGTTTCAAGATGCCAGCCAAGCGTGGGATGTTCAGGCCATCGAATACAAACCATTTTTACGTTTCGCGGTGGCCGATGCCTTGAATCAAGCCTGTGCTGGTCAACTCGGCCCATGTTTGAATGAAATTATTAAAAGCCGGGAGCAAGGCGCCTTTTTACTTAATTACCAAGGCATCCCTGCGGGCGAAAAAGCCGATTTTAACGTAAAGTTATCCACTGCCATCTCACATTTAATTGGTGTGCCCAATTTTGATTCCATGCACGGTAAGTTTTATGCGCGTTTTACGGTACGCAATGTGGATAATAGTGACAGTTACCTGCGCCAGGCCCACCGTCGTATGGAGCTGCATAACGACGGCACCTATGTGAATGAGCGCACCGACTTTGTTTTAATGATGAAGATGAAAGAGAAAAACATGGAAGGGGGCAACTCGTTAATGCTGCATGTGGATGACTGGCAAGAACTGCATACGTTTTACCAGCACCCCTTAGCCAAAAAAGACATCCAGTGGGGTGCGCCCCCCAGTAAACAAGTGGCGGGTAAAATATTTCACCCAGTATTTTTTGAAGAAGATGAAAACGGCAAACCTAACATGTTATTCATCGATCAGTTTGCCGAGCCACAAAATATGCAACAGGGTTTGTATTTGCATAAAATGGGTGAGTCTTTAGAGCAGGAAAAAAACTGTTTGTCGGTGGCGGTGCCTGAGGGCGCGATGTTAGTTATGCACAACCATCGCTGGTTGCATGGCCGTGATAAGTTTATTGCACACGATGGCTTAGAACGTGAGCTGTTGCGCCAGCGTGGTCATTTTAGTTAGGGGTGGTTTTATATCCTCAAACTCAATAACAGGACATCTAAGCTAAAATTTATTCCTGTTAATTTTTTTGTAAAAATTTAACAGCCACTAAGTTGGTAGCTTTCATTAAGCATGAGTTAATTTCTATGATTTACGATTACATTATAATCGGTGGCGGCATTGTTGGTGTGTCCACCGCTTGGCAATTAAAGCAGCGCTATAAAGATAAAAGCGTGTTGCTAGTGGAAAAAGAATCAAAATTTGCACAGCATCAAACTGGGCATAATTCAGGGGTGATTCATGCGGGGGTCTATTATGAGCCGGGCAGCTTGAAGGCCAAATTCTGCAAGGAAGGTGTGGCCGCCACTATTGAGTTTTGCAAACAGCATAAAATAGAGTTTGATCAGTGTGGTAAGTTGTTAGTGGCTACCAATGATTTAGAAATGCAGCGTATGCAGGATCTAACTTCACGCTGTGAAAAGAATGAAATTGAAATAAAAGTATTAAACCAAGCACAGTTAAAAGCGCTAGAGCCTAATGTTTCAGGCTTGGGCGCGATTAAGGTGCTGGCTACCGGTATTGTGAATTACCAAAAATTCACAGCTGTCATGGCCCAAGAGTTTATAAAGCTGGGGGGCGAAGTACGTCTGGAGTGCGAAGTGCTGAGTATGGATGAATCCAGTGACTCAGTGGCATTGGTGGTTAATGAAAACGGACAAGTACAAACTTTACACTGTGAATTTTTAATCAGTTGTTCTGGTTTGATGGCAGATCGCTGCACTCGCATGCTGGGCATTAAAACCGACTTTCAAATTATCCCGTTTCGCGGTGAATATTATCAGCTGCCTGCGCAGCACAATAATATAGTGAAGCATTTAATTTACCCCATCCCCGACCCAGATTTGCCATTCTTAGGGGTACACTTAACCCGCATGATTGACGGCACAGTGACAGTAGGCCCCAATGCGGTGCAAGGGTGGAAGCGTGAAGGTTATGGGCGAATCAATATCAGCCTAAAGGATATATGGGATATGGTGCGTTTTACCGGATTTTGGAAGCTTCTAAAAGCCAATATAAAAGTGGGGCTAATCGAAACCAAAAACTCCCTTTATAAACCCGGCTATTTAAAAACCGTGCAAAAGTATTGCCCCTCTTTAACCCTTAAAGATTTAAAACCGTACCCGGCCGGTATTCGTGCCCAAGCCGTGATGAAAGATGGCTCCATGGTGCATGACTTTTTATTCGCCCAAAGCCTGCGCAGTTTGCATGTGTGTAATGCGCCGTCACCAGCGGCTACTTCGGCCATTCCCATCGGTAATTACATTTGTGAAAAGGTACTAGAGCAACAGGGTTAACGATTGCTTCAATTTGTTTGTATTATTGGTCTCCATTATGACGCTTGGATGTATGGAACCAGCCTGAGTGGTGGCGGTTATTGGGAAAAACTGAGAAATTAAACTAGGCTGAGGAGAGCGCGGGACTAAGAGCAGCCTGCACTTAGATTGAACGCTTATTAGAAAAGAGGTGTTTGCTTCAAACGCCTCTAAAGAATTTATTACTAGACATCACCAACCTATTTTTAGTTTATGTCATGGTGTAAATATGAAAAAACTAGCGCTGTGTTTATGCCTGCTTTATCTATCTCCCCATACTCATTTATATGCAGATACCATCAGTTTAGTGGCCGATGACTGGTGTCCTATAAATTGCACACCTAATTCTGAAACACCTGGTTATGTGGTAGAAATTGCGATTAAAGTATTTGAAACAGCAGGTCACCAAGTGGAGTACCAGTACCTTTCTTGGAATAGAGCCTTGGCCCAGGTTGCCAGTGGTAAATATGTAGGCGCCATAGCCGCCACGCCCAAAGAGCTGCCTAATGGAATATTTCCTGATGAGGAACTCGGCTACTACGGAAATTATTTCATCGTAAAAAAAGGCAATGATTGGAAGTACACGTCCATGGAATCTTTGAAGAGCATTAAGCTTGCGGTGATTCAGGGTTATAACTATGGAAAAAATATGAGTGATTATATTGTTAAGAATCCAGATAAGGTTATACAGATGGGGGGCAATGATGTGGTACGCAGGATTTTATTGATGATGCAGCAAGGTCGGGTTGATGCTTATCTTGAAGACCGTAATATCGCTTTCTATACCGCAAAACAAAATAACCTTATGGATGAAATAGAAGTGGCTGGCACCGAAGGCACCCCAATTGCTATGTACATAGGTTTTTCAGCTGCCTTACCTCAATCAAAAGAGTATGCAAAAATACTGTCTGATGGAATATTGCGGCTTAGAAAAAACGGCCAGTTAAAAATTATACTGGATAAATATGGCGTAACAGACTGGAAGTAATAATCCTAAAACGTGGAAAGGTCTTTATTCGACTTCATTTTAGATGTAGTAAAATTTACAATAAATTTTTCATTTTAATCAAGCCGTAGGCATTCACGGTAGTGGCATCTTTAATTTCGCCGTTTAAAATCATTTGTTCAAATTCGTGCAAACTGAATTTTTGAGTAATTAAATCCTCTTCCTCAGGGTCCAGCTTGTTTTCAGCTTGGACTAACTGGCTGGCCAAATACACGTGGTAACCTTGGTTGCAAAAACCATAGGCTAAGTACTGGTGAGCTACGTGCAGCATATTAGCTGCGATTAATCCGGTCTCTTCTTGTAATTCACCCTTGGCCAATTCTAGTGGGTCTATTTCTCCATCCCTTTCCCACGTGCCTTGGGGCATTTCCCAGTATCTTGCCTTAACAGGGTAACGGTATTGCTGCACTAGGTGAATATGTTCATCTTCAATGGCGGCGATCACCGCAAAGTCAGGTTTTTCAACCACGCCATAAACCCCATGATTACCGCTAGGTCGCTCAATGGTGTCCTCAAGAACCTTCATCCATTTATTCTGATAAACCACTTTGCTGGTGAGCTGTTTAATTTTGGGCATTAGTTGCTACTTAATTTTGTGGCATTCACTGAATGCAGAGTCTGGCGTAACCAGGTTAAACCTGGGTCCATTTCATATAAGGGGTGGTAAATCATCGTCATGTGACTGGCAGGCAAACCGGCAGGTGGCGTAACTAGGCGCACCGGCAAAATCTCACTGAACAGTTTTCCCATTTCTTGGGGCAGGGTCATGATGGCGTCTGTCTTGGCCACTATGCTGGCGGCTGCCATGTAGTTTACGGTACGGGCAATGTGTGTGCGCGACAGGTTTTGAGTCGCAAGCCAATCGTCTATGACGCTAGAGTGCTCACTGGTTAAATCTGCAAATACCACATGTTTTAGCTGGGTAAACGCCTCTATAGACAAGGTGTTTTGTAGCTTTGGATTATCGTTTGCCACTAAGCATGTCATGGGCTGGGTGAGCCAGTGTTCACAAATCATGTGTTTAGGGGCGACTTGGCTGCTCTCCATGCCCACCACTAATGCCACTTGGCCGCTGTCTAAGCGATCTCGGGAAGCATCTTCGCCAATCATTTCCACCTCTAAGGTAATGTTGGGGGCGGTAATCTGTAATTGCTGGCAAATGCTGGGTAAGACGACCGCTTCAAAATAATCGGTGCAGGCAATGTGAAAAGTACGGTCACTGGTGGCGGCGTTGAATACTTGTGGCGGGGATAACGAACGCTCCACCAATTGCAGCGCTTCTTGCACCTTTGGCAGCATCTCTAGTGCTCTTGGTGTGGGCTGTAAACCCGCAGGGGTGCGTACCAGTAACGGGTCATGCAATTGCTCACGCAAGCGGTTCAGCGCATGGCTCATGGCCGACTGACTTAAAAATACTTTCTGTGCAGCACGGCTTACATGACACTCACTGATCAGTGCCTCAAAGGTAATAAGCAAGTTAAGGTCAAACTGGTGCAGTACATTCATTATTTGATATTAGCATGCTGCATACCTGAATTAAAAACATGCATTTCACTAATTTTATTGGCGGGGCTACTCTGCCTGCATACCCTTAAATAAAACTAAAAATCAGTCAACACTTAGGAGCCCCTTATGTCAGGTAAGAACCCCAGCGCCGGCGATGCCGACATGCCCATTTACGGTCCAATGGGCATGTGTTTCATGGAGTTTCCCATGGAAAGCAACTTGGCAAAAAGTGACGCCGAGGTAGTGGTCAGTGGTGTGCCGTTTGATATGGCCACATCGGGCCGACCGGGAGCCCGTATGGGCCCTCAAGGCATACGCCAAGCCTCGGCTAATTTAGTGTGGGAAGGCGAACGTTATCCTTGGGACTTTGCATTAGATGACAACCTTAAGGTAAGCGACATTGGCAATGTGTTGTTTAAACACGGCGAGCCACAAACCCTAGTGGATAACTTACAAAAACACATCAGCTCTATTTTAGACGCTGGTAAAAGCCCGTTAACCTTTGGCGGTGACCATTTTATTACGTTGCCCATATTGCGCTCCATTGCTAAAAAACACGGGCCAGTAGCGGTAATTCATTTTGATGCGCATACCGACACTTATTCTGGCGGCAGCGAATACGATCACGGCACGTTTATGCACCGTGCCGTGCAAGAGGGGCTTGTGGATACGCAGCATTCTATTCAAATTGGTATTCGTACAGTTTTCACCCGTGAAGATTATGAGTTTGAAGTGTTAGATGCCGCTTGGGTGAACGATCACGGACCAAGCGAGACCCTAGAGCGCATTAAGGCACGTGTGGGCGACAAAAAAACCTACCTAACCTTTGATATAGATGGCCTAGACCCAGCATACGCACCGGGCACAGGAACACCTGTAGCAGCCGGTATTAGCATTGATTGCGCCATGAAAGTCATACGTGGTCTGCAGGGCACCAACCTTATTGGTATGGACTTAGTGGAAGTGGCGCCCGCTTACGATCACGCTGAAATTACCTCACTGGCGGCCGCCACTTTGTCACTGGAGTACTTGTATGTATTGGCCACTAATAAAATGTGCAAACAAAAGTAACCGCTAATCCCGCCATATGGCTATTTATGGCGTTAAATACCCCCTATTGGATATATAGTCCAAAGGGGGTATTTGGTTAAGCTCAAATGGAACGTAAACGCTCTAGACCTTACAAATCAAAACATCTTACCCTGATGGTGGTGCATTGGTTGTCAGGCTAAAAATAAAAAATACAAAGACGAGGCAAAAAATGAAAATAAATATGCTCCCAAGTTTTACTAAAGCGGCGTCGGTATTGACCCTAAGCTTAGCGGCAGCTATTCCTGCAGCCCATGCCCAGAGCGAAGAAGTGGTACATTTTTTTAACTGGTCGGATTATATCGCCGAAGACACTATCGCCCGCTTTACAAAAGAGACGGGTATTAAAGTGGTTAGCGATACCTTCGACAGCAACGACACATTAGAGGCCAAATTACTAACCGGTAATTCTGGGTACGATTTAGTGGTACCGTCTATTTCTTATATGGCTCGCCAAGCACAAGCCGGTGTGTTTATGCCGCTTGATAAAAGTGAACTGCCAAATACTAAACACCTTGATAAAAGTTTAATGAAAACGTTAACAACCCTAGATAAAGGTAATAAGTTTGGTGTGCCTTATATGTGGGGAACTACAGGTATTGGTTATAATGTTGACCTAGTTAAAAAGCACTTGGGCAAAGATGCGCCGGTAGACAGCTGGGACTTAGTATTTAAACCAGAAAATATGGAAAAGCTGGCGGCTTGTGGCGTGGCGTTCTTAGACTCAGGGGATGAAATTTACCCTCTTGTTTTACATTACTTAGGGCAGGATCCAAACTCCGCAAAAAAATCAGATTACAAAAAAACCAGTGCCGGCGCTAAAGTCTTGCGTGACGTAAAACCCTATATCAAACAGTTCACGTCTTCGGCCTACATTAATGATTTGGCCAGTGGTGAAATCTGTGTGGCGGTAGGTTACAACGGCGATATTTTACAAGCCCGTGATCGTGCCGATGAAGCCGACAACGGTGTTAACATTGCGTATACCATTCCTAAAGAAGGCACCGCCTTGTGGTTTGATATGTTAGCCATTCCGGCCGATTCTAAAAATGCCAAAGCGGCTCATAAGTTTGTAAATTTCTTAATGCGCCCTGACGTTATTGCCGACGTAACTAACTATGTTTGGTACGCCAATGCAAATACAGCAGCTACTAAACTTCTTGATAAAGAAATCTCAAGTGATGGCGGTATTTACCCCAGTGAAGATGTCAGAAAGAAATTATTTACCCAAACTGTGCGCAAAGCTAAGATTAATAAATTACTTACCCGTCTTTGGGTTGATATAAAATCTGGCCGCTAGGTATACCGTTATACATTTAAAGTTAAGCCTAGCCCTAATGTAATTACTGTAATTTAGAGCGCTAGGCTTTTTTGTGTCTGGCTGGATAGAGGTTGAAAAATAAAGTGAAATATTCCGAAGGGACAGTGTTCTGTCTTGGCTAGTATTAGATGCTCTTTACCGCTTTCCTAGGGTAATACAGTACAGCTTTTTACCTGTTGATTAAACTTGTCTAGAAACCCGGGGTGCTTGGCTAAAAAAATATTACCAAAATAAACGCCCATATTTTTAGTGTTTTGATCCACAGCATAAAACTTCGCCATGGACTTTCCGCTGCTTTTTACCAGCTGAGTAAATACTAAAGAGTTTTCCAATACCGCCCCCATTCTATTAAATTCCAACATATTTAGTAGTTGCTCCTGAGTATGCGGTGTTGCCCCTATTTTATAATTACCTTTTTTTAATGAGTTAAGGGCGTTTGATCCATATCTTGCACTAACCAATATATTCTTTTGTATGTAGTCTACAGTGTAATCTTTTAGCGGTACCAGTATATTGGATCTTAACGAATAAAAGACTCTTTTTTGAGGGAGGAATACTTCGGAAAGCGTCGCATAGCTGTCTCTTTTTTCATTCCTTGATGCCGAAAAAAAACCATCTAACGTGCCGGTGCGGGTTTCTTCTTGGGCGCGCTTCCAGGCGGTTTTATTGATTGAGAAGGGTTGATTAATACGCGACATAATACATGCAACAGCGCGTACAGAAACGCCATCTGCCCCAAGTGGTGTATCTATGTGATAGGGTGCCCATTGCACTTTAGTACCCAATTTAACCACATAGTTTGAGTCAGCATTTACACTAAATATGGTTAAAAAAAGGCATATAAAAAAGAAAAGACGCAATATATGTTGCATTGAATACTTGTCTGCAAATCTGAAGGTTAATGCCCTCAGTATAGATCAATACCCGAGTTCACAAGTCTCTGGCTGATTATGCACGCAGATAATAGGGGCAGGTTTAAGATTGTTAGCTAATTTCTGTTATAAGAAAATAAATTTAGATAACATTAAGCTTTAAGGTAGTCATATAAGGCCGTCACCTAAGGGAGGGAAGCGGCCAAAAAAGTGTTTATGGCCGCTTCAATCAAGGGGCCGGCTGCACTTGCGGTTGCCCCACATTGGCGGCGGCCGTTTCAAGCTCACCTAAGTGCAGTAAGAACAAGGTAAAAATTTCCGATTGAGTTGACGTATTTAAGCGTGTATGAATGTTTTTGCGATGCACTTTTACTGTGCCCAAACTAATATTTAGTTGGTTGGCTATGGCCTTAGATGAGTGTCCTTGCAAGATTAATCCTGAAATTTCTTGCTCTCTGGGCGTTAAAATCCCATTGCCAAAGGTGTTTAATGCTTGCTGCATGGCCCCTTCAGATTTTTCATATTTTACATATTCTTGAGATTGAGATAACCAAAATTGGCGAACCAGCGAATTAATCACCGGAAAAATATCATGTAAACGATTAAGTTCGGCGCGGGTAATGCTGCTTAAGCTATCGTTGCGGCCAAGGGTAATGGCAAAGCCTATTTGATTGTCTAGTTGAATAATTAAATTAATTTCATCGGCGAAATTAAAATCTTTGTAACAGGTTTGAAAATATTCAGTACTCTCAAAAGAATCAGGAGCAATGTCATTTAAACGACAGACTTCTGGAGGATTACCACTTTTAATTACATTGTATAAAGGGTCTAAAATGTAGGATTTTTCTAAATACATTTTCAAGGTTTGGCTTTGTTGAGCTTTATCCAAAGGATAAATCATCACAGGTTTAAACGAGTCTTTATAGGTGACCATAATGATGCTGTCAAAATGACACAAACCGGATAAAAAGTCGGCCAGTGCACTAGGGAAACTGCGTAAGCGAATATGATCAATAAGAGATGCAATTTTTTTCTGCATGCTTCTATTTAGCATTAAGC
>MAAA01014340.1_pt1 | contig 11882 bp, 10 predicted proteins | sample 1115971 | NCBI WGS metagenome assembly MAAA01 (sample SAMN04961123, study PRJNA320927) | seawater metagenome | isolation source: sample BD02T6 sea water enriched with oil for 6 days | place: USA:Gulf of Mexico | collected 2013-07-27 | reverse complement strand
CGTGGCATTAATGTAATAGGTGTAGATGTTAATCAAAAAGCGGTTGATACCATTAATGCTGGTGATATTCACATTGTAGAGCCCGATCTAGACATCGTGGTACGCGGTGTTGTATCTACGGGGAATTTACGCGCTACCACTACACCAGAGCCTGCCGAAGCGTTTATGGTGGCTGTGCCAACTCCGTTCCATCACAGTGATGACGGATCGCACAAGCCGAATCTTGATTACATCAAATCAGCGGCCCTTGCCATTGCGCCTGTGTTAGAAAAAGGCAATTTGGTTATTTTAGAGTCTACCTCCCCAGTAGGCGCAACCGAAAAGATGGCCGCCTGGTTAAGCGAGGCCCGCCCAGATTTAACATTCCCGCAAGACAAAGGCGATGCGGCTGACATTAAAGTGGCCCATTGCCCCGAGCGTGTATTGCCGGGTTATGTACTGCAAGAATTAGTAAGTAATGACCGTGTAATTGGTGGTATGTCAAAAGCGTGTAGCGATCGCGCAGTAGAGCTTTACAAAACATTTGTACGGGGCGACTGCATTATTACCAGTGCGCGTACCGCAGAGATGGCCAAGTTAACTGAAAACTCATTTCGTGATGTAAACATTGCGTTTGCCAATGAGTTATCAGTTATTAGTGACAAGCTAAAAATTAATGTTTGGGAATTAATTAAACTAGCCAACCGCCACCCTCGCGTAAATATTTTAAGCCCAGGCCCCGGTGTTGGTGGCCACTGTATTGCAGTAGACCCTTGGTTTATTGTTGATAGCTGTCCAGAAGAAGCCAATATTATCAGGCAGGCGCGTTTAACTAATGACGCTAAACCATTTTACGTTATCGATAAAATAACAGAAGCAGCTGACCAGTTTAAAAAACCTGTTATCGCATGCTTAGGGTTGGCATTTAAAGCTGACATTGATGATTTACGCGAAAGCCCTGCATTACAAATTGTCGAAGAACTAGCCAAAAGAAATATCGGTGAAATTATTGCGGTTGAACCGAATATTAACGACGCTGAAATGCCTAAATCTTTAGTTGAGGCAGAAGTACAGTTAACCAGCTTAGAAAATGCACTTGGGAAAGCGAATGTTGTGGTTGTACTTGTGGATCATAAAGAGTTTAAGGCAGCGGAAACTGGACAGTTTGCAGCTAAGGTAGTTATTGATAGCCGTGGGATTTTTTAAGTTGAATCGAGTTCTTCTTACGATGCTTTTCCCGCTTGTTATTGCCGCATTACCTGGAGTTTTTCGTGTTTTATATATGGCTTTGGCGGAAAGGTCTATGACAATTAAGGAATTTGGGGAGATGAATTCTGATCTGTCAATAGCGTCTATTTTTGCATTCTTTACTGCTGTGGGAGTGGGGTCAATCGTTTTTGCTAGAAGTCCTAAGCTGGGTAAATCAGAAAGCATGGGCTTTCTGAATAGGGTTTTAAGATATACGCTATATCTATTAGGTTTGAGTGTGGCAGTGTCGATACTTGTTTATTTTATGGAGGGGATATTTGATCTATATTCATTTTTGATGTTCTTGTGTGGATGGTCAATTTACCAGGTGCTTAGGAACTACTTTCTTTCGCTAAAAATGTATATGTCGATAGTGAAATTAGACTGTATTCTGATATGTACTTTTCTTTGTGCATCGTTTCTTCTCTATAAAAGTAATGGTGTGTCACTGCTTTTTATTTTCGGTTTCTCATACGTGTTTTCTGGGTTAATAATTCATAGGTGGAAAATTTCTAAGTCATTATCCCGAAGCGATCAGAAGCTTGTGTGGAGGTATGGTGGGGTTAACTTCATGTCAGGTGCAGTATATATGGCGGTAATTCCATTTTCTGGGATGTTGTATGGTATTGAATATGCTGGTATAGCCGGTTATTTATTTAGTTTAGTCAATGTATTGGTCTTGTTACCAAGAGCTATGTCAAACTATTTCATGCCTGCGTTTTCAATAGGTAAGGAAATGGAATCTAAGTATAATAAATTTTCAATTTTAGTTCTCTTATCCTTGATTTTCTCCTTCTCCATTATCTACTTTATTTTTTCAGGGGTTCACGGGTACATATTAAATGGTAGTTGGGCAGGTATTGATGTTATTTCAGTATTTGAGGTAATACTGCTTAGCGTTTTTTGTCAGCAATTATCTTTAATTCCATCATCTTTAATCTCGTCTAGGGAAAAAACAGTATTTATGTTGATTCTCAATTTTATTTTTCTTCTGTTGAGTGCCTTTCTATTTGTATTTGAAATGAATAATAGAACTTTAGGGTTCAATAATTTAATGCTTTATCTTGCATATTTATCATTAATTAGATACGTCTTTTTAGAGTTGTATTCCAGGATATACTTGAATCGAATGGAATTTAATTAAATGTATAGTATTAAACCATTATTCTCTCCTCTATCGTATTTAGGGTTGATGTGGCTCGCGTATGTTTTTTCATTTGTCGATAACGGTTTTGGTTGGGGAAGTGCTTTTCCTTATTATCCAGAAGATCATATTTTTGTATATGTGGTATTTACAATAGCCTTTCTTCTAGGTTGTGTAACTGGGGCTTCGCTTGCATCAGGGCGCACTATTGTGCATTTAAATCTTAATCCCCGGAAAGTTTGGGTTTTTCTTGTGATAGCGTCATTATTTCAAATAGGAAAGTTTATAAATATAGGTGATATTCCATTGTTAGGGGACCCTATGTCTAGATACAGAACAACCTTGGGAGGATACGAGGACTATCCTTCACGTTTACTTGCACCTTTATCTATTTTGTTTTTTTATCTGTATATGACTACTAAAAATCGGACTTTTTTATACGGCTCGTTATTTGCTTTCAGTCTTCCGTTATTACTAATGCAGCGCCAGGAAATCATGAATAGTATGATCGGTGGGCTTATGACATATGCCTTATTTAATAGGTTTAGTGTTCGGACCATAGTTACCACTATATGTTTAAGTTTGATCTTTCTTGTGATTGTAGTTGCTGGATTGGCAATGGTTCGATTTGGGTACGAAAACCTTGCAGGTAATATGGGAGTGTTTGAGGCTGTGTTTTGGGTCTTTCATGGCGAACTTACTACACCAATTAGGCTTGGTGCATTCATACATGAAAATATAGAATCGATGAATGGGCGCTACACTTTAGCTGGTTTTGCCTCAGTATTCATTCCCGGCTTCTCTGATCATGGTGCAGAATTTATACGTCGCAGGTTTACTGATGCGGATACTGCACAATCTGTTGGGGGTTTATACGGTTACATGCTTGATTTTGGAATTATTGGGGTGGGAGTGTTCTCATTTCTTTCAGCTTCCTTTGTTTATTATTTTTATACGAAGTGGATAAAGGCTGAGAATATTGTATATGTTGTCATGTATCCGATAATTTTCTCACAACTATTGTGGAATATTCGTTCAGGGAATTTTGTAATAATGCCGATGCTTTTATATATGATCTTTGCAATTTTTTATATTACAGAATTTTCTAATCGAACTAGGCTGGCCAATGTATTTGGGTTAGGTTTTTTAATGACAATACCGCTTTCTTTCGTAGGTCTAGTTGTCAGGATTTAAAGTTGGGAGTGATGAGTATGGATGTAAACTTTAGGGTAGCAATCGTTGGTGGTGGCAGTAGTACGCATTTGTTGGCGCCGTTATTGGCAAGCCAGGGAGTAGAAGTTTCAATTTTAACATCGAGACCAAATGATTGGAATAATGAAGTTTCGTGCTTGTACTGCGATGACAGTAATGAAATTCAATCAGAAATAATGGGAACTATAGAGGCAGTTTCAGACAAAGCAAAAGATATAATACCGTATGTTGATGCTATTTTACTTTGTATGCCCGTCTACGCTTATCGGGATGCGTTAAAAGATCTAGCGCCACATATCAAGGGGGATAAAAAAGTTTTCATTGGTACGGTTTATGGGCAAGGTGGTTTTGATTGGATGTTGAAAGAAGCATTTGGGGATCTCGCTGCACGCAAAGTTATTGGTTTTGCTGTAGGCCTTTTACCTTGGATATGCCGAATAAAGGAATATGGGAAAATTGGCATTACCTACGGTCCAAAAGATAAGAATGTTGTAGCGCTCACTGAAAAAGAAGAGTTTGATAATCTTAATGATAAGCTATTGAAAAAAATGTCATTGAGTTACTTTGGAAGTGGTCAGTTTTATTTGGCTGAAAATTTCATTTCTCTTACATTGTCGGTAGACAATCAAATAATTCATCCTAGTAGGTGCTTTGCATTATCTAATTCTACACCTCAAGGGTGGGATGAAAACTCTATTCCATATTTTTATCGTGATTTTGATGATAAGTCTGCCTTAGTACTTAAATATTTGGATGATGAATTCTCCTCTATTCGCAAAGCTATTAATGGGATAAGTAGTGATAATTATGAATATATGCTGGACTATCTATCATTAGAGCGTTTTTCATATGGGTCTTTTAATACGGATATTAAAGAGTCTTTTGTGAGTTCTAAAACCCTTGGTGCAATACTTCCACCTGTTAAGTTATTAAAGGGATCTTACTTCTTAGATAAAGATCATCGCTTTTTTGTTGATGATATTAATTACGGCTTATGTATCGCTAAATGGTTTGGCGCTCGCTTAAATATCGATACCCCGGCTATAGATGAAATTATTGCCTGGGCTTCCGATCTTAAAGGGCTTAATGTCCCGGATTTTATTACGAATAGTTTGAGTGATGAAGATGCTGAAAAGTACGGGATGCCGACTTGTTATGGTATAAATTCGCTTAACGAAGCATTGGGGATATTGGCGTGAAGGATTATTTTGAGGGTTTATATAACCGGAATAAACATCTCATTCCTGAGCGGATTTTGTATAGTAAAGAATATTTTAATGTGCGAAATATTTTAAAAGGATGTGATGCTGAAATAAAGCAACTTTCTGAAGATAGACTTCGGCATACGCTTCATACGGCTGTGAAACATGTGCCTTTTTATAAAGATTCTAAACTTAGTGAAGCAGATTTTCTTAATGTAGATCCTTATGAACTATTAGCAGAGTTTCCATATATAGATAAAGATGAGGTTATGGATAACTCAGAAGCATTTTTTAATCAGCGGTATTCTAAAAATTTTCTTAAATATGCAACTAGCGGTGGGTCAACAGGGCGGGGTATTGGTGTATGGCGAACTAAAAGCTCTATAGATATCGAAAGACTATTTTTTGATAAGGTTTGGGGGAGGTACGGTTATAGTTCTAGCGCCGGGAATCTTTTACGCATAGGTGCCGATGCTAGAAGAAAGCTGGATGAAACGCCTGTGTTTATGAGAGGGAGTAGAGTAATGCTATCTCCGTATCACATAAATGAAGTGCATATGTCCGATATAATACATGCACTTAAACGGCATAATTTTAGCTTCATACATGCCTATCCGAGTAGCTTATTAGAGCTTACACGTTACTTAAAGAAGCGAAATATTGATAATACATGGCGCCCAAGAGCTTTATTGTTGGCTTCAGAGCCAATTAATTTAGATCAACTAGCTTTTTTAAAATCTTACTGGGGTTGTCCTATCTCTGTTAACTATGGTTTATCAGAAAGAACTAATATCGGTTTCTATGAGTATTTAGAAGGTGATACTAATATTAGTTATACTTTGGAGTCGGCTTACTCATATAGTGAGAACTATAGTAATACAGAGGAAATAGTCGGAACCTCTTTATGGAATGATGCAATGCCTTTGATTCGTTATCGAACCAGAGATGCTGGCTGCGTACAGGGTGGTAAAATAAGGAATTTATCTGGCAGGGTTCAAGAATTCTTAATTGATCGGTTTGGTAGTAAAGTCCCTGGGACTTCTGTTGTTATTGATGAATTTACTTGGGACTTTGTAAGGCAGTATCAGATTAGGCAAAAGGAAGAGGGTAGGATTGAGATTTTGTTAGTGCCAAGAAAAGGCATGCTAGATAGTGCTGTGACCAATAAAATATTGAATAACCAGCGGAATCGTTGGGGCGACTTTTTTGATATAGAATTACTTCAAGTCGATTCTATTCCTTTAACCAAGTCTGGAAAATCTAAACTTGTAGATATTCAGTTATGAAGGTTTTGCATATTGGGCCAGCTATCACGGCGCGGGGGGGGATAGCTTCTGTGATTCAGTCCTATATTGATAATATAGATAAAAAAATGGGAGTTGAAATCATCACACTGCCATCAATCAGTGAAAGCGGTAAGTTTTTTATTTTTATTATCGCATTATTTAAGGTCGTGTATTTAAAATTTGATATTGCCCACATCCATTTGGCTTCAAATGGCTCTTTCTATCGAAAGTTTTTATTTTTTATCTTAGTTAAAATAAGAAGGAAGAAAGTTGTTGTGCATTTGCATGGGGGGGGGTTTTCAGAATTTCATAGTCGATCTCCTTGGTTGATTAGAAAGTTAATTTTCCGGATGTTTTACGCCTCCGATACAATAATTCTGTTGTCACTCAGCTGGAAGGCTTGGTTTGAATCAGAGTTCTCTAATTATTCCGGTAAAGTAATTGTTTTGTACAACGGAGCACCTGCGATAAGGAAATTATCTCCTGATTACGAAGGCTCGCTCAGACTTTTGTTTTTAGGGAAGATTTCAAAAGAAAAAGGGATTTATGACTTATTAAATGTTTGTAAGGATTTAAGTGCTCGCGGCATTTCGTACCACCTTAAAATAGGCGGGGTGGGAGAAAGTGATAAATTATGCGAAATGATAAAAAGGGAAGGCTTAGGCCGCTATGTTGGCTATGAAGGATGGGTGACAGGGGATGAAAAAGATCAACTATTGCGTTGGGCAAACTGCTTTATTTTACCTTCATATTTTGAAGGCTTTCCTGTTTCCATTGTAGAAGCTATGTCTTATGGTTTGCCAATAATCGCATCTGATGTTGGTGGAGTAACTGACGCAGTCAGGCATGAAAGAGAAGCATTAGTTATTTCGGCTGGTAATAACGTGGGGCTTTACGAGGCAATAAAGTCTATGTCTATTGATGTATCTCTTCGGAGATCTTTGGGGCAGGCTGCCTTACAGCGCTTTACCGATAAACTTAGTATTGAAGAAAACATTAAAAACCTGGTAGATATATACCTAAGGATGAGAAATTAAATAGATGTTTTTAAAATATAGTAAGGAAACTTTAGCTGAGTCTAGCAAATCCCATTATATGGGTTTTGACCCTTTCGATGGACTTAATAGCCATTTTTTTAAGCCTGTCCCTAAACTAAGAAAGGGTTTGTTTGGACTTGCCTGGATTCAATTCCATAAACGCTCAATCTTCAATTTACGGCCTTTATTTGCAGTTCCGGCGGGGCGTAATCCCAAAGGCATTGGGTTGTTTATATTGGGGCTTCTTGAAGATTATAAGCGAACTCATGATGAGTCTTATATTAAAGAAGCCATTGAATTGGGTGATTGGCTGCTAAGTCAGCGCAGTGACTTTTCTGTTGAGGGTAAGGCACAATGGCAGCACGCCTGCTGGGGCTATCACTTTGACTGGAATGCGCGGGCATTTTTTGTACCTAAGGGGAAGCCTAATGTTATTACCACTATCTACGTCTCTCAGGCACTGTATGCATTAGGGCAGATAGCGGATGCCAAACAGTATGTGGACGCAGCACTAGATTCGGCCCATTTTATTGTTAAAACACTTTACAGTGAAATAGATGGTCGCCAGTTTTTTGCTTACATTCCTGGTGAAGAAACCTTTGTACATAATGCTAGTTTGTGGGGGGCTGCCTGGGTGGGGTTTATGGCTAACGCTACCGATAACAACGCTTACAAAGAGTTAGCCTTAACGGTGGCAAGGCAGTCGGTGTCCGAGCAAGCTAAGGATGGTTCCTGGGTGTACGGTGCACGGCATCATCATCAATTTATTGATGGATTTCATACCGGTTATAACCTTGAAGCGCTGCATGTGTTACGCACAGCACTGCAAACCACCGAGTTTGATGCGCCTATAACGCATGGTTTGGCTTATTACAAAAAAGAGCTATTTGAACAAGACGGTACGGCTAAATATTACAACACAAATCGCTATCCGTTAGATATGCACTCGGTGTCCCAAGCGGTGTTAACTCTACTTAAAGTAAGTGGTAAAAAGGAAGATGTCGAATTAGCGGGAAAAATTATTCAACGTTCAATTGATACCTTGTTTATGCCTAAAAAGAAGCGCTTTGTGTATCAAAAACATAAGTATTTTACCAATAAAATAAACTACATTCGGTGGACGCAAGCTTGGGTTTATTATTCGTTTGCTTATTATAATCGTCAGCTTGACGCTGCAAATTTAAAAGAAGGCCGCCATGGAACGCATTGAATTTTTGGGCTCTCCTATGGATAGCGCCAACATGACAGAAACAGTCGCTTTTATTAGCGATCGAATCGAAAAGAAAGATTTTTTGCAACATGTGGTGGTGAATGTTGCCAAACTGGTTCACATGCAAAAAGACAAGGTATTGGCCGCATCGGTTAAGGCCTGTGACTTAATTAATATTGACGGCATGGGTGTAGTGCTAGGGGCGCGTTTTTTGGGGCATAACATTCCCGAGCGTGTAGCTGGTGTCGATTTGTTTCATAGTTTGTTGGATATGAGCAGCGAAAAAGACTTCCCGGTATTTTTACTGGGAGCCGAAGAAGACGTTGTGGCTAAAACAGCTGATAAAGTAAAGCAGCTGCATAAGGGTATTAATGTAGTGGGTTTTCATCACGGGTACTTTTGGGATGATGAACAGGCTGTTGTGGATAAGATTAAAGCCTCCGGCGCTCGGCTATTGTTTGTGGCTATTACCTCTCCCAAAAAAGAGAACTTTATTAATAAGTGGCAAGACCAGCTAGGTGTCGATTTTGTTATGGGGGTGGGTGGTACTTTTGATGTGGTGGCGGGTAAGGTAAAACGTGCACCATTATGGATGCAAAAAAATGGCCTTGAATGGTTTTACCGTATTATGCAAGAGCCAAGGCGCATGTGGAAACGCTATGCGATAACCAATAGCCTATTTGCGTGGTTGTTGATTAAAGAGAAGATCAAAGCCAGGTAGGGTGGAAAAGCTGCAAGCGCCTTCCACCAGAGGTAACCTCTGTTATGTCTGACGGATTGAAATGCGCAAATTAAAATTGGTTCTTGGCTGTTAAGGGTTCTTAAAGGGCCATTATTGCATTGAGCTAATCATCGGTTTTATGCGCGATATCAGAGGGTGATTTGGCTTTCTCGGTATTATTGGCAGAGCCTTTGGTTTCCTGCATTGCCGGAAGGCGCTTGCAGCTTTTCCGGCCTACGGTCATAATTTAGGGCTGCCACTGAATAAAAGGCGCATATTTTTGACCTTTAAGCTAAGCACATCATTGAAGTTTCAAGGCCGCAAATATCTATAACTGCCAAGGTTCGGCTTAGGTCAGTTTTGGGAATATCTGCTTTAGGTAGTATGTAACTCCAGTTTGTTCAGTTTGCTCATAGCTATTAATTAGCACTGCTGGAGCTTAGCGACACGCGGCCTCTTTTGATTGAGGCCGTGTTTTTTACTTAGTAAAGGGCTACCTATAATCTACCAGTTGATGGGCTTGATTTACCTGTAGGCCTATTTTAGTCATCAATATCAAGCGCGCAGACCATATTCGGTTCTGAGTCCCATTGCCAGTTTAAAAGGCCGAACCCTACAGTATCGTCGGTGTTGGTGTAATCAATATATTCACCTTCAGTTAAATAACACGAGTATGCCCTCATGACATGGGTCATTACGCCATCTCCGTCATTGCCTTTTGCTTCAGAAACAGACACTGCTGGGCTTATTCTCCACCAGTTACTGGTCTGTGACATAAATAACTTCGCAGGGCCTCGGCTAGCAACATTACCAGGTTGATCAGGGTCCCAACCTCTCATAGATATTGTCACTGTGCAGCCATCACTGTCCTGGCATAGCTCCCGAACTATGTCCATATCTAAAGGTACGGTCGTACCTTCAAAGGCTTTAGTGGCCTCAACGTGATAGCGTCCATTATTGATAGTGTATGTAGAGGTTTCTCCGTCTATGTTTTTAACTCCTACGCTTGTATTCTTTTGATTCCAGTAAACATAGGTTTCCTTTTTCTTACAGTCTTCAGCGCTATTAACTAACTTCACTTTCCCGGTTTTTCCAACACAGCCGTGAATATAGCCATCATCAGTTAATTCAAATGGATGTTTTCGATGACCTCTGTCATTTCGATCTCCCCAGTCACTCCAATCACTCCAGTCATTATTATTACGATCAGCATGGGCTGCGCTTGTCATTCCCAAACATGCAACTGCTAAAGCTAGAATGGAGGCACCTACTAATGACTTTCGTTCAGTCATAGCTTGAGTTCTTCTTAACATATCTTTCTCTGTCCCTGAGGCGTTATTGATATTTTTTATCCGTACAAATTAATAGCAAATAAAACGCTATAGACTCCAAAGTAGTTCAAATATAACTATCCTGCAATCAAACTGGTTTTAATCAAATGTAACCTATTTGTAATAGGGCGCAGTGTCACGCGGGGGCAGTGCTTGTACCAAGCTTTAAAGGTTGTAAGCAAGATCTGAGCCCATTCTTTTAGAGCCGTCGGTGATGTTAGAGTCTGTGTTGAAATAGCGCATTAAAGAGTTCCGCAGGTAGGCGGGTATTTACCAAAATTGGTAGTCTGGAAGTGGTTAGTGACTCAATGCCGCATAATGTGGCAGATAACTCTGTGACACTTAAGCCACGCATTAAACGGCCTAACCGAGACGTGGCGCAGACGAGATGGTTAAAGAAATTGAAGCGTTAATGGCGCCATTGGCTAAAGCCCTGCAAGTAGTGCTGGCTCTTTTAAATGTTGGCTGGCGTGATGTTGGCAGTTAGGCGGCCCTGTGGGGAATAGCGATAAATATTCGCAAGGGAATGCATCAACTGGTGATACCATTTTACAAGATACCAGTAACAGTTATATCTAAGGCCAAGATCGCTAAATTACTACACTTGGTGTTGATAACCTGGTGGTTGTAGGCACGCCCGGTGCCCTGTTATTAGCCATAAAGACAGTGTGCAGGTTATTAAAAAGACAGTGTCGCAGATTAAAACATCTGGCTGCAATGAACATCATCAACATCGCTAGGTGTATCGCCCTTGGGGCAAGTACGATTCAATTGATAATGGCAAGCGCTACCAGGCTAAGCGTATTACGGTAAACCCGAGTGCTAAATTGGCGGTACAAATGCATCATCACCGTGCCGAGTATTGGGTAGTGGTATCGGGTACAGCTAAGGTGACCAATGGTGAAAAATCGTATTTGGTAATCGAGAATGAATCAACTTACATTCCTATAGGTCAGGTGCATGCCTTAGAGAACCCTGGGGTGATTCCGTTGGAGATGATAGAGGTACAGTCGGGCTCTTATTTAGGTGAGGATGATATTGTTAGGTTTGAAGATAAATACGGCAGGGCGTAAATACGGAATGATGTATTTGCGGATAGTGTATATGCAAAGCGGTATGTGGAAAACGTAGGGTGGAAAAGCTGCAAGCGCCTTCCACCAAATGTAACCTCTTTTGTGCCAGGAAAGGGTAAAAAACTCACAACCCTGAAGCGTTCTTTGATATTAAGAGCTGATTCTTTGATTTCCTGCATTGACGGAGGGCGCTGCGAATTTCCTTCATTGCCGGAAGGCGCTGCGCTTTTCCGGCCTACGTTGATTGACGTTAATTGGTGATGTTGGAAGCCATATGTCTTTTTGTTCTGTTAGGTTTATGTAAATTCCATATATTTATTAGGGCAACTTAAGGTAAAATAGTGTGATCGCTTTCACACTATTTTAACATTGAGCGTTTACTGTGAGGGCCTAATAAGAAGTAAGTTTTTTAAAGGACGATTCATGAAAGCCATCATTC
>MAAA01014339.1_pt1 | contig 11910 bp, 11 predicted proteins | sample 1115971 | NCBI WGS metagenome assembly MAAA01 (sample SAMN04961123, study PRJNA320927) | seawater metagenome | isolation source: sample BD02T6 sea water enriched with oil for 6 days | place: USA:Gulf of Mexico | collected 2013-07-27 | reverse complement strand
AATGCCGGGATTTGTTGAGTATGTTCGATTTGGTCAGTACCCAAGCGTGATGCCAGAAAAGCAAATTAGAATGATAAAGACGATTTTGGAAGCTGATAGTTTCGCGACAAGTAAAGCATCCTCATTAGTGACGGGTGAGAGAGTAAGAATTATTGATGGTCCAATGGCAGGCTTAGAGGGCGAGTTGATTAAAGATCAGTTTAACCTAAAAGTTGCCATTCAAGTTGAATATTTGGAGCGAAGTCTTCAAGTAAGTGTGCCTATTAATAATATTTTGAAATTATAAAAGGATATGTAAGATGTCGATTTTAGATAAAGAGTCACAAGAAATATTAAAGCAGCAGTTAAAACGTCATGAAGGTTTAGTTTGCCAGTTATATAAGTGTACAGCGGGAAAGCAGACCATTGGCGTGGGACGAAACTTGGATGATATGGGTATTAGTGAGTCAGAAGCCATGTTTATGCTAGATAATGATCTGGCGAGAATTGATGGGGAGCTAGAGAAAAATATTCCGGCATTGTCGGGTTTGTCTAAGAATAGAAAAATAGTACTAATGAACATGGCTTTTAACTTAGGCATAGGTAGGTTGCTTCAGTTTAAAAATATGCTTAGTGCACTTGGTCAGCATGATTATAAAACGGCGTCAGAAGAAATGTTAAGTTCAAGGTGGGCACAACAGGTGGGCAATAGAGCTAAGGAACTATCTGAGATGATGCTTATAGGCTAGTTGTGTTATTAGTGTTTATGTTTTTTGGGGTTGATCCAGTAATGGGTCAGCCCTTTTTTGTATTATATGACAACGAATAAGTTATTCGATTTTATTTATGGTCAATGAGGCTGCATCTATCTGACACAATGTCCTTCTGTCAGGTAGCTAAGCTTATATAGCAAAGTGTTACAGGGTTTTGTATGGTCGATATGAATCTTTCCTCCGTATTATTTTACTGTTTATTTTGGAGGAAATGCCCCGGACATACCCAGGGCACTCTTTTAAAAGAACAGCTTGCTGTACTCTTTTCTTAGATCCACCTTTCGCACTTTACCTGTTCCGGTCATGGGGAAGCTATCAACACTCATAATTTTTTTAGGAGTTTCAAATCCTCCCAGCGATTTTTTGCAATGCTCAATTACTTCTTCTTCGCTTAATTTATTGCTCCCATTAGTTTGAATGCAGGCCACTACCGCTTCACCCCAACGCGGGTGAGGTACAGCAAACGCCGCTGCCTGTATTACATTTGGGTGGCTAATCAGCGCTTGCTCAACTTTCATTGATGAAACATTTTCACCTCCCGATTTAATGGTGTCTTTTTTACGGTCTACAAATAACAGCTGTCCTTCACTATCGATTAAACCTAGATCTCTAGAATGGTGCCAGCCAAATTGTTGCGCTTGTGCGGTGGCTTCAGGGTCATTTAGATAGGTGGTCATGGCCAGTGGGCCGCGCCAGCAAATTTCTCCTACTTCGCCCTGAGGTATTTCTTGGCCATGATCGTCAATGATAGCTTGGTCAACAATAATATTAGGAACGCCCCAATAGTTACCCGCGCCAAACTCGGTGGGTGCTTCATCCATATATGCACAGGCGGCAGGTGCAAATTCAGTTTGCCCACTGCCAAGGTGAAACGGGCAACCAAAGGCAGGTTGTGGTAGTTAGTGGGTGGTAGAATCGTAGGGAGGCTGTGGTGTTAGCTTGACCTTCAAATGATTAATACCTGCCCACGTAATCTCCGGATTGATACGCAAAGGGTTAGTTGGCTTTGTGTGCCGATCCAGAGGAAGCACCATGTGAATACTCTTCAAGCCTTTTCACTAAAAGCTTGTGGTTTGCAGTTGAGATGTCAGCCAATTTATTAACCATTCTAATCTCACTGTCTAAATACAAATCAGCCGACACTTCCTTAATGACAGATAAAATTGCAGACAAAGCTTTATCACAAAACTTTAAATAAATTTTCATTAGTTGCCTGCCCCCTAAACCCGTATCTTGAAAATACAGGTCAAGGTCGGACCGCTTTATCTCTTGTACACATCGCACGGCACCAAAATTCATGGCCATTAGGTGCTCCAACGGATATACCTGCGTTGAGACCAAATCATAGGCGGGGGTGAGTTCCAATCTGCCGTCATCTAAATGTAGGAATGAGAAATTCTTGGCATGGGCATCATCGTTACCGCAAATAATGCTAAAGAGTATTCTGAAACCACATTCTTGCAAATCCTTAATAGGTAACGTGCTCTTGTCTCTAATGGTGGTAAATAACTCTTTGATTCCGGGCCCAGCCTTATACCCCGGCATTCCGGTATCTGTATTCATTTCGTATTTACTGCCAGGGGGAAAACCGCATATTTGGCAAAGGTCTTCTTGATGAATACGTTCAATACGGTTGCCCGAAATCTTTCGGTCGTATCTCTCTACCAGTAAGGCAGTATCTTCAACACCATCTGAATTGTGGTAATCCAGTAATGTGACAGGGGCAACCGTTAAACCAGAACGGGCCGCGGCGGTCATGCAAATATACTCGTTGGTCACAAGGTAGGGGAATTCTTTATCGTTACACGGGGGTTTAATAATATGAGTGGAAGGCTGGTCTAGGGAATCATAAATCTCAAGATCACCATTATTCTTAATTTCTACAAATACAGGTAGCTTAGGCTGAGCCCCGGCCAGACTCATACGCGTTCTATTTGGAGTTTCGTTTTGTTTATCATTTACGTGAAATGGATTAACTTCAATCTTGTTAATGAGGTTGCTTAGCTGGGTTTCATTTAGTTTTTTAGATTGGCCTAAAGCCGGTTTTAAATAGCCTATTGGGAACAACTCGATGGCACCGGCGAAATCCCCGCCCATTACTTCAATTAAACGCTGAATATCCTCTGAATTTAAACGCAGAATTTTTTCAATTCGCTCCATCACCTTTCCTTCGGGGAAGAGGTTGCTTAAAAATATGAAGGTTTCTTTATTGTTATAGGCTTCACTTCTAATAGGGAAGCGAACAGATAGTATAGGCGTGCCTGCCACTGCATTATCAACGTAATCTTTTGAATATTGGAAGGCCATAGTGGCGTCATCATTAAACGTTAATTGCCCTACGTTTTTTGACAGAAGGTAAACATCAAATACAGCACTCATGCTTTAAACTCCATTTTCACACCCAGTGTATGCAAGGCGACTAAAACCTTATCTAGCATGAGTGTGGGCTTGTTAGCTTCAAGATTTGATATGAACTTAGTAGAGAGGCCACTAAACCCTGCAAGGGATGCCTGTGTGAAACCGAGAACGGTCCTGCTTTCTTTTACTAATTTACCAAGGTCAATATCTTTGCTGATAGGGTGCAAACGAATACCAAGGGTAGAGGTAAGGGCTAAAACTTTATCGAGTTGAACGCTTGTTTTACCGCATTCAAATTGCGAGATAAATTTCACGCTCACATTGGCATACATTGATACGGTGGCCTGATCTAAACCCAGTTCCTTTCTCCTTTGATTGCAAAGCAACCCTAGGTAGCTGGCATCATGTGTTTGTTCAAAAAACATAAATCCCTCAATAGAAGTCAGTTTTACCGTACGGACATATTTTACACATAATAGCTGGATATGGCAGGGGTTTAACCGTACGGACATATCTTATATTAAATAGAGCGGATTTGACAAAAACATAACCGTACGAACATATTTTGTATGAAATAGGGGGAGATGGAGCTGATTTTACCGCACGGACATATCATGGGGTGGCGGGCGTTTTAGGAAATGAGGGCTATGGGAGTGAGGGCTAAGGGAATGGGGACACAGTGTGCGCTTAAACCGAAGAAGGAATGGCGCCGCGTTGGGGCGGTATTTATAGGAGTGTTGAGTGGGCACCGCCATTGATTTAGATCATTACCTAAATGTTAAGAACGGTAAATCCCACATGGAAGAGTTGGTGAATCGCAATGCAAGTCTGTATAAAGGTGTGAATTTGGGAAAACGTACCAGTTTTGCTGGTTTTTTCTTCGGGATTAAAAATGTGAATGACTCACTTAGAAGTCGGTATTCAAGTTACATACTAGAAACCAATCTAGCGGGCAGTGGTAAAGCGACCTCCTATATTCGTGCCCTAGACTTGCTGAGTGAAATGTTGTGCATCCAGTCTTTTGGCTTTGAAGACTGTATTGATATCTGGAATGTCACTTCGCTTGCGCGCATTACTGACCTAAAAGGATTGATTGCAACAGAGCAGCGCAAGGGCAAGGCCTGTGAATGGTTAAGCGCAGGGATTCCCGCGAGCTATTTACTCAAAGGCTATTGCAGTGCAGCACTTTCAAATTATGCAAGTTTCTTAACTGAGGCGAATCAAGAAAATGATCTGTTTGATACCTTTAAAAACCACCAAGGAAACGCTGCTGAGTTATCTGGCTTGCTAGATACGCAGCCGAAAAATATCGACATAATATTGGCTGGCTTAAAAGGGGCCGAAGGTGAAGATGTTATTCGCAGTGTTAAGACCCGCTTAAACCAGAATACCTTCAGGCGTATGTTAAGGGAAATCTACAGCGATAAATGTTGCATCACCGGCTTAAATATTCCCCAAGTAAACCGCGCCAGTCATATTATTCCTTGGGCTGGCGATGTGAGTAAGCGATTAAACCCAAGTAATGGTTTGTATCTATCTGCCACTTACGATGCAGCCTTTGATCAAAAACTGATAAGCCTAGATGATGACTACCGTTTGATACTGGCTAACAATGTAAAAGATTATTACACCAGCGAAAGTGTGAATGAATGTTTTGTTAAAAAGGAAGGGCAGGTGATCAGCATGCCTTACAAATATTCGCCTGATAAGACGTTTCTTGAAGAGCATCGGAAGGGGGGTGGGTTTTAGGGGGTATTTTATTTTTCCAAAATAGATTGTTGCTTATAGAGAACCAGAATTGTTGCTAGTGTTATTTAAGTGAAGCACTTTAATTAAAATCACTAACTTTGAATGAGATAATAACGAAACTTTAAATTTTGAAAAATTAAGGATTTTTTTTGCCAGTAATTGAATATACAAACAATAAGCCTCAGATAAAGCGAGTTGAGACTTTCTGTTCGATGATGAGGGGGAGTCTGCCAGATGATGATTCGACATTTTCTGGAATATTAGATTTCATAGATAAGAAAGTGATGGCGGAGCACCCAAAGGTTAAAACTGGCGCACTAAGCAATTGTCATGGTGATTGGTATGAGTGGATTTTAGCAGCAAAGGCTTGGAATTATCGAATAAAAAATAACAATAATTTTATTCTAATGCTACTCCCTAATGTATCCAGCTTTGATGTAGCTAAATTATATGATGAAACACTTTTTGGATATATAAGTGACTTACGAAATAAAGTTTATGAAAGCGCAGATGTACAGCTTATAACTTCTAATCCTGATTTTGTGATTATAGATACAAAAGATATCGAGCTAGATGAAAGTTTTTTACAGCCTATTACTGAATTTACAGCAGAAGCAATTGAAAAGCTTGAGCAGTTGTATAGATATTTTGTTCACAAATGTTCTTTTAATGATATCGCTGGATATTTATCAGTTAAAACAACTTTTAGACCGGATAGGAGGCTGCAGTTATCACATGAAGGATCATTGATGAAGGCTACATATGTGCATTTACAAACTCGGGACTGGATAATAAATCCAAAGGGCCTGAGATATTACGGTGCAGCAACTGCTGTATCTGATGCAGATAGGAAAGGGTTAAGGACGGTTGCAACTCACTCAATCATTAATGTTCAATCAGTGCCTCAGGCTGCCGTTGATGATGTATTTACCATCAACAGCAATGCAGATGCAGAAAAAGCATTTAGCATAATGTTTAGCGAGTAAAGTTTTCTAGATACCTTTTTACAGATTTGGCCAGTCCTAGACTGGCTAGAAAAGGAACTCCGTTTCCAATGGTTTTAAACATATTGGACAGGGTCATTGTTGGTGGTAGCGAAAACTCCTTGGGCAGCGATTGAATAGCTAATGCTTCAGCTGCAGACATTCTTCGGCTTTTATAAGGATGAAGGTGGACTTCATTATTACCATAAGCCGCAGTAGGAGAGTACCTCCAACGATGTAGTCGTTTGAACGATTTCTTTGAATCATCTCCCTCATCAATTACCTGGAATTTAGGAAGCGCTGCTCTTGGGGTAAAATGGTGTGATGTATTTGGGTGAAAATTTACATCATTCTTTTTGAACCAATGCTCAACAGTTAGCTCTTCATACTTAGCGATAGCGGTAGGTATGGTTCGCTTACCATTCTCTTTATATTTATCTCTATCAGGCCATTCGAGTTCTTTTAGAACTAATTCACGATTAAATTTTAATTCTCTATTCCAATCAAAATGACCTTCTAACGCAGTGTTGTTTTTTGACTTAGATTTAGACTTCTTGATGCCGAACAATAGAATGCGATCTCTATCTTGTGGAGCTCCATACTCTATGCAGTTAGTAAGCCGATTGGTAAGAATATAACCAGCATCTTCTAGTAAGGTTTTTACATGTTCATAAAATTCACGATGTCTGGCTGTACGCCATAGTCCTTTTACGTTCTCGAAAATGAAAAAGTCTGGTTTAAATTTAATGATTCCATCTACGTAAACTTGTGTCAGTTTACCGTTCTCTCCATGCTTACCTTTGTTTTTTCCACCAACAGAAAAATCAGGGCACGGCGGACCACCAATAAAGCCGATTAAACCAGATTGAGTTTTAGCTTCTTTAATGACTTGTTTGAAACTATTGTCATTATCTTCAATTAGATCTTCAATATTTAAATCGCTGTAGCCAAACTTAGGCTCAGGGGTTTTCATGGCCATTCGGCTATATTTGTATGCATCTAGAAATGGCTTATGGTATTCGTTGACATACTGAACGTCGAAGCCAGACTTTTCGAATCCTAGGTCTAGAAAACCACTGCCAGAGAAAAATGAAAATAATATTGGCTTCGCCATTTATATAGCCTTTTAGTACTATTTGAATATATTTGTAATATTTTACGCACTCAGTGCGTAAAATCAAGGGTTGAGAATGCAATTTTCGCAGAAACTACAAAATAAGAAAGAAGAATTAAAATTAAGTCAAAAAGAGTTGTGTGAGGCTTTATACGGTATCCCACATAGGACCTTACAAAGTTGGTTGCAGGGGGAGAAAGAACCTGCCGCCTATCTGCAAAGGTTAATTATGTATAAGTTGAATGGTGAGTAATTCCTATTGGTGTAGGTCTTCTCGCATATAATTCATCTATGTTGATAATTTGTATTGGGCCAAATACATGATCGTGATTTTAGGAATAGCCACCTCTTTTATTAGTAGGGTGTGGCTGTAAAACTTTTAATTTCGCTCCTTGCTTTAAAGTGAGGTTATGATTGGTTTCATTCTTTTGAATAGTGGTAAGCACATGATAGACTCAGTTGCAATTAATGTTACTTATGTTGGCCTGATGCATGCATTTCAAAGACGTATTATCTGATATTGAAAAATTGATTGGTCAGGAGCTCCAATCGATTAATCCTAATACTCCTTCTATTTATATAGCAAATGTGGATCGTAATCTTGAAAAGTACTTTGTCGCAAATAGTCAAAGCTCAGAGGGAGTGGCACGTTCATTTAGAGAATTAGAGGATATCTGGATAGAACTAACGATTAAAGGTTTTAGTAATGTAGATCAAGCTTTGTATGGCGGCGGTAGTAGCCGACATCAGCCTGAAACTGTCTTCGCTCACCTACCTTATATTCAGCATTTTAAGTATAAAAATAGAAAGCATTTATTGCTTCGTAATCAGTCTGTACACGAATTTGGAATACTATCAGAGCTTCAGTCTTCTGAGCTTCGAGATGTGGGAAAAAAAATTGACAGTTATACTGGTTTATCGAATCAAGATATTTCAGATTCTCAAATTGAAATTTTTAATACGCTGAAACATTCATTAGATGCGGTAATGAAAAAGTACCCTGGTGACATACTAATTAAAGAAGCTGAAAATGCACTTGAGAACCTTTTAAAGTTGAATAAGAAAATCGTAGATTCCATTGTTACACTTGATGGTATGTTGCTGAAAACAGAAGAGGGAATTGATGAAGTAGCTAGTCACACTTCTGTTGAAGATATGATAGAAGACCAGTCTTATACAGGTGTTGAAAATACAGAAGAGCCTAAAGAAGATGATAGTAGTCGATATATTACATCGGATGTAGAGGATAGCACTGGTAAAACTAAAATTAGACAACTGACACCTGTAGTATCTTTGATATATGATCGATTAATGTTTGGTGAAATAGAATTGCAGCCAGATTTTCAAAGGAAGGATAGAGTTTGGTCTAAGCCGAGAAAGTCTAAGTTGATTGAGTCAATGTTGATGGGGCTGCCTCTTCCAGTATTCTACTTTGCTGAAAAACCAAATGGTGATTGGATAGTTGTAGATGGTCTACAGCGTATTACTACAATTTTTGACTACATGCGCGGTGATTTTGAACTGCAAGATTTAGAAGTGTTAGAGGAATTTAATGGAAAAAAGTTTAGCAAGCTTGAGCGAACAGAGCAAAGAAAAATCAGAGAGTATCCGCTAACATCCCATCTTATTGATATGCCAACAGGTAATGATAATATTATTGTTGAGTTGTTTCATCGTATTAACACATATGGTGTAAAGCTAAGTGAACAAGAAATCCGTTCTGCATTAAATAAAGGTAGTAGTGTCAAGTTTTTACGCTATCTTGCTGCTTCATTCGAGTTTAAGACTGCTACACAGAGAAAAATTAAATCTGATCGACAGAAAGACATGGAGCTTTGCTTGTCAGCTCTTTCTTTTATGTTGCAAGGTTATAAAACATTTGAAGGTCAGTACGGAAAGTATTTGTCAGCAGCGATGAAAGTTATGAATAGCTATGAGCTCAAGCTTGATGATGACAATGATGTTGACAGTGGTGGCGCAACCCTTTCTTTAGATAAGAATCCTATTTTCTATCAAATTGCAGGGAAATTTTTATTGGGTTTAAATATCGCAATACAAGTATTTGGTGAATATACTTTCAAAAAAATTCCTAAAAGTGATCTAAAGATCCCTATTAGCAAGCCACTGTTTGAGTTAATAGTTACATATTTCTCTGGCTTGACACCGGACCAGCATATTCAAGTTGTAGAGCATGGAGATAGTCTCATAAATATGCTCTACGAGGCGATATCATTAGATTCAGGTGATTATGCGGAATGGGAGTCAGATAAATATAGTGTTGAAAATCGAGGGTTTCATTATTCAATTAGTACCTCTACAGGTAAGAATGTGACGGTACGTTATCGATTTGAAGCATTCAGGGAAATATTAAAACAAAGTACAGGGGTTGATATTGAGTTGCAGCCTTTGTTAGAGGGAATAGTCAAATGATTGATTCAATAAAGCTTCATAACTTCAAGTGCTATCAAGAAAGGAATTTTGAGCTAACAATGTTGACCGTTTTTTGTGGTTCAAACTCAGTCGGAAAAAGTACGGCGATTCAAGCGCTATCTATTCCACTTCAGTCTTACTTTGAAGATGAGGTAAAACTCAATGGACATTTAACCGAAGTAGGCTTTATCAAAGATATTCACAATAAATCAAGCAAAGATGAGAGCTTATCAATAGAGCTAACGGTTGATAACTCTGTGAAGTGTTGGGGGTACGAAGACCAAGAAACGCAAAAAAGAGAAGATAATGACCGGCTAACTCGCATTCCTGGTGCAAACACTTGTTCGAACGAACCTTACGACAAGCTTCTAGAAAATTTTCAGTATTTGCAAGCTGAGCGTTTTGGTCCTAGAAATAACGCTGATATTACAGATTCAAATCGATTCCATAATGATTGGCTTGGTGCAAAAGGTGAGTTTACTTCAGAATTTTTGTCACAAGCAGATAACTCTCGACGATTGTTTATTGGGGGGGGGACCATAGCTAAAGAATGCACAACAGATATAAGGTTGCACTTTTTAGAGGGAAACCCTGCTCTACATAAGCAAATAAATGCTTGGATGAAAGAGATTAGCCCAGGAATATCTGTCACTTCTAAGTTATTTGAAGAAGCCTCAGTAGCAGTAAATACTTTTGATCAAAATGGAACTGGAGATATTAAACCACAAAATGTTGGTTTTGGTGTTAGTTATGTATTATCTATCGTCACAGCATTGTTGTTCTCGAAGAAAGGCGGTGTTGTTATTATTGAAAACCCCGAAGCGCATCTGCACCCAAAAGGGCAAAGCTATTTAGGGCGCTTAATTGCTTTAACAGCGAAAGCGGGTATTCAAGTTATTGTAGAAACTCACAGTGATCACCTGTTAAATGGTATCAGAGTGATAGCTCGAACAGTTGAGGCCTTTAATCCTTCTATATTCACTTTGTATTATATTTCGCATGGAAATGATGATAGTCATGTCGATACTATTTCAATTACTAAAGATGGGAAGCTTTCTGATTGGCCTGAAGGTTTTTTTGATCAACAAGCCCAAGATATGTTTACTATTATGACTGGTAATAGAGAAGTACCAAAAAAGGAAACTAGGTCATGAAAGCAAGCGTTTGTTTTACTCCTCAAAGTTTTGACTTTAACTTGACTGAAGAAGAAATATTCTTTTCTTTAAAGGCTGCGTCAGGGTTAATCGAAAACATGAGTAAAGGCTTTGTTAGTTTCTTTAAATCGAGTGACTTTGACAGTAATGCTGCGGAAAAAATATATAGTGAAAATATGGGCCTTGATGGAGGTGCTATTATGAGTTTGTTATATGATCAGCAAATGAATAAAGCAAGCTTAATTCGGTTAAATGAAACTGAAGTAATTTATGAAGCTAATATTACACCACCAGTATACATGGACACATGGATCTCTATATATTCTTCAGATCAAAATGTGGAAATAGCAGATTTACCTGGTAGGACAATTTACTCAGAAAAATGTTTAGTTAAGCATTGTTCAGAAGTGTTGGTAAGTAATCAAATGACTCATCAGGAATATGCAAAGAGTTTTGTTGAAATTTTTAATAATTTGATCTTTCTTGACAACCCTAAACATATTAATAATAAAACATTTGACTCTATACGTAAGTTGGAGGGTGGCTATGCTAAATTTATTAAAGGAATTACAGATTGTTTAAATTATATGAACGTATATGAAATAATTCCTTATGACTCTAAAAAGAATATCGACCAACTTAACGCAAACCTTGATTTTCCTGTAACCCCTGAGGGTAAGGGGAAGAATAAGAGAACTATAAAAGCCCTTAAACGTGACTTTCTTGTCGACAATGTAAAGTATGATAGTGTTAATTGTGAATATCACTACAAGCTGGAGAGGCTTGATGGAGCGGCTGGGAAAGGGACGTATTATTTCAATCGTATTTATTTTGGTTTCTTTAATCGTATTGACATTAATAACCCTAAAATAGCAATAGCTCATATTGGTGAGCATTTATAAGGTTGACCATAGTTATTGGCGTCTAGATTAGTCACTGATTTTTAGTGAAAATTACCTGCATTTTTTATAACTAACAGAGGGTGTAGCTAATTCTGTGTAACTGCCTATCATGAAAGCCAGAAATGGCTAAGGATAGGCAGCAATGAACAAAGAGGCACTGGAAGCCTTTGCCCGCGAAGCGGCCAAGGGTATTAAAACTGAATAAGACCTTTAGGCGGCGAGGGGGTCAAATCTTGCCTTTTGCCTTAAACGCAAAAAACAAGACAGGCCCTGCACCGCGAAAGACAAATGCGATTTCTGCTATCTAGGCAGGCTAGACGATTCTGGTTTCACCTCTGTCTGTCCTCCAATCCCCGTTTTTTATCTATCAATGTATATTTATGAAAAAGCGAAAAACAGTTGCATTGGTGTTGTAATTAATTAAGTTTATATCACAATATTTTTAGTAAGTATTAGTCTATTAAATAA
>MAAA01014337.1_pt1 | contig 11956 bp, 10 predicted proteins | sample 1115971 | NCBI WGS metagenome assembly MAAA01 (sample SAMN04961123, study PRJNA320927) | seawater metagenome | isolation source: sample BD02T6 sea water enriched with oil for 6 days | place: USA:Gulf of Mexico | collected 2013-07-27 | reverse complement strand
GACTTTACCGCCACGTTAAATAAAGCCCAAGCCTATGCCGATGCCAGCTTTGTAATAATAGCCACCCCCACCGATTACGACCCAGACACCAACTACTTTAATACCGCCTCGGTAGAGGCAGTAATAACAGACGTGCAACAGCACAACCCCCAAGCCACCATAGTGATTAAATCAACAGTGCCAGTGGGCTACACCCAAGGCATAAACCAAAAATTTAACTGCACCAACATCTTATTCTCCCCAGAGTTTTTGCGAGAAGGCAAAGCCCTGTACGACAACCTGCACCCATCCCGCATAATAGTGGGCAGCGATAAAAGTCAAAACCAACAAGCTTTAACCTTTGCCAATTTATTGGCCCAAGGGGCAATAAAAGAAAACATTACCATTTTACAAACCAATTCAACCGAAGCCGAGGCGGTAAAGCTATTCTCCAATGCCTACTTAGCCATGCGTGTTTCTTACTTTAATGAGTTAGATTCATACGCCGAAAGCCATGGCCTAGACAGCAAGCAAATTATTGAGGGGGTAGGGTTAGACCCCCGCATTGGTAACCACTACAACAACCCATCATTTGGTTACGGCGGTTATTGCCTGCCGAAAGACACCAAGCAGTTGTTGGCCAACTACAAAGATGTGCCCAATAACATGATTAGCGCCATAGTTGAGTCAAACACCACCCGTAAAGACTTTATTGCCGCTGCCATTGTTAAAAAAAATCCAAACGTGGTGGGTATTTACCGCTTAATTATGAAAACAGGCTCGGACAATTTTAGAGCCTCTGCTATTCAAGGCATTATGAAACGCATTAAAGCCAAGGGTATAGAGGTTGTTTTATATGAACCCGAATTGGCCGAAGATGAGTTTTTTCATTCTAGGTTGATTAAAGACCTAGAACAGTTTAAAGAAATGGCTGATGTGATTGTGGCTAACCGCATGATCGATGTTTTGGATGATGTGGTGGGTAAGGTGTATACCCGTGATTTGTTTGGGAGTGATTGATGGTTGGTTTGTAATTGTAGTGCACTTATTGATAGGTTGGCATTGATAAGGAATGTATAGCGCATATGCATCTGATTAGAAGGAGAGCGTGAATGTTGCACCGGATTAAATGGATCATTAGGTCGTTATTTTTAAAGAAAAAACATATTTACCGGCACTGGTTATCTTATGCTGACGAGAGCTCTGTACTGGAAGGGCATAATTATTTAGCTCAGCGAGCTAAAATTATTAAGTCAAAAATGGGCTTTTTTTCATACGTTAATTTTGACAGCGTTTTGTCTCATGCTGTCGTGGGACGATATTCTTGTATTGGTCCAGAGTCATGGGTGGGAGGAATCGGGAAACACCCCACTGATTGGAGGTCTACCCACAGAATGTTTTACTCTGACAATAATAGAGCATGGTGCGGTTACGCTTATGCACAGGAATTTACTGAGGTTGAAAAAACAACAGTAGGTAATGATGTCTGGATTGGCGCTAGGTGTACTATTTTAGATGGGGTGACAATAGGGGATGGTGCGATTATCGCTACTGGGTCTGTTGTCGTTAAGGATGTAGCACCTTATTCTATAGTTGGTGGAGTGCCTGCCAAATTAATTAAAAAACGATTCAATAGCGAAATTATTGAAAACTTACTAAATGAAAAGTGGTGGGATAAGTCAAAGGAAGAAGTACGATCGATGACTCATGAAGGTTTATTTAATGGCGAGTATAGAGGGGAAGCACATTGAACCGTTTGATGGGTTTTATATGGAGGCAATTGTCTAAATATTGCCTTCCGTTCATTTTTAAAATCTACGGTGTTGACGTCAGGCTTGACTCTGGAGTAATTGTGTATGGGATGCCTATCTTGGACTTAAAAAAAGGCGCTAGTCTTTTGATAGGTAAGGGAGTAGTTTTATGCTCCCATTCAAGTCGTACTGCATTAGGTGTCTCTAAACCGGTTATTATAAGGGCGATGAATTCTGCGGCATTAATTGAAATCGGAGCTGATGTAGGTTTAAGCGGTACAACTATTTGCGCTATGGAGCGAATATCTATTGGTAAAGAATGCCTGTTTGGAGCTGATGTTACAGTGTTCGACAACGATTTTCATCCTGTCGACCCTGTTGGTAGGAGGTTTTCAAAAGTTGGGGTAGCTGTGTCGCCGGTGGTGATAGGTAATAATGTATTTATTGGCACAAAAACAATTGTCATGAAAGGCGTAACAATTGGTGACAATTCTATAATAGGCGCGGGCAGTGTTGTCGTGTCTAGTATCCCAGAAAATGTAATTGCAGCAGGTAATCCGTGTAAAGTATTAAGAAGTGTAGAGGGCTAATTTTGAATCAAGTTTTTAAGCGGATTTATGCCTCTGTAGGTGCCAATATGTCTGGGCAAGCTATAACCATATTTATCCAATTAGCTTCAGTTCCAATTTTTTTGAGTTATTGGTCGTTAGAAACGTATGGTCAATGGTTGATGTTAACGGCTTTACCAACTTATTTCGCTCTGTCAGATTTTGGTTTCTTAACTGTTATAGTTAATAGAATGACTATTTTTTCTGGTGAGAAAAATACAGCGAAAGTTAAGAGTTTATTTCATTCTGCAATTTTTTTATGTTTAGTGATAAACACATTTGCACTTCTAGCAGTCATAGCTACAGTATTTGTTGTTGATGTAGGCGTTCTGTCGAATCTGGATAATAAGCTTGCTTTAATATTACTAGTAAATACCGCTGTGCTCTCCTTATCGAGCCGATTAATCGATGCAGTTTTTAGGTCGCAAGAAGAATACGCGCTTGGGGTGCATATACTCAATGCTATTAGGCTTTTTGAATGGTGTTTGTTAATTGCTGGCTTAATTACCTGGGGCTCCTTTTTTGCAGCTGCCGCTTGTTTATTTTTAGGAAGGGTTATTGGTCTTTATTTTTCAATTTTCTTTGCACAGTATCGTCATAGATATTTGACTTGGTCAATCAAAAAGGCAAGTAAAACCGAAATTGAAGAGTTAATTAAACCTGCTTTAGCCTTTATGTCATTTCCTGTTTCCAATGCCATGTTGTTTCAAGGTATGACTCTTATTATAGGCACAATATTTGGACCTGCTTATTTAGTCATGTTTAATACTTATAGAACGGTGAGTCGAATAATAGTGCAGGGCGTGAATGTCATTGCAAGCTCGGTTGGCCCTGAATTGTCAAGGCAATTTGGCGAAGGTAACTTTTCTGCTGTTAATATCATTCACAATAAGGGGCGGAAATTTACAATAGCGTTAGCAACAATTTCTTGCTGTTTTTTGATGATGTTTGGTCAAGAATTGCTATATTTCTGGTTGGGAGATAAATTAGAGTATAACCATATTATATTTTTGGGTTTTGTTTTAGCTGCTTTTTTAAATGCTATTTGGTATATGGAAATGGTTTACTTGACCTCGTTGAATCGCCATGGGGAAATCGCTAAAAAGTACCTTTTGACTTCTATCTTTATTGTGTTTGTTCTGTTTGTTGTTGGGGAAAGTGTTGGTGGAATCGCTCCTGTTTTACTTTTGTCATTTTTTGAAATAATCATTGGGTATTGGTGTTTTAAATCTGTGCATAAATACAAAACTAAAAATATATCCAAAGGCCTGTCTAAAAATGAATCTTGATATACTGCTTGCGCATCCGCTTAAACACCATGCATTTAATTTAGCGGTTGGCTGCCAAAAAAGTGGTGTTGATTTTAAGCTGTTAACGCCCTTGTATAAGGTTGGTATCGCGAAATTACTTTCCATGCTTCCGGGTTCTATTGGGAAAAAAGTTAAGGGTTACTTTAACGATGATTTAGATAGTGAAATTGTAATTTCTCCGGTTTATTGGCAACTAAAGAGGGTTTTTTTTTCTTGGCGAAATGTAATAGATTTTCAAGAGGATTTCGATATTTACGTTGAAGGTCTTATCCGAGATGAAAAAATAAGACCTAAGGTATTAATCACATTGCAAGATTATATGCCTAAAACGGTAATTGCTGCAAAGCGACTGGGAATCATAATTTGGTCAGATCAAATTTCCAATCGCTCACAAAAAGCCAGGTTAAGAATAGAAAATCATTTTGAACAACTTGCGCAAGATAATGAAGATACATTTATTGAAGACCATAATAATAGGATTTTACAATTAGCCGATCTATGCTCTGCACCTAGTAAGTATGCTGCAGAAAGTTTAATTTCTCGGATTAACCAAACTTGTAAAATAAACATCGTACCTTACGGAGTTGACACAAATAATTTTATAGGAAAAAAAAGAGTGAGTGAAAATAGAATTCGTCTGCTTGCTCGAGCAAACAGTGTGAAAAAAGGGGGGCACCTTTTATTGGAAGCTATTGAGCAATGTGGAATGCAGCTTTTAAAGCTGGCGAAAGGAAAATCAATCGAAATTAATATAGTCGGTACCTTAGATTCATACATGCAGAATCGATTAGCTAATTTAACCCTCCCTCACGGTATTAGAATCAACTCAAAAATAATTCCAAGTTTAGAAGTAGTCGATGAGTTTGCTCAATCAGACTTGTTTATTATGCCATCTCTCTCTGAAAGCATGTCGTTGATGTGTATAGAAGCAATGCAAATGGGGTTGCCCCTTATTATTACTAAAGAATGTGGTGTTGATTGTTTTTTGAATAATCAGATGGGTGTTGAAGTTGAGTCTAATGTAGAATCTGTTTGCCACGGTATTTTGTATGCTTTTGAAAATATGCATCTATGGAGCTTGTGGAGAGCTACATGCAAAAAGAACGCAGCAGATTTAAGTTGGTCTACTTATGAGAAAAATATCTCTCAGTTGGCATATAAAGTTATAAATAACTAGGGGATGATTAGTGAGTAATTTACCTAAAGTATCCAGTTTGTATGCTACTATCTTTTTGTTTGTTTGTTTTTTTCTGTATCAATATGGTTTGTCATATCATTTGTCTTTTGGCTCGATTGGCCTTTTTCTTCTGGTTCTAATTAGTTATAAATACAAAACAGAAGTGGGTATAAATTTATCATTTATTATTCCTCTGCTAATTCTTATCTGTTTTACAATGCATGTTTACAATTATGGTGAGTCAGAATATCTTGCTCGAATATTGCGTTATTGCTTTACTGCATGGGCTTTATTTTTTATTTTAAACTCTTCCTGCACTATTCCCCCCCCACCAGAAAAATTCCTTCTGGCTGCTGTTATTATTTTATTGTTTATAGCCGGCTATCAGAATTTTGTAGACCCTTTTGCTAAAGCGCCGAATCAGCTAATGGCTTTGAAAACAGAGTACTTAGATATAGAGTTGGCAAGGGAAGTTTTTGATGCCGAAATAAACGGTAAATTACGTGCGTCAGGTCTATACACCGAACCTTCAGTTTTAGCATTGGTTTCATGTTGCATCCTTTTTATTGCACTAGCTTCAGCTGATAAGTTAAAAAATGTAATTATTTGGCTGGTATTGCTAGTTGTCTTTCTATCTGGTTCCCTATTAGGTTATATAGGGGTAACTATGCTTTTGTTTTTGGTGTATAGGTCTGAGATTTTTAGAAGTGAAAAAGTCATGTTGCTGTTTGTATTTGCGGTTCCCATAGCTATTTTCTCTCTATTTTTCATGCTTGCTGAAAGAAGTGCTGGTGGCGGCGAATTATTGGATGGATCTTCCATGGTTAGATTGGTTTATCCATTTATTATTATTAATGAAAATTTTAAAAACTTTGATTTTTTAGGTTATTGTGGTGATATCTACACTCACTTTCTTTCTTTGAACCTTTATGATTCTATGGGGAATTACCCTGGCCACAATGGATTTTTATCTCTAATACAAGCCTTCGGTATATTTGGGGTTGTTATGATATTAATCTTGTTTAATCGGCTGCGACATCTAATGGAATATGTCATTATATTTTTAATAGGTTCTCAAAGCGGTAATTTTTTTTCCTACGAAAAAGTTTATTTGATGGCCTATATGGTGTTGGTATATAGGTATAATTTTAAATTCAAACTAACAACTTTGAATGACTTCCGGTAAAGCGATTAATGATTATTATAGTTGCCCCATATTCACCTGTTAGCCTTTCTCGCGATCCTCACTTAGGTGCTGCTCGTAAAATTGAAATGGTAGTTGAGGCGCTTGCAGTGCTTGACTCTGAGATAATATTGGTTAATTCAGCTCATAATGAAGTAAATGCAAAGGCTAACATTGAAAATCTTGAAGTAGGGGGGGTTAGAGTTAAACATGTAATACCCCCTACTTACTCTAATAAAAAAATGGGTAAGCTACTTAATTTAAAAGATATAAATAAAACTGTTAGCGCGTGTATGGCATTTGGCCAGCTTAAAATGGTTTGGATTTATAACAGCTATGCATTTGAGAATTTGTTCTCGATGGTTATTAAGAAGAAGGCAGATGTTCCTGTTGTGCTTGAATTTGAGGACTGGCATTTTTCACGTTCCAGGGGGTTAAATCCGAAGCCATATATAGATAATCTTTTTTGGAAATGCAATTTAAAGAATATTGAGTTTTCATTCGGAGTGAATGACAAGCTGGCAAATATTATGTCTGGGTATGGTGTAGAAAGTGCCCTTTTACCGGGAGTAGTACCTGCTAACTTAATAAAGTTGTGCGATCAAGAAACAGCGTTTTCCGATGAGGTCATCAAAGTTGGGTATTTTGGTGGCTTAACTGAAGAAAAAGGGGTTGATGTTTTAATTGATGCAATAGATAAATCCCCAGAGGGGTATAAATTTTTTGTATCTGGCGCAGGCATATTAGAAAAAGACTTGGTGTTACTTTCCAATAAGTACCCATTAAAACTTGATTTTCATGGGCGAATTACAGAAAAAAAGCTATATGAACTTATTGCATCTGTAGATGTAATTATCAATCCTCATTCTCCGATCAATGATATGTCGCAAGGTGTATTCCCGTTTAAAGTTGTAGAGGCAGTGGCTAGCGGTAAGCTTTTAATTACAACTGAATTACCTGCTGCGAATGTGCCCGGTTTATTAGAGGGTGCAGTGTTTTATGATGGCTCTGCTAAGGGGTTAGTTGAATGTATAACTCAATCTAGATATTTACATAAAAGACTTAGGGGTAAAATTCATAGTTCTACATTAGTTGCCAGAGAACGTTTTTCAATTAACGCACTATTGGCGCCAATAAAAAAACTAATGAATAATCAAGAAGAAACGTAGAAATGAAAGTTTTAAGAATTATAAGTTCAGTTAATCCAGCCGCCGGTGGCCCAATAAACGGCCTGGTAAACAGTTCAAGAGAGCTTGTTAAATTAGGACATTCTGTTGATGTGGTTTCATTGGATGACCCTTTGTCAAAACGGGTGGCAGATTTTGAGTTTCCTTTGCAAAGTTTTAGTTCGTCATTGGGGGTTTATAGCTACAGTTCTGAGTTTTATAATTGGTTAAAAGAAAGTGTTAGCAAATACGATGTGGTTATTGTACATGGTTTGTGGCAATTCCATTCTTATGCAGCCGCTAAAGCTTGCAAGTTAAACTCTATTCCTTTTGTTACATTTACACACGGAATGCTTGACCCTTGGTTTAACAAAGGCAATAGATTAAAAACATTTAAAAAGAAAGTGTATTGGGCTATTTTTGAGCGTCATGTCATTAATAACTCTAATGCTGTTTTGTTTACTTCAGAAGAAGAAAGAACATTAGCAAGAGAACCCTTCGCTCCATACTCTCCAATTGAACGGGTGGTGGCTTATGGTAGTCCACTACCTAAGGTCGATCTTAATGTGCAGAAAGAGCAGTTTTTACATAAATTTGATGTATTGAAAGGTAAGCGTTTCGCCATTTTCCTAAGCCGTATTCACGAGAAAAAAGGCATCGATCTTTTAATTGAGGCGCTAGGCCGTATAAGAAAATTACCTGATGATTTCATGTTAGCCATTGCAGGGCCAGACAGTGAGGGCTTGCAAGCGAAACTAATTAGGCAAATAGCCTCTTTAGGTTTATCTGCTCGCGTGGTGTGGTTGGGTATGCTCAGTGGGGATATTAAGTGGGGGGCGTATCAGGCTGCTGATGTGTTTGTATTACCTTCTCATCAGGAAAATTTTGGCATAGTAGTGGCCGAGGCATTGTCTACCGCCACACCAGTATTGATTACAAATAAAGTGAATATTTGGCGAGAAATAGATGCCGCAGGTGCGGGCTTTGTTGCGAATGATGATATAGCAGGCATTGAAGCGCTATTGACAAACTGGCTAGGGTTGTCAGAGGAAGGTAAAATATCGATGGGGTTAAAAGCGCATGCCTGTTATAAAAAATACTTTTCAATAGAGTCGGCGGCTTCTGATTTGGAAGCGGTATTGCTTGGTCTTGTGAGTGAAAATAATGCCTGAAGTTAAACTTGGTTCTCCTCAAAAAAACTGGAGCTTTAAGGTTAAAGTATTGAGGGTTCTATGGGGGGCGGTTGGTTTTATCTATTGGCCCGTTTTTCCCAAATCATTTAGTCCTTTAAGGGTCGTTGTAGCACGACTCTTTGGTGCGGAAATTGGCAAGCGATGCCTTATTTGTCCAGGAGTGAAGATATGGATGCCATGGAATTTGGAATTAGGCGAGTATGTTTCTATTGGGCCAGGTGTTGAAATTTATAACTTTGCAAAAGTGGAAATCGGTAGTCATACATCTGTCTCCCAAGATGTGTTTTTGTGCTCAGCATCGCATGACTATACCAAGACAACTCATCCGCTGATTTACAAAAGTATATCTGTTGGGGGTCAATGCTGGTTAGCTGCTGGTGTATTTGTTGGTCCTGGCATTGAAATAGCTGAAGGTGTGGTCGTAGGGGCTATGTCTGTGGTAACTAAAGATTTAAAGTCTTGGTCAGTATATGCTGGAAATCCGGTTAAATATTTAAAAGAAAGGGTGCTTAACGATGGCTCTTAATTTATCGCAACTGCATCGGGTGCTTGATGGCTATTTCGATGCAGCAGAAAAAAGTGACTTTAAAGTGAAAGTCCTTCCTCTTGATATGTCTCCTTTTGAGCTACCTGTATGGTTAACAAGGATTGCTCCTATTTTTTTTAAAAAGCTTGTTTTTATTTATAGCCACATTAGATTTGCATTTAGTGTTATTCCTGTTTTTCACAAGCATGATATGGTTATTGTCAGAGAGTTCTTAACGATTCCATTGTTAATATCGTGGCCTTTTTTGTTTTTGTTTCGCAGGAAATTATTATTTGTTGTGAATCATAATGTTCAGTTTATGGTGAGCAATAAAGTACAGAGGTATGCCTTTGGGTTGCTCGCGAGACTTGGTGTTAGATATGTATTTCTTGAATCTTCAGCAGGTTCTGAAATGTCGCTTACTCAAGATGTTATTGATGATTGTCTAGTTTTACCAATACCAGCGCAAGATATGGAAAGGGCTAATGAAGAGGTCGTGGTAAAGACGGGTAAAATAGTCGTTGGTGTTATAGGGGATTTCAGAGAAGAAAAAGGGAATAAAGAACTTTTGAACTACTTGGTTAATTTTTCTGTAGCTGAAACTGAAGATGTTTGTTGGGAGTTATTAGTTGGGACTTCAGATTTAGAAGTTCAAAGATGGTGCTTCAATAAAGGGTTAAAAGTTATTGATACTAAGGAGTTTTCTGAATATGGGCGAGCATATAAAGAGTGTGATTTAGTTATTCTTAATTATCAAGAATCTGCTTACTACTATCGAAGTAGTGGTGCTGTATGCGACGCTATAGTCGGAAGAGCAGTAATACTTTGTCCTGAATACCCTGTGCTAAAGCAGCAAATTTCCAAGTATGGAACTGTGGGTGAATTCTTTTCTAAGCTGACTGATGTACCTGCGAAAATAGATAGGATTTCATCCGACCTGCATTGCTTTAATGAGGGTTTTTCAAGTCAAATTTCTGAACGTTCCGTTAATGGAATTAAGGATAAAATTGATTTATTTTTGAAAGGGCGCACCTGTGATAAATCCACAACCTGGTAGTTCTCGTATGGATAGCCCAAAAGTAACAGTGATAATCTTGACTTATAATGAGAGTAAGCATATTAGTCGCTGTATAAAATCAATTGCTGGGCTATCTGCCCGTGTCGTGATTGTTGACTCCTATTCTAATGATTCAACCTGCGGAATCGCAAGGGAGCTTGGGGGGGAAGTTTCTCAAAACCCTTTCGTAAATCAAGCGCAGCAATTTCAGTGGGCCATGGATAACTGTAATATTACTACTGAATGGGTTTTACGTTTAGACGCGGATGAAACTATTGATGATGAACTTGTTGGTAATATTGATAGCTTTATCAAGGCCAATGGCCGTGGGCACAACGGTGCAATATTTCATCGTAAACACATTTTTTTAGGGAAGTGGGTAAAGCATGGTGGGCGTTATCCATTGCCTATGTTGCGTTTATTTAGGCGCTGTACCGCACATGTAGAGCAACGCTGGATGGACGAACACATTGTTTTGGATGAAGGCAGTAGTTGTGTGCTTTCTGGGGGATTTGAAGATGATAACCTTAATCCTGTATCTTGGTTTATAGATAAGCATAATAAATATGCCACCCGTGAGATGGTTGATATTATGCTTAAAAAACTAAATCCTGAAAGTGAATCTTGTATTACAGAGGGAACGGGGTTTAGTATTCGATTTAAACGTTTTTTGAAGCAATCAATCTACATGAAACTTCCATACTTTGTTCGTCCTTTCTTTTATTTTTGCTTTCGCTATTTTATTCAGTTGGGTTTTTTAGATGGTGCCAGCGGTTTTGCTTATCATTTCATGCAGGGTTTTTGGTATAGAGCATTAGTGGATCTGAAATGCATGGAAATTGAACGTGAATGGTCTAATTGTCAATCTGATGCAGAAAAACTAGCGGCTTTAGAAAAAATGTCGGGCTATAAGTTGGCGGCCATTAATTGAAGTTCCTTCTTTATAGCATCAATTACTCACCCGAACTAACCGGGATTGGTAAATACAATGGTGAGTTGGCTGCTGCATTAGTTGCTCGTAATATCGAGCCTCATGTTGTAACAGCACAACCGTATTACCCTGAATGGCAAGTACATAAAGGTTTTAAAAACTCATGGGCTACCACCCATGAGAAAAATGGTGTGACTGTTTATCGATGTCCGCTGTATGTGCCTAAAAAAGTCACCACCATTAAACGGCTTATCCACCTTTCCAGTTTTGCGTTTAGTTCTGTCCTACGTATAGTGACTTTATTGCGCTTAAAACCAGATGTTGTGTTTTTAGTACAGCCCACCTTATTTTGCGCCCCTGCAACCTTGTTATATTGCAAATTAACAGGTGCTAAGTCTGTTATGCATATTCAAGACTTTGAAATAGATGCCATGTTTGGTTTGGGCTTAGCGGGTTCCCTTAAAGATGAAGGCATTACCACCGAGGCACCGAGAAAAGAAGGAGGAAAGCGCAAAACCTCTCTGGTAAAGCGGATTATTCGTGCAGCTGAGACTTGGTTACTTAGAAGATTTGATGTGGTGTCGTCTATTTCTTATAGCATGCTTGACAATGCAAAATCTAAAGGGGTAGATGAATCTAAGCTGTTGTTTTTTCCTAACTGGGCCGACACTAATTTTGTAACCCCACAGGTATCGGGTGATGCTTTAAGAAAACAATGGGGTTTTACCAGAGCCGATAAAGTAGTGCTGTATTCTGGCAATATTGGACAAAAGCAAGGGTTAGAAATTGTACTTGATGCGGCCCGGGCATTGAAAAATCGGGCAGAAGTTAAGTTTGTTATTATTGGCAGTGGCGCGTATAGCCATACCTTGCAACAAATGGCGGCTGATCGTAAACTTAGTAATATTCAATTTAAGCCTCTTCAGCCTTGGGATATGGTGCCACAAATTTTATCCATGGCCGATGTGCACATGGTGGTGCAAAAGCGTGGGGCAGCTGATGCGGTATTGCCTTCTAAGCTTACCAATATACTTTCGGCGGGTGGGCATGCGCTTATTACGGCAGATGCCGATAC
>MAAA01027989.1_pt1 | contig 11984 bp, 12 predicted proteins | sample 1115971 | NCBI WGS metagenome assembly MAAA01 (sample SAMN04961123, study PRJNA320927) | seawater metagenome | isolation source: sample BD02T6 sea water enriched with oil for 6 days | place: USA:Gulf of Mexico | collected 2013-07-27 | reverse complement strand
AGATACCCAAGAATAACTCTTGGATCTAAAGTTGGGTTTACAAGTCTGACTTCGCCACCACCAGGTGCCCATGTATCATATGCACCGCCAATAAAACACCAGTTTACTGACCATGCTAGTGCACCTACACCAAGAACAATCAAATGATAACCAAGAATGTTTGTCATTTGATTTTTATCTCTCCAATCTGTGGAGAAAAATGGGAAATCTTCTTCGAGTTTTTCTGGACCTGCTAATGAATGGTAAATACCACCAAAACCAAGGACAGCGGAAGCTATCAAATGAACCACGCCTGCTTGGAAGAAAGGCATGATATCAGTAACTTCACCACCTGGGCCTATTCCATAGCCAAACATTGCAACGTGTGGCATACAGATTAAACCTTGCTCCCACATTGGTTTATCAAAAGTAAAATGATTAACCTCAAAGAGCATCATTGCTCCCGCCCAAAAGACTATTAGTCCAGAGTGAGCAATGTGAGCTCCTAATAAACGTCCAGATAAATTGATTAATCTAGCATTACCTACATACCAGGCATAACCAGTTTCCTCAATACTTTGGTTTGGAGCTCTTAATAAATTATTAAAGGGCGTTTCCACGTGGAAGAACCTCCTCAGGGAATACAAAGTTTTCGTGTGGTTGATCCACAGAAGACATCCATGCTCGCATACCTTCGTTCAAAAGTATATTTTTTGTATAGAAAGTTTCAAATTCTGGATCTTCTGCTGCACGAATTTCTTGGCTTACGAAATCATAAGCTCTTAAGTTTAGTGCTAAGCCGACTATACCTATTGAAGATGTCCACATACCCATTACAGGTACAAATAGCATCAAGAAATGTAAGAAACGCTTGTTTGAGAAAGCAATACCGAAGATTTGACTCCAGAATCTATTCGCTGTAATCATTGAATAAGTTTCTTCTTCTTGAGTTGGGTCAAAAGCTCTAAATGTTGAACTTTGAACCTTACCATCTGTATAAATACTTGTATCTTCATACAAAGTATTTTGTACTGTAGCTCCATGAATAGCGCATAGTAGAGCACCACCAAGAATTCCAGCAACACCCATCATGTGAAATGGATTTAAAGTAATATTGTGAAAACCTTGAATGAACAGAATGTAACGGAAGATTGCTGCAACACCGAATGAAGGTGCGAAGAACCAACTATGCTGTCCTAAAGGATAAATAAGGAAAATACTTGTAAATACTGCAATTACTGCTGAGAATGCTAAAGCGTTGTATGGTCTAATTCCAACAAGGCCAGCAATTTCAAACTGACGAAGCATAAAACCAATTAGGCCAAATACTCCATGTAATGCAACGAAGTTCCAAAGTCCACCAAGCTGTAGCCATCTTACGAAACTACCTTGGGCTTCAGGACCCCATAAAAATAGAAGACTGTGTCCCATGGCATCACCAGGGGTGCTTACAGCTGCTGTTAAAAAGTTACAACCTTCAAGGTATGAGCTTGCAACTCCATGTGTGTACCAAGAGGTAACAAATGTTGTTCCGACGAACCAACCACCTATAGCAAGATATGCACAAGGAAGTAGAAGTAGTCCGGACCAACCAATAAATACAAAGCGGTCGCGCTTCAACCAATCATCAAGGACATCAAACCATCCTCTTTGTGGGGCGCTACCAACTGCGATCGTCATGAGAAATCGTTTTTAGCTTCGGGATACGCAGTGACTGTAACAAAGATTGAGAGTAATGTGGGGAAATATTTGTATATCTGAAATGCCTTGTAAAGCTTTCCTGACTTTTTTATTAAAAATTAGGTAAGAATACTCCCTTAGTTTGTTAAATTATCTGAATTAGGCTCTAAAAAAAGATAAAAATGAATTCAGACCTCACGTCATTCGATAAAATCGAACAAAAAATTGGTGGATCAAGAAAAATTTCAAATTATATTATTGGAGGAATGTTGACTATAGGAGGTATTGGTTTTCTTTTGGCCTCTATATCTAGCTACACAGGAAGGGATTTATTACCTTTAGGAAATCCTTCAACTTTGTTGTTTATCCCTCAAGGAATAATAATGGGAGCATACGGAGTAATAGCTAATTTATTAAATTTTTACTTGTGGTATTTGGTTTACATAAACTTTGGTTCAGGAAGTAATTATTTTGATAAATCCTCAAAATCTGTAGAAATAAAAAGAAAGGGATTATTTAAAGATGTTGAAGTTAAATTAAATTTTGATGAAATTAAATCTGTTAAGTTGGATATAAGTGAGGGATTTAATCCTAGAAGAAGAATTGCTCTAGTATTAAAAGGTAGAAAAAAACCTCTCCCTTTAAGCGGTGCAGGTGAACTAAAACCACTGCTTCAGGTTGAAGAAGAAGGAGCTCGTCTAGCTAAATTTTTAGATGTTAATTTGGAGGGCCTAAAATAAAAAAAAAATATTTTTTAAAAACATTATCTTTTATACAGGTTTTGTTTTTGGTTCAAGCTTGTAGTTATAAAAGTAAGATTGATCCAAATTATTACTGCCAAAAACTTAAATTTAGTTGTATTCAGAGTAATAAAGTAGTTAATTTTAAAACTTCAAAAGGTGATTTTGAGGTAAAATTATTTGGTAAAGATAACCCAGTAACAGTATCAAATTTTCTGGAAAACATAGACAATAATATTTATGAAAATAAAAAATTTTATAAAATAATAAATTATCCCCAAATAAGGTTTATACATGGAGGGGTTAATCCAGAAAATAAATCTTACATAGAACGAAAACAAAACCTGAATAAGACAAGTCCAACAATACCTTTAGAAATAAAATTCAAAGAAGAAATAAAACCAAGATATAACTATCAAATAAAAAATCCTAGTGAAACAGTAAATTTAGTTAATACTTTTGAGAGTGGATCAATCGCTATGGTTAAAAGCGGTAAGGATAAGTCTTCGTCTACTGAATTTTTTTTTGTAACGAATAAGATCCCAGAACTAGATGGAAGATATTCGATTTTTGGAAAGATTATTAAAGGATTAGACGTACTCGAAAAAATCAATAAAGAAGACTACATTAAGGCAGTCCAGATTTCTAATTAAATTTCTAGAGAATATTTATTTATTTTCAACATTTCTGTATTAACTCCTGAAGAGCGTTTAAGAGCTACCTTACCAGTCCTCGCTATTTCAAGGATGCCGTATGGCTCGAGTAATTTCTCTAGAGCAACTAACTTCCCAGGATCTCCAACTACCTCGAGAGTTAAGGCCATATCTGATACATCAACAACTTTTGCACGGAAGATCTGTACTATATCAAGGATATTACTCCTAGTATCTTCTTTCGATGAAACTTTTAGTAACATCAATTCCCTTTCAACAGCTGCGAGATTAGTAAAATCTACGACTCCCAGAACATTAAATAACTTATTAAGTTGCTTAGTCATTTGTTGAAGAGTTTCATCATCACCCTCTACTACCATTGTTAACCTTGAAATCCCTTTAGATTCTGCAGGTCCTACTGCAAGGCTATCTATGTTGAATCCCCTTCTAGCGAAGAGACCTGAGATTCTACTCAAGGCTCCAGATTCATCTTCTACAAGAACTGATAATGTATGTTTCATATTTTAAAAGGTTTTTAAATCTCTAATCCATTCATAAGAAATTCTATTGAATACTGAAGGGTCTTCATCATGGATACAATGCCCTGAATTGGATACTATTTTTAATTTTACCCATCTATGGAAATTTGCAATCTTTTTACCAACAAACAAAGGTATGAAATTATCTTTTTCGCCCCAAATCAATAAAAAAGGAACTTTTTTTGAGGCGCTAAGTTTTCTCAAAAGGTAAGAAGCTTTAAATTTTTCATCTCTAGAAGACATTCCAATACACATTGCTCTTAATGCTCTAGCTGAAGTTCTCCTTAAAACTGGTTTTGTTACCAAATCTATTAGTTCGCGATCAATATTATCTTTTTTAAAATAGGCAGAATTTAGTCCCAGTTTAATAAACCCTAATTTAGTTATTAAAAATAAAATAATCTCCAAAGGGAAAAACAAAAAAAATATTGTTATGAATCTATCTTGAAATTTCTTAAATGATGATTTTTTTGTTATGGACTTTTTATTTTCTTGAATTTGATCTGGCAAAGGCGATGCAATAACTGTTGCAATCTGATCCTCTAATGAAACAGCACATGTTAAAGCAACTAGTGATCCAAGGGAATTGCCAATAAGAATTACTTTCCCAGAATTCTTTGGTCTTATTACCTGTGCAATAAAGTCTTTCACTTGATCACACCAAATCTCATTATTTAATTTTCCAATTTGTCTAATCCCAGGTTGATCTGAATCCCCAAATCCTATTAAATCCAAAGAATAAGAGGCAAAATTCTTTTTCGCAAAATACTCTAAATTGTTTCTCCAATGTTTTCGACTTGCTCCAAATCCATGGAGAAAGATAATTGGAATCTCATTTTCTTCGCCTGTAACACTCCAACAAATTTTAAAACCATTCCAATTCCAGTAATTAGGAATGTTTATATTTTTTTTAAAATTATTATTCATATATTCAAAAAATTTTCAAGATATTTGAATTATCTACATTTTTAACAAATAAATGTATTTTGAATGTAAATTATAGTAATCATTCAATTTTACTATGGCTAAAGAAATTTTTAGTATTGCAGCAGTTTTTTGGATACTGATACCAATAGGATTAGTTGGTGGTGCTTTGTTATTAAAGTTTCAGGGAGACTGATTCTCACGGATACATCACAATTTGAGTTATGGTCTTAAAGTTAAGTAAATCTTAAGTATGAAGATTCTTTTAGTAGGAGCAACAGGGACACTTGGTAGACAAATAGCAAAGCAAGCTATAGAAGAGGGACATGAAGTAAGATGCTTTGTAAGAAATCCAAGAAAAGCTTCCTTTCTACAAGAATGGGGTTGTGAGCTAACAAAAGGTAATTTATTAAATTCTTCTGATATCGAATATGCATTGCAAGATATTGAAGTAGTTATTGATGCAGCGACTAGTAGGCCAGATGATCCTAAAAGTATTTATGAAATTGATTGGGATGGAAAACTTAACTTATTCAATGCTTGCGAATCTTTAAACGTAAAAAGGGTAATATTCCTTTCTATCCTCCTAACAGAAAAGTTTAGAAATGTTCCTTTAATGGACATTAAATTTTGCACTGAAAAACTTCTTGAAAAATCTGATTTAGACTATACAATCTTCAAATGTGCAGCTTTTATGCAAGGAGTTATTGGTCAATTCGCAATCCCAATCTTGGATAGTCAAGCAGTGTGGATGAGTGGGACTCCAACTAAAATTGCTTATATGAATACTCAAGATATGGCGAAAGTTGTTGTAGCAGCAGTAAATAATCCAAAAACTCACAGAACATCATTGCCATTAGTAGGTCCCAAAGCATGGGATTCAAATGAAGTTATATCTTTATGTGAAAAATTTAGTGAAAAAAAGGCGAAAATTTTTAGAGTTTCCCCCTTCCTTATTAGTGTCACTCAAAAAGTAGTTTCCTTTTTCCAAGATTCTCTTAATGTTGCTGAGCGATTGGCTTTTGCTGAAGTAACTAGTAGTGGTGAATCATTAGATGCTGATATGAGTAAAACTTACGAAATATTGGAAGTTAAAAAAGAAGATATGACCTCACTAGAGAGTTATATAAAGGAGTATTATCAACAAATACTTAAAAGATTAAGGGAAATGGAAGCAGATCTTAATATTGAAGAAAAAAAGAGATTACCTTTTTAATATTGCAATTTTAGAATTAGATAGTATATTTGTACTATATTAAATATTATTGACCTATGTCTGTTTCTAAGTCTAAAAACCTTGAACGAAAACTAGATAATTTTGCAAAAGAAGCAAAAAATGAATTGAATAATGTTTGCGGATCTTCATTATGGGAAAGCCTTGGGTTTGTTTTTTTTGATCAATTAGAAGATTCTGAAAAAATTGCGAAAGCAAATTTTTACTATGGACAACTTCAAATAATTAATGAAATTAAATTTTCAATTTGAATTGAATTGCATATTTTTACGTATGTAATTTTTTTTAAATCAATTTTGGCCAATCTTTTTCTGATAATATGTACTTAGTAAAAGATTAATTAATGATTGAAACTTCAGGTGTAATAGAAAAAGAGCAGGGGAATGGATTTTATTTGGTTACCTTAGAACAACCTGAAGGACATCAATGTTTATGTAGAGCTGCAGGTAAATTGACTAAATTTAGAATTAAATTATTAGCTGGAGACAAAGTGTTAGTTGAGATAAGTCCTTATGATCTTTCTAGAGGGAGGATAACTTATAGAGAGAGGAATGCAGGCAATGCTAGACCTACTACTAATAAAAATAATCCCAAGAGAAATAATAAATAAAAAGTTACTTTAGATAATATTTTTTATCGCTTCTTTAAACTCACTTCTTTGTTTAACACCTTGCCATTGTTTTTTTAATAATTTTTCTTTAAAAAGTTGAACTGTTGGTGTGCCATTAATACCAGCTTGTTTTGCAATATCTTGATCTTTATCAATATCTATTTCAACGCCAAGAACTGCACCATCAAGTTCTTTAATTACCCTTTTTAACTGAGGTTTTAAAACATGACATGGGCCGCAACTTGGAGAACTAAAAATTACTAAGATAGGTTTTTTACTCTCGTGATAAAGTTTCCTTAATGCATAACTGCCTTTTTGCCATTCAGAATTTGAATCGAAAGTATCTTCATTAACTTCTTCTTCATTAAAATCTGATGAATTAAGTTTTTTTTCTGGTTCGGGTGTTTCTCTGACTATAGTTTTTGCTAAGTTTTTCTCGGCTAGCCATCTTTCAGTAGCTAATGCTGCCATGCATCCAGTTCCTGCAGCGGTAACTCCTTGTCTCCACTCAGAATCAACAACATCACCTGCAGCGAAGATGCCTTCAATAGATGTTTCTGGCCTTCCTGATTTGCAAGCAATATATCCTTTATTATCTAAATCAATTTTGTTGCCTAAGAACTTCGTATTTGGTGTGTGCCCTATCGCGTAAAAAAGACCTTTTATATTGATTTCCCCTTTACCTTCTAGAGAGTGAATAGTTTCTATTTTCTCAAGCCATTCAGAGCCATCCGCTTTATTAACTTTTGTGTTCCAATGAATTTCTATCTTTGGATTAGCTTTTACTCTATCTACCATTGCTGCGCTAGCCCTTAATTTTTCTGATCTAACAATCAAATGCACTTTGCTTCCATACTTTGTGAGATATGCTGCTTCTTCACATGCAGAGTCGCCCCCTCCAATAACAGCTAATTCTTCATCTCTAAATTGTGGGGTGGCTCCATCACATATTGCACAAGCACTTATTCCTTTACTCCAGAATTTATCTTCATTTATCACGCCTAATCTATTTGCACTTGCTCCAGTTGCAATAATAATTGAGTTAGATTTTATAGTTCCTTCTAAAGTTTTTAATTCAAAGGGATGTGAATCAGTATTTATTGAGACAACATCACTTTCGTATAAATTAGTGCCCCATCTTTCGGCTTGAGCTTTCATTAGATCCATTAATTCAGGACCAAGTACACCATCTGGAAAACCTGGATAATTTTCAACAAATGTTGTAGTCATTAATTGGCCACCAGGAATTCCACCAGAATTAAATCCTGTAACGAGCAATGGTTGAAGATTTGCTCGTGCGGCATATATTGCAGCGGTGTAACCTGCAGGCCCCGAACCTATAATTACAACATTTTCTACATTTGAAATCTTCTCTTTATTTTCCATTTATTTGCTAATTTCACTATTAATAATAATAAACTAACCCAAATAATGTAGGGCGGATTTCACTCGATAGATTTATTACTCAATCGTTGACTTTTTGATCTAATAACTTTTTTAATTCCTTTGGGAAGTTTAAAACAGAATCTTTTAAATTTTCGTTCTTTTCTCCAATATGTAATATCCACTCTCTAAATTCTTCTGCGATTGCATAACTGTCTTCATACCTTTCTAAAGTGTCCATTGCAGAAATTCTATTGGTTGCCCAACAGGTCGCTATGTCGATCCTTTTTCTAATGAAATTGTCCATTGAAAGATTTAAGTTGTATATAGATAAACACATCAGAGAACCTATGTATTGTCTAATAAGTTACAACTTTGTACTTCCAAACAATAATTTAATCTTTAATTTATATTTGAGCCAATTTTTGGGTTAATTATAAAGAAAATATAAAGAAATAGAGTTAGACTGCCTCGCTGTGATTTGCAAGTAGCCTTTCAACTTCCTCAAAACCCTCTTTAGCTGAATTTATTGCAAGTTCCTCGCTAACTTTTTCTTCTGATATTAATTTTGCGGATATTTTCTTTAAAAGAGTTTCTTTCTTTTCTCTTAGTGAACTAACAATTTCTTCTTCAATGATAGATTTTATTGCTTTAGAAATTATTTTTTTATCATTTGCTTCCTCGAATGTGCCCTGAACTAATTCTTGAATAAATAATCGATGAACCTCACTACTCCTTAGAAAGCTTTCTGTGGCATTAATAATTCCTTCAACAAGAGCTTCATCAGGTTCAGAATCATTTTCTGCCAGCTTAAATTCCCAATCTAAATGTCTTCTTTGCCAACCTGCCGAGTGGAGACTGGGCATGACTGTCTGTGAATAAGTATCAACTGACATTTCATAAATTCTCTCTGCTAATTTCTCGCACCAGTCTTTACCATGCTTTTCTAGATTTTTCTGCATAGCTTGCCTTGGAACAGCATGACCACCATGATGACTGTGGCACACTCCATCAGGACATTCGATTGCTTTTATACTCATTGGATTATTTAGTACTTATATATTCTAGATAGCTATTTTTTATAGAAAAGAAAATATATTTTTAACAAAAATCCAAGACTTTTGACTTTCTTCAATTTATATTTAGTATGTTAAAAAAATAAATAAATTGACAAAGATACTTATTCCTTCCGAAACAAGCTCTGGTGAAAGGAGAGTTTCAGCTACACCAGAAGCGGTAAAGAAATTAAAAAGCCTTGGATGTGATGTTTATATTGAAAGTTCAGCAGGAAAATTATCAGGATTTAGTGACTTATCATATGAAGAATCGGGCGGAACAATAATAAACAACTTAGATCAAAAGATTTGGGGTGAAGCTGACTTAATATTTTGTGTTCAAACTCCATCAGAGGATAATTTAACTAAGTTAAAGAAAGGCGCTGTTCTTCTTGGTCTTCTTAACCCATATGGTAATAAGGAGCTTCTTAGGATTATAAATAGTAATAAGATTTCAGCTTTATCACTAGAGTTGCTTCCGAGGATTAGTAGAGCTCAATCTTCTGATGTTCTTTCTTCACAGGCCAATATTGCTGGATATAAAGCAGTTCTTTTGGCTGCAAGTGAGTTAGATAGATATTTCCCAATGCTTATGACTGCAGCTGGGACAGTCCAACCTGCCAAAGTAGTGGTTCTTGGTGGAGGCGTTGCAGGATTACAGGCAGTTGCGACAGCAAAAAGACTTGGAGCAATAGTATTTGTATCTGATATTAGACCTGCTGTTAAAGAACAAGTAGAGTCCCTCGGAGCAAGATTTATAGAACTTCCTGAAGTTGAGGAAAAGCCAGGAGAGGCAGGAGGTTATGCAAAAGCTGTAACACCCGAATTCCTCTCAAAACAGAAGGCAACTTTAACTAAATATTTATCTGAAGCTGATGTTGCTATATGTACTGCGCAAGTTCTAGGTAAAAAGGCCCCTGTTTTAATAGACTCACCCATGATTAAAAAAATGAGGCCTGGAGCAGTAGTTATTGATTTAGCAGTTTCTCAGGGAGGGAACTGCGAAGGAACAAAATCAAATGAAACTATTATCAAAGATGGGGTAAAACTTATAGGAGCGGGCGAATTACCCTCTTCAGTTCCTTATGATGCAAGTTCACTTTATGCTAAGAACTTAACATCTTTGATTACACCATTTATAAAAGATGGTGTAATTAAATTAGATAAAGAGGATGAACTCATTTCTGGATGTTTATTAAGCGATGAAGGAGTTGTTCTTCAAAATAAAGTTTTTGAAAATTGAGGTTTTAAAATTATGTCTTTTATAAGTCTTCTTTGGGTTCTTTTACTTGGTAGTTTATTAGGCCTCGAGTTAATTGGAAAAGTTCCTCCTACTCTTCACACACCTCTAATGAGTGGAGCAAATGCAATTTCAGGAATAACAATGCTTGCAGCCTTGACTTTAATTGTAAAAGCAGAAGGTAACGTACCACTTTTAATCATTGGTTCAGTTTCTCTTGGATTTGCTCTTTTCAACGTTGTAGGCGGTTTCTTTGTAACTGATCGAATGCTCGCGATGTTTAGTCGTAAACCATCAAATAAGAAGTAATTTTTAACATGAATCTACCTGTAATCATTAAATTCGTTATTGACCTTCTAGCAGTACTTTTACTGGCTTTGGGAATAAAAGGATTGTCAAAAGTAAAATCAGCAAGGGATGCCAATAGATTAGCTGCATTTGCAATGTCGCTATCAGTAGTAGGATTACTTTCTTATTATTTAGGCACTTCTGGAATTGCTATTCAGTCTTGGATTTGGATAATAATTGGATCAATCATAGGTAGTTTATTCGGAGCAATTCTTGCAAAAAAAGTACCTATGACCTCCATGCCTGAAACAGTGGCATTGTTCAATGGTTGTGGAGGAATGTCATCACTTTTAGTGGCCTTAGGAGTAGCTATTTTCCCTATTTCTAATAGTGTAGAAAATCTTGATTTTTTTAAGTCACTGATTAACGAAGTTTCAATATCTGTTTCTATATTTGTTGGTGCCATAACTTTCACAGGTTCAATTGTGGCGATGGCAAAGTTACAGGGTTGGTTGTCAACTCCAGGATGGACTCAGAGCAAAGTTAGACATTTTGTAAATATTGTTTTTGCAGTTGCTTCCTTGATAGCCTTTTTTGATTTGATAAACGGCAATACAAGTTCTATTTGGCTTTTAGTTATAGTTTCTTCTTTATTAGGTATTGGAGTTACTTTGCCAATTGGTGGAGCTGATATGCCAGTCGTTATATCTTTATTAAATAGCTATTCAGGGATTGCAGCAGCAGCAGCAGGTTTCGTTGTAGATAGTCAGCTTTTGATAGTAGCAGGAGCAATGGTTGGAGCGGCAGGTCTAATACTTACTCAAGTAATGTGCAAGGGTATGAATAGATCATTGGTCTCAGTTCTTTTTGGAGGATCTTTATCTGCACAAAGTACAGCCTCTTCTGGTTCAGGAGAATATACAAATATAACTTCTTGCAGTGTTGAAGAATGTGCATTGACTTTAGAGGCAGCCAACAAGGTAATTATTGTTCCTGGTTATGGTCTGGCAGTAGCTCAAGCTCAACATACTTTAAGGGAAGTGACAAAAAAACTAGAGCAAAATGGTATTGAAGTTGTTTACGCAATTCATCCTGTAGCAGGGAGGATGCCTGGACATATGAATGTACTTTTAGCAGAAGCAGATGTTCCTTACGAACAACTTAAAGAGATGGACGTTGTAAATCCTGATTTTCCAGCAACGGATGTTGTTTTAGTTTTAGGAGCAAATGATGTGGTTAATCCTCAAGCTAAAAATGATAGCTCTTCTCCTTTATATGGCATGCCAGTTCTTGATGTGCAGGAAGCAAGAACGGTATTTGTAATTAAACGTGGTATGAGTGCAGGTTACTCCGGAATAAAAAATGATTTATTTGATCTGCCAAATACCTCAATGGTCTTTGGTGATGCAAAAAAGGTACTGAATGATTTGATTGGAGAATTAAAGGATCTTGGAGTTGGGGAGAAATAATAGTATATCTTTTAGTTTTTCAGATTACGTAAAAAATAAGCCATTTCGAGAAGTCTTACCTTGGATAGGTGGCGACTTACAAACTTTGAGAGATACTTTTGTTATTGATTTTGGTAAATCAAAAAAAAATAAAAAAATATTCTTTCCGATTAATAAAATTCTTTCTAAAAAATTTGAATGTGATTATCTT
>MAAA01025640.1_pt1 | contig 11987 bp, 4 predicted proteins | sample 1115971 | NCBI WGS metagenome assembly MAAA01 (sample SAMN04961123, study PRJNA320927) | seawater metagenome | isolation source: sample BD02T6 sea water enriched with oil for 6 days | place: USA:Gulf of Mexico | collected 2013-07-27 | reverse complement strand
TTGTTAGTATGAAGCATGAGAGTTACCTTTGTTTTGAATAAAAGATTCGACACCTTTAATCAAAGCGGGTAACTCTCTTTTTTCAAGAGAAGTGTCAGATCAAGTCCAAACTAATTCAGCTTACACCTTATTTAGCGGAGGCTGCAAATGCCTCAAACTGCTGCGTCATAAATGTTTCCATTGTTTTTATGCTTGCAATGATGCTGTCCGCGGCCAAAAACTTGGCCCGTAATAGTTTTTCTTGCGCATCCATTCTTATATCTAAATCACTTTGTTCTTCAGCTAGCTCGTCAAGGTCATCGTTGAGTCCATCCACTTTCAATCCTAATGATCCAGTGCCGCTATCAAGATACAGATCTAATAAATCATTCAGTTGATCTGCTAACCCTGATATATAATTGACTGTCCCCCTTGAGCCGGTACTCCCTCCCAAAACTTTTACCCTAATGCCACTGGCACCGTCTACCGCCCCTACGGCATCTTCACCCTCTTCACCATCAGCTTGCCCTGATTCAAAACCATAATCTGTGGTAGCAGCGGCAGAAACTGTCACCATAGTTACTTTTGAGTCATCTCCAGTGGTATTGGATATTAAGCCAATTTTTCCATATAAAGAAGAGCTCGCATCGCTGGTATATTCAGCTTTCACACCATACGAAAGACTTGAAAATGCACTGGTTCCATTTATGGCTGTCTCGATTACCGATGCTAGAGCGTCCCCCGTTGCATAGGTGCCCTGGGTCACAGTTACTTCGGCTTCAATTCCGTTTAAGCTCATCGTAAATGTATCGTTGGTGGAATCAACCACCACAGACGCATTTATAATGGTTGACTGGTTGGCAATATAATAACCATTGGTAGCATCCGTATTACCACTTTGCGCGGTTAAGTATTGCCCGCTTCCAGATGCGGTTACCCCATTAATGCTGCCCGCCACATCACTGCCTGTTGTTGGCGTACTCTCTGAACCATCGGGTTCGTGAATACCCAGTAGAGAAATAGCATCATCACTTGCATCACTAAATTCTAGGGTAGTGGCATTGCCTCCTATGGTAATTTCTAACTGGCCAGTACCATTCTCAGAGTCATTTACATAGTCGACGGTGGCCGTAAAATCATAACCAAACTCTATATCATCATCTATATCAAAAGCATCGTAACCGTTGGTTTGGGTTTCAGCTACAATCCCCAAATTAGCTGCTGTAGTGCCCCCTAAATTGGAAAGTTGAATAGAAGCACCGGAACCAAATGTATTGGCGGTTTTCACCGCCTCTTTGGTTGATGTTTCCAAATATATTTGGTTACTACTATCTATTTTCGCCACCACATCACCCGCTTCAAATTGACCGGATGCTTCTAACGCGGTATCTAAGGCGGCTTGAATGGCAGCAAGGTTATCATCTTCATCACCGGAGCTTGCATCAGTGTTCACATCTATATTCATGGTAACGCTATCGACGGTCAAATCAAAAGTGGCATTGTTAGCACCACTAAAATCAATGCCTGTAGAGATATCAGAACCAACCGTGGTTTGAGCACCGCGGCCATCACTCGAGACTTGCAAATACTCAGTATGTCCCGTTGTATCTGTTGTTAATAATAATCCGCTGCCAGATAAGGAAGCGGTCACCACTCCAGCACCAAAAGCGGCATCTACGAAAGTTTGAACATCTACAATATTGTCACCTGAATCGGTATTTATAACAATCTCTTCAGAGGTGCCATTAACGTTTAAAATAAAGCCGGAATTACTGGTAGAAAAATCAATATTAGTTGAGATATCTCGAGATCCCACATCACTTGAAGCCCCCACTTCCAGCCCCGAGAAATTAGCGTCAGCGGCCAGATAAGTATTTATATCCGTTTCCAAAGCCGTGGCGATGTCGCTTCCGGTGATGTAGGTACCCGCCGTCATCTCGATAGTGGTGTCAGTAGTAATTCCATCAAGGGTTAAATCAAAGGAGATATCACTGGCTGCCACCGTTAGCCCTGCGTCACGTCCATTGGTTTGCGCGCCACCTGAGTCATCCAGGCCTAACAAGGTATCTGATGCCGTAGCCCCCACTGCCGTTATTTCAATGGACTTAGCCGAGCCCACCGCGGAGGTGCTAAATAACAGCTTGTTATTGTCATCAAACGAGGCTGTAACATCCCCACTTAACGCGGTGGCATCGATACCATTTTGAATAGCTTGTAATATATCTAAACGATCACCATAAACACTATCGCCGTTTAAATCACTAGTGGCGGCATCTTCATCTACCGTAACAGCCACCGCCCCACCACCATCTAAATCTATAGAAAATGTGGCATTGGCTGCACTGAAATCAATTCCATCGGTGGACGCCACTGATGTTGTTGAGGGGGTTGTAGACGCACCCAAGCCCACTAAATATTCAGAACTTAATACCGTTAAATCTGAGCCTACATAAGTGCCTATTTCAAGATTATTTAAACCCAGAGAGTTGGCTGAATTTGTATCTACCGAAGAAAAAAACACTTGGGAAGAGGAACCATAACTATTTGATGTTATATCGAACTTATAATTATCTGAATCGTAAGAAACCGAAACCTTGGCTCCAACATTTGAAAAGTCGCTGATGGCATTTATTTGTGATTGAATTTCAGAGGCTAAAGAATCCCCTGTGGTATAAGTGTCCTGGGTTAGACTAAAGCTTCCGGACGTACCATCTACGTTAATGGTATAAGTATCGTTAGCGTTGTTAACAATGACTGACGAAGAAAAATCCAAAGAAGCAATGATGGCCCCCTCAAATTCCCCCTTACTGCTAAGGGTTGTTACTTTAACATCGTATTCTCCTGCCTCAGTATTAACTGAGTCATTACTGAATTGAATTAATGAGTCAGAAGTGGAGCCATTAACACCAAAGATATTAATCACAGTATCCCGATCCTCTTCCATTGCTGCTAGAAACGTTGATACATTAAATGCTAATTTAAAATCATCATTCTGGTCTCTTTCAATCCCCAACTCAGCAAAAGATTCAAATTCTTTTCCGCTAATTCCAGATACAGCACTGGACAATATATTATTTACCCCCACCATCATACTTCGAACGGTAATATCGCCGGTTAATAATCCAGCTTCTTGTTTAGTTGCATCGTAATCGGTATAGAAATCCACGCTGTCTTTTAAGTCGTTGTAGGCTGCCACCATTTCATCAATTTTATTTGTGAAGGTAGAAAGGTCAGCACCCACAGTCACCGTAATGAATTGACCCGTATCGGCCGACTGTAGATTCAAAGTAGTACCTGTAATTAAGTCATCCACTGAATTGGACTCACGAGTAACCGATAAGCCATTGAACGTTAGCACCGCGTCTTGTGCTTCTTGGGCTTCGGTTAAGTTATCTGAAGTCGCTTGCGATGCGTTATAAGCCAGTCCTTCTAAGCCGTCACTTGACAAGCTTCCACCGGCGGAATCACGGGCGGTGATTTCCATACCATTGTCTAAGCCAGAGTCCTCACTGACTAGGCTTAATATATAACCACTACCGTCAAACACTATAGCCGCTTTCACTCCAAAGTCGGCAGTATTGATCGCGTCGCGCACATCCGCCAAAGAAGAGTTGGCAGTAATGGTGACCGTCTCACCTGATTTATCAGGGTTTTCGGTAAACGAGTCATATGCCCCGCCAGAATATGTGGTGGTACCAAAATTGAATTCTAATACGCCACCCGTGGCGGTTACTTCAGTGGTGGTATCTGCAAAACTGGCGCTGGCCAAAGAATGTGCCTGAGCCATAGTCTGAACTTCCACTGAATAAGTACCGGGTACAGCCGAGCTGGTAGCAGATGCAGTTAAGATACTTTCATCGCTGGAGCTTGAAAGGGTAGCACTAATGACATCATCATCAGTTAAGCCTGAAGCAGCTGATTGAAAGGTGGACAACTTACTCTTTATCTCACCAAAAGCAGATATTTTAGCTTCTGTGAGTTCTGTGCGAGAATTGATAAGACGTTCAGAACCCGATCGATCCGCTTCTATAATCTGTTCAACCAGTTCACTGGTTAAGACACTTGAACCTAATCCCAGAGTTTGAATGCTAGCCATGAACGCCTCCTCATATTCGAGTGTGCAAATTAAGAACGAGGCAAATGCTGTGCCTAATTAAACAACGCCTTAAAAACACCGCCTTAGGAGGGTTATTGTATCAATCCAAATGTACAGCCTATCCCTATAAAAAAACCCTCTTACCACCTTTAGCGGCCGTAACAGGGTTTACTTTAGTCAGTAGTTAGATCTACTAAAAATGACTTCATCACCTTTACTATCACGTACCCTACACACCTATCAGGCCAACTAAAAACGTTTTGGATTTGCGTACTACACTGTAAAACCGTTTTATTACACACCTATTAGCACAATTAAAGCTTACTTAACACACTTTACACTTGTGCTTCAAACAGCAGTGACGGCTCTTCTTCATTTAACCTCCGCGCCAACTCCAACACTAACTCGTTAGGAATTTGCCTAATTAGCTTATCAGATTCACGATCATAGACTTTAATCACTGTCTTACCGCTTTCATCGTCCACTTGAAAGTTAAGTGTCCTAGATGTGGCCTGCACGTATTCATTTAACTTGGAAACGGCATTTTCTACTGCCTCTGTGTCTGCTTTTTCTGCCACCTTAACGACACTTTCATCCGGCATAATTTTGCCGCCTTTGGACGCTTTGTGACCTTCACCTGACTGTACCCTGGGATTTGCTGGAGGTGCAGTGTTTAGCGATGCACGAGAGGCTGTTTCCACCCTTCCCATATCTGCTTTAATCTCACTCATATTTCCACCTCGTTTAAGCTATTTTCTGTTACTACGTAGAATCAGGGGCCTCAAAATTGAGCCCCCTACTAACTAGCTTACCCGAGTAATGAAAGTACCTGCTGGGGTGCCGCATTGGCTTGCGCCAATATGGAGATACCTGCTTGCTGTAGCACTTGGGATCGCGATAGTTCAGCTGTTTCTGCCGCAAAGTCAGCATCTTGAATCCGCGAGTTCGCAGCACTCAAGTTGTTTGAAGTAATGGATAAGTTATTCACGGTACTGTCCATGCGGTTTTGAATAGCACCCAACGTTGCTCGCTGACTCGCTACCGCCCCGATGGCATTGTCTATCGCCTTAATAGCAGCCTCTGCTCCTGCTAAAGTAGAAATATCCAGATCAGCAAGACGAGTACCTGCTTCAGTTGAACCATATTGACCCACTCTGAAACCTATTGCTTCTAAAGCTGCAGAACCATTTGAGCCCGTTTGAATATCAATGATACCTGGCCCGTCCAACGTCACTGAACTATAAGCAGTTTGGGCAGTCGTCGCAAACGTTGCACCACCATCAAGATCAGCTTCGGCCACATTTAAACCAATGGCCGCCCCCGTCAGTGCTTCAAATGAACCACTGGATTCCGCTGCTGTTTTCTCATTGTTATTGATTACCACACTGATATTTCGACCATCATCAGCTAACAGCGTTATCCCTTCACCATCATCCACCGCAGTTACACCTGTCTGGCCACTTATGGCATTGATGGCACTGATCGCATTGGCTCTATCATCAGCGCCGCCATTTGCGCCATTGGTTGTTAATGTAGCGGTTTCAAAGCCATTTATATTTATCGAGCCTTGCTGCGGAGTGTCAGTGGTCGCTGTTGCAACTTGCTCCCCTCCCTCTAATCGTGTTTGATTTACCGTGGCAACAACTCCAGTATCTTCCGAGACCGCATTAATTGCAGCAGCCATAGCGATACCACTTGCTTGCTTACTGCTAGACAATGCTATGGTATTGGATGCAGTATCATCAGCTGCCGAGGCACTCTCGATGGCAAGACCATTTATGATAAGGTCACCCGAGTCCAAACCATCTGGTGTGGTAACCGTATCAACCGCTACACTTGATTTTTGGTATGTTATTAAGCCAGCCATCTGGGTAAACGCATCCGCGGTACCACTATTGGTTGACAGTATCTCTACACTTGAGCCACTGCCTACTGCGTCTGAGGTAATGGTGACATAACCGTCTAGGTCAGTTGCAATGGAAACGGAACCAGACTGTCCAGCTTCTGTTAAAGCATCATTAATTTCTGCTTCAATGAATTCGAGTGCAGCCGTCACATCACTCACCGTTTCATTGGCTGCAATGACCACATCAATTGTTTCACCACCATCTATACTGACGCGGAAAGTTTCCGCTGTAATAGTGAATGTTGCAACACCCAGTGCCGTACTAAAATTTTGCCCTCGTGTGGCACCCGCTACATGCTCGCCCACCCCGGTTACAAACGCCTGCGTGGCAACGGCACCAGAGCTGCCGACTCCAGTAAGATTTTCACGCAATCCTAAATTTAAAATTTCTTCAATATCGCCGCCAGCGGTCACAATATTTGAAATATTAACCTCGGACGTTGTACCTTTTGTATTGGATGCAATCACCAGTTGGTTATCGCTGTTGACACTCACACTGACAGAGCCCGTTTGGCCATCTGAGGTCAATGCTGCGTTTATCTCTGTTTCAAGACCCGTTAAATAGCTGTCCAAGCTATCAAACTCTGTGGCCGCTGCCGCAGTTTGGTTATATGACACCGATACGGCATCACCGCCATCTACTTCAATGCTAAAGGCCATCGTTAAGCGAGCAGCAATGCCTGCAATGTGGGCATCATCTAAGCCACCAATCGAGGTTTTCTCGCCAACTATTTGGCCTGATGTAGCAATGGCACCACTCACTGAACGGTCTTGACTCGACGCAAAAGCTTGCCCAGCTTTGAATTCGCCATCTTGCAAGCCCGTACTTGAAAGACTGCCACTTCCCGAGGTGATGTTAATGGAATCACCATTTACTGAACGTAACGTAATAGACCCTTCATACGTCTGTGATGCATTCTCTACACCGTCTGAGCCTAGAACACCGTCGTTTGGCGCAATACCACTTGTTGAATTCGCAATACCTACAAACCTTGACTGGTTAGTCGCATTACTTATTTGAAGCTGAGAATCAACACCTTCAGTATCGGATGTAATTACCAAGCGATAACCATCATCGGTGCTCACAGTAACAGTGCCTGATTGACCGTCTGCTAATAATGCGGCATTGATCTCTGTTTCAATATCAGCGGCGTATGCGGCTAGATCGCCAGGACTGGTAAAGGCTGAGACTTGTGCCCCAACCGAAATATCCACTGCAATCCCACCATCCACCTGAATACTAAAAGTAACATTACCCGATGTATAAGTTATAGCACCCGCTTGAGTTCGTACCGTACCGTCATTCTCTAACAACCCCGTAATACCTGAATAAGATGCCGACTCTTTATCCACACCATTTGACCCTGTGTCCGCAAGATAAATTGCATCCAAATCACTGACTGTGAAAAATGCAGCACCACCCGTACCTATGCCCAAAATTGCGTTGATTTCAAGTGCACTGGCTGCACCACCTGTTACAACGTTATCCAATACCAAAGATGAATTTGGCCCAGTAGAGTCAGAGGTTATGGAGATCACGTTGTTGGTCTGTGTAACTGTTACCGATGCACTTAAACCGTTATTGGTAATGGCTGTATCTATAGAACTTTGTAACTGAGTAACCACTTCTTCAATGGTCGCTGCCGACCCAGTCAGGGTAACCGAAATAGATTCTTCACCATCAATGGCGAGATCAAAAGTACCTGCTAACGTATCAAAAACAGAAATTGTTAACATTCCACTTACGGATGCTGACGTCGCGACACTGCCCGAAGCAGCACCGGACCCACCGGATGCAAGACCCGTTGCTAAGGCTGTTAGCTGGCTATCATAGGCATCGCCATTGGCATCAAACTTATCAAAACGAATTTCAATGTTGCGCCCGTCTTCGGCCTCTAATGAAATACCTGAGTCAGCGCTACCACTATCAACTGCCACCACACCTGTTTGGCCTGATACCGCGTTAATTGCTGTAAGCACTGCAGCCCGATCAGAAGTGGCATCTAAACCACCTGTGGCCATATTAATCGTTATACCATTCAAAGTAATCGAGCCATTTGTTTCGGCAAGAATTTGCTCACTGCCCGCTGCCACGTTGATATTCACATCCGCAGCAACACCGGTATCTGTTGTTGAATCATTTATCGCCGCAGCCTTGGCAAGGGCAGAGCGGTCTGCACCCTGAGTCGAAGAGGTATCATCAGTAGCTGAAGACGCACGAATTCCTTCACCATTTATAATAAGGTCGCCATTTGCAATAGCAGAGTCTGTACCTAAGGCTGAAACACCAGCTTCCTGGCCAGCGCCTAATTTATCTGCGGTTAATTCGGCGATGGAAATTTCTACCGTTTGACCGGCGTTTGCGCCGATTTGAAAAGTTGCCTCAAATGAGCCATCTAATAGTTTACGACCGTTAAAGTCAGTTTCTTCGGCTGTTCGAGTAATTTCAGCCAATAGCTGATCCACTTCTGCCTGGAGCGCGTCTCTATCCACATCGGAGTTTGTCGCGTTAGCAGATTGAACTGACAGTTCTCTAATACGCTGTAAGTTGTCATTCATGGTGCCTAATGCACCTTCAGCCGTTTGTGCTAATGAAATGCCATCGCCCGCATTTCGAATAGCTACGTTAAGACCACGAATTTGAGACTGAAAACGAGTAGATATTGCTAGACCAGCAGCATCATCCTTTGCACTGTTAATTCTCAAACCAGATGATAGACGTTCAAGGGCCTGCTGATTCGCTGACTGAGATTTATTTAAGTTTCTTTGCGCCGTCAATGACGCAATGTTGGTATTAATAATCTGTGGCATAGCACTTCTCCTTTACTGCCTAATGGCAGGCCTACATTTGCAGGTAAATTACTTACTCCCAATAATTAACGGCAGAAGGTAAAAAATCTTAAATACTTGTTTAAATGCCTTTATTATATAGACTGAAAATTATAGATCCTTTAGATATATACATTAAAAAGTACTGGCTTATTACTTGCATAATCAAGTGGTATACCTTTAGGAGAAATATATATGGAACTTACCGAAGCAGAGCATGGGCAAGCAGTCGATAAACTCAGGGTTGCACAGAAATTAAAAGAAAAAAATTTACATTTCTTTAAGGACTTCCATCCATCCATATACACTCAATTTGGTGAATTTAGGTTAGACCAGTACAAAGTAAGCTATAACTCAGATGTCAACGCGTTGGATGTACTGCTTAATGGACGCTCTATTTATAACAATAGGCCAGTTGCAGAAGCTAAGGAAATGCTAGCCGATTTTGAAGGCAAACTGGGTCAAGGGAAGACATTACGTACTGTCCAGCCGCCGTTTGGTGGTTACGATTACCCTAGGTATTTTCACCGGCAATGCAACAAAATTTTAAGTAATAGCCCTGTAACAATAGAAAATTATTCAGGGTATACCATACCCGATTTTTACCCACTTATTATCTTTAATGGTGTTGGCGCTGGCTATCATGTTGAAATGTTTTTTCAGAAATATAGCGCCATTAACGCACTCATTGTTGAACCCAGTAGCGAGTTATTTGCATGCTCGCTTTACATTGTTGACTGGGAAGAGATATGCCGCCCTTTCATTGACAACCCGGAACGAAACATCCACTTCATTATCGGCCCAATACAAGATGAGCTTCACCTCTATGGTTATATAATGAAATATGTAGCATCTCATTGCCCCATATTCCCGTTAACTTGTCTTTTTATCAATCACAAAGGGTTGGATTTATATACTCGCATCACCAAAAAAATAAATGATGATACACATGCATTTGTTTCAACTTGGGGATTTTATGATGATGAAATAAACCAAATAAATAACTGTTTGCACAATATAAATTTAGACATACCAATTATTAAACCCAGTAAAAAAGAGTTTATGGACATTCCTGTTTTTATTGTTGGTGCAGGACCATCACTAGATGATAAAATCGAACTAATAAAGCAACATAAGAATGATGCCTTAATAATTTCATGCGGTACTGCAATTCATATTTTACATAAAAACGGTATTAAACCAGACATACAGTTTGAACTAGAGTCACACCAGGTAACGCTAAAGTCATTAGAAGCAATAGAAGATAAGGATTGGATTAAATCAATTCCGGTAATGGGCCCCGCACAACTATCGCCAAAATTATACAAATTTTTTAATAAGAAAGTAATATATTTTAAAGGTGAAAGTGTAACAAGCATGCTTTTTGGAAAAGATGACACCTCCGTTAGACGCGGAACCCCAACCTGCACAAATGGTGCGATGGCAATTTTTTCTCACTGGGGATTCAAAAACATCTATTTCCTAGGAATGGATTTTGGTTACAGGGATCTAAAAATACACCATGCTAATGGTTCTATATACTATAATACAAAAGACGAAGATTTAATAAAAGGATCGAGTGTTATACAAGATGCAACACTGTCGGTTGAAGCAGTTGATGGTACCACAATTAAAACAAAACCGATTTTATACACTGCAAAAAGAACTATAGAAATGACAGCAAAGGCATTCAGTAAAACATCGACTTATTACAACTGCTCCAATGGAGCAAAAATGGACAATACAATATGGATAAAAGATAGCAACCTAGATATTAAAGAGAGTAATAATTACAAGCAATTAAAAAGTGATTTCTTAGACCTTCAATATAAAAACCAATTTACTATTGACAAAAATATTATTAAGGAAAGATTGAATATATTAAATCACAACATGAAAGAACTTAACGAATTCATAAAGTCAGAATTAGACAAAATAGATGGAAGTCTATATTCATTAACAGCTCAGATTAATATTATTTCATCATTTATGGACAAAAAAATAAAACCTGAATTACCTCCATTTTATTTCTTTTTAAGAGGGACTATTTGGCATTTATTTTACATAGGGTACTCCCACGCATTATGCATTAAAGATACAAAAGACCTAAAAAAGTGGATAAACACCTGGAAAAATGAAACGATTAATACCTTAATAGGGGTAAACAATCATTTTTGTAAAATCGTATACAAGAAATATGATTATGATCTAGACCCTTGGACACAACGGTCCACATCTGATCCGGAAGACTAGAACGTAATTTTAGAGAATGTAGCCAACAGCCTATCGTAAAGCCAGCAATGACTAAAGATAGGCTGATACGAACAAAGAAGTACTTGAAGATTTTTCCAACAAGTGGCCAAAGGCATTAAACTGTACAATACCTCAATGAGTTCCGCCAGATACCCACCAAGGTCGCGGTGGAACGCGCCTTAAATTCCGAGTTAGACGATCATTTTTGGTACGAAAAACATGAACTCGAAGCCAATTATAATAGCCTTAACGGCATTTACAGTAAGACACTGCGTAACGAAGATTGGCAGTGTTAACTCGATAATCACTATGATCGAAAAGCCATTTCGAACCAAAATATGATTAAAAAGAGCCAAACCCGCTTCACGTCGACAGATGATAAAATGCTGTTTTATATGCCCAAGGCGTGACCACTTGATAGAACGTTAAGACATTCAAGGTCTGCATAGTGCAGATGACCCACACTCGCTTATTTCCAAAGTGACTAATGCTGTTATCGAATAAATGATTGAGTGGTAATCCCGTGAACTGACTAGGGTTATTCCATCGTCTACTTTTATTGTATTGTTCTTAAAATTCGCCAGGATAAGCAGGTTATCAACAAATCCGTTTACTTGGCTTTAGGCATAAACATGGAGGGCCACAAAGAATTATTGGGTATGTGGTTATCTGAAAACGAAGGCGATAAGCTCTGATTGTATGTCCTGTAACCCCCAAATAATTAATATACTTGGATTCTAACGGTCACTGCAACACATAAACTTTAGCTAAATAAACAGCGATGTGGGTATGACTGAGATAATGGACGACAAGAAGAAAGCTATCATTTGGGAACTATGGATAAAAGGTACCCCAATGATAGAAATTTCCCGAGCGATTGGTAAGCCACACGCAACAGTATTCTCCTATCTAAGGTATCACGGC
>MAAA01014515.1_pt1 | contig 12000 bp, 8 predicted proteins | sample 1115971 | NCBI WGS metagenome assembly MAAA01 (sample SAMN04961123, study PRJNA320927) | seawater metagenome | isolation source: sample BD02T6 sea water enriched with oil for 6 days | place: USA:Gulf of Mexico | collected 2013-07-27 | reverse complement strand
GAGGCGGGACTTATTTTTGAAGGAGACCGCCGCTTTAAAATTATGGTGCGCCTGCCAGAAGATATTCGCACGGAGGTTAATGGCTTAAGTTCCTTGCCGGTGCCCTTACCTAACGGCGGCTATGTGCCCTTGTCAGAAGTGGCCACGTTAGAAACCGCTCCTGCTCCCAACCAAATTAGCCGCGAAAACGGCAAGCGCCGTGTGGTGGTAACCGCCAACGTGCGTGGACGCGATTTAGGCTCGTTTGTTCAGGAAGTTAAACAACGCATTGCCAGTGATGTGGAGTTACCGGCTGGCTATTGGCTAAATTACGGTGGCACCTTTGAGCAATTAGAGTCAGCCAGTAAACGCCTGTCTATTGTGGTGCCCATTACGCTGGCCATTATTTTAGGTCTGTTGGTTATGGCGTTTAACTCGTTTAAAGACGCGGCCATTATTTTTACTGGCGTACCGTTAGCCTTAACCGGCGGCGTGATTGCCCTGTGGATAGGTGACATGCCGTTATCTATTTCTGCGGGGGTGGGCTTCATTGCCTTGTCGGGCGTAGCGGTATTAAATGGCTTAGTGATGCTGGCGTTTATTCGTGACCTTTGGCATGAAAAAGGCGAGCTAATGGTGGCCATAGTAGAGGGCGCCTTAATTAGATTGCGCCCGGTACTTATGACCGCGTTGGTGGCAAGTTTAGGCTTTGTGCCCATGGCGCTTAATACGGGTACAGGAGCCGAGGTGCAGCGGCCGTTGGCCACTGTGGTGATTGGCGGGATAATTTCGTCTACTTTGCTTACTTTGTTTGTATTACCTATTTTGTATGGGTTGGCCCACAAAAAAGATAAAACCAAAGTCGCTTTAGTAAATAGCTAGGCCGGTGAGAAGGCAATAATATTATGGCTTTGAAAATATTTACTGATGAATAAGTAACGAGTCATGGAAAAAAGCGCCAACCTGAAAGGGTTGGCGCTTTTTTATGGCAGTTGATTGGATTTCATACGTGGATCTATCTGATTACGCTGCTGTAACCAATCAGCAATTTTTACAAAGACTTCTTTTTTAGCGGCGCTGCCACGAATCAGTTGCCCATGACTAAAGTCTTTACTAAAACCATTGGCTATTGAACACACTTGCCATGATTTATCCATGCTTGCCAACTGAGTAAATATTTTTTTACAACCTGATGGTGGCGCTATATCGTCATTGCCCCCCGCCATAATTAACGCAGGTATCGTGAGTGCACTTAACCCTTGTAAATAATCAAAACCATCGGTGCCCCGCCATTGCCGCGTAATATTCCATTCAGCCCATTGAGCCAGTAATTGCGTAGGTTCGCCTTCGGTACCCACTGACGCCAACGACTTAGGAAAGTACCCTATGGTCTTAGTAATAAACCACAATAACGCAGCGCGGCTTTTGTATTTTAACCCTATCGCACCATCGGTTGCCTGTGCACCCAAAGTAACAATACTTGCGAACAGTGACTGCTGAAGCGGATTCCGCGCTAAATGCATGAATGCTAAATGCCCGCCGCCACTATGAGAGACCCAGTGTAACTGCTTATGTCCAGACGCCTCTAAAACCGTTTTTATGGCCAATGGTACATCTTCAAAGGCCGGAAACTCGAAGTTTTGTTTGTTACTAAACGCCTGACTATCACCATGTCCCCCCCAATCTAAAGACCAACAATCAAACCCTAAAGCACACAAGTGCTGGGCCAGTTCATTCACGGTTTGTGCATTAGACATAGTGCCGTGGACAATAATAATAGGCAGGCCAACAGGGTTTTTTGGCAATAAACGATGCAAGGCAATGCTGCCGCCCTTAGGCATATTTATTTTATAGGTTTGTTGCTGCATGTTAATGGATTAACCTTTTATACTTTTAATTTATTACTATTTATTTTTATTTGTGGTTTGTATAATTAACCGTATAGCTTTCTTGCACAAAGTCATTGGCAAAACTCTTGACCTGGCTCTGCTCTAATTTAATGTCTTTTGATGTTTTACCAAATAACGAAATACCCTCACCCAACAATACTGGCGCACGGGTAATGGTGAGTTCGTTAATTAATTCAAGATCAATAAAGCCCTGAATAGTATTCCCGCCATCAATATAAGCATGTTTATGACCTTGTTTTTCTAGTCGAGAGATTAACGCCTTTATATCACCCGAGTACATATTTACTTTATCTTTTAGGCCACTTGGTACGTCTTTTAAACTATTACTTAATACATAAATGGGCAACTCGCCGTAAGGCCACTGATCACTGGTAAGGTTCATGCTGTCTATCATTTCCATACATTTTCGACCCATGATCATGCAATCTACAGACTTTATGTAGTGATTAAAGCCCATATCGGCCTCATCACCCAAATCGACTTGTGAATTACCTGCCGCCATTAACCAATCTATATTACCGTCGGGCTTAGCAATAAAACCATCAGTACTGGTGGCAATAAAAACCGAACACTTCATGGCGTTTTCCTATTGGTTTAGACATTTTATAGCCGTGTGAACAAGGGCAAGTTGAAGTATGGCATTTTGGAATTAAAGAATTCAACTGTTTACCACAGTCAAAAAACACACCATCAGCCAATATTTAGCCAACTAGAGGTGCCAGCATGAAGTGTTAAAAGTAAAAATCTAGGAAAGTTTTAGGGTAATACAGCACGCGAGGGGATTGAGTTGAATAAGTACATTTACGGTAGGGATATGTGTAAATTTAAGCCCCTGTAAAATAGGAGCTTAAATCTACACAGGGTTTAGCGTTTACCTTGACGGCGAATCGCAGCGGCGGTGAAGTTTTTACGTTTCACTTCTACACCAAACTTAAATGGCTCGCGCTCTTCGTTGTTCAGTTCAACAATGTAACGGCCCGAGAATAAATCATAGTTAGTGGTTGATACATACCAAGGAGTATTGGCATTAACAAACTGCAAAGCATGACCTTCTGATGCGCGCCATAACTGGCCACGGTTATCATAGTGATCGGCAATGGCAATCTGCCAGCTGTCTTCATCTATGTAGAAAGTACGCTTGGCATAGACGTGACGTGAACCTTCCTTAAGAGTAGCCTCCACTTTCCATACACGGTGTAACTCGTAACGGGTGTGGTCTTGGTTAATGTGGCCAGTACCGATGATGTCTTTGTACTTAACTTTTGGGTCGGCAAGCTTGTAAGCGTTGTATGGGATATAAATTTCTTTTTTACCCATAAGCTTCCAGTTGTAACGGTCAGGTGCACCGTTAAACATGTCTAGCTGATCTGAAGTACGCAATCCTTCTGTAGCCGCTCCTGGTGCATCGTAAGCTACTTGCGGCGCACGACGAACACGACGTTGACCTGCATTATAAGTCCATGCCATACGCGGTTGGTTTACTTGGTCAATTGTTTCGTGAACCAATAAAACGTTACCGGTTAAGCGGGCTGGGGATTTGATGGCTTGTGTGTAGTAAAACAATACGTTGTCATCGGCTTCTGCGTTGTATCCGTTTTTAAGATACTGAGGCGCCGTTAACTGACTGCGTACTTTAATGGCAAAGAATTGTCCATCACGCTGTACAGGAATTTGTGCAGCGTTACGCTGGATAGAACCACCGCGGTAACGACTCACGTGATTCCAAATAACTTCTAAACCACTTTGAGGAATAGCAAAAGGCACGGTTTCATTAAAGTTGATCATGCCATTACCGCCGTCAACCAATTCAGCGGTAGTGGCGTTTTGTTTGGCTTTGATATAAACGTCTTTAGGGAAGGACGCAGTACGGTGAGTCTTGTAAATCGGCATCTTATACGTGTCAGGGTACTTTTTGAAAAGTGCGATCTGACCGTCGCTAAGATTTGCTTTGTACTGATCTAAATTGGCCGTTGTAATAGTAAACAATGGCTTTTCATTGGCGTAAATATTGTTTAATGGATCTACGCTGTCGCTGGCTGTTAGGCCACCGGTGTAGCTTGGGATAGTACCGCTTATATTGGCCGCCGCTTGTGCGCCAATAAAGGTTAATTCACCACCCAGTTTAGCCGCTTCTTGGCTGGACACTTTCGCCCAAGCACCACCACTGGCCATAGCCAATAACAGCAGCGAGGTAGTATAGGTTTGTAATTTCATATTTGTTAACCCTAGTCACGGGTAAGCTGGGCCTACCCGTTTTATATTATTATTTTTTTGCTGTTAGGGCGTTTTTAAAACCGCCCTTCAATCTAATTTTCAAATTTTAAAAATTAAAACTGCATGCCAACTGAGATAGATGCGAAGTCACGGTCACTTACTTTAGTGGCATCGCCATCCATATACTGAGTGTAGCTAATGGCTGCATTATACTTCGCTAGGTAGTCTGCTTTAATCGTTAGGCCAAGCGACTTCTCGCCCTGGCTGAATGCTCCACCTGGATTTGGCGCGTAGCCTTCCAAGTCATGTTTCCAAGCCAAAACAGGTGTTAGGTTGACACCAGCAATGACGTCAGAGTACTTCGCTACAACACGAGCACGGTATCCGTATGATGATTCTGTAACAAAACCATCGTCGGTACCCTCATAGACACCAGACTGGCCAAATTTAATGGCACCTTCACTTTCGTCGAAGTCATGAATAAAGGTATAACCGGCTTCACCAATTAAAATAACTCGGCTAGCGCCAACAAATTGATCAATGAACTTGATTGCTGTTATTTGGGCTTGAGTCACGTCGAAGCTACGAGAGCCATCAATAGTCGTGTTTACAGGACCGCCATTCGCTGCAAAAGCGGCTTGAATATCAGTATTTAACGCCGCCGGTGCGCCACCTGCTGGGTCACCAAATGCCAATGTTCCACCAATTAAATCATTGGCATTAACTTGAATAGGCAGATCTTTTTTATGACTGACTTCACCAGACAGTGCCATTGATCCAACGTTAGTTGCAAAACTAACACCCGCCAATTTAATATCTTCAGGGTATTCAACAAAATAACTTGCGCCACCCGTGGGTCCCGGTCCAGTACCCGTGATACCGCTGGCAATAGGCAAGCGGCTGTGAATATTCATGGCATAGAAACCTAGTTCCGTATCACCTAAAAGGTATCGAACTGCTACACCAAATTGACCATCATTATTAGGATTACGAATACCATCGTCATTGCGCTGCAGGTTTGCTTGGTTATTCAAATTAACTAAAGTACACCCTTCAGCGGCGTAATCATTCGTTGAGAAATAGGTACCACAGCCCGGAATAACACTTTCCTGATACTCTAACTGGTAGAAGGCTTCAACACTTAAATCGTCTGTCACACCCATGTTGGCATAAGCCATGTTTACTGGAATTAGACCTTCTTTAATCTCGGCACCAGGACGACGGAAAGCGCTAACGTCTACCGGGTTAATAGAGTTGATGCCACCGAAGATAAAGGTACTTTCACCCCAAGAAACAACCTGCTTACCCAAACGAACATCTAAAGGCATATCACCAAGTTCGAATTCACCATAAATAAATGCATCTAGAACGGTCGCACCCGAGAATTTTGCATATTCATTAAAATCAGAATCATCCAAATTACTTTCACCAGCACCTTGAATCTGCAATGCCAGCTGGGGAACCGTTGGGTGGCCAATTGTAGAGGTTGGGCCGTGTCCGCTATTTACATTGTTATTTTCTAGAGCGCTGTCGTACCAGTATTTACCGCGAACAAACGCACCAAAATTCTTGTAGGTAACTTGTAAATCGTGGCTGCCTTTAAAAATTTGTGAAAAGGCATCGCCTTTAGCGTAGTTGGCATTACCGTCATTCATGTTTACACCGGTAAGAAGCTTGTCATCGGCATCCTCTACACGCCAGCTAGAACCCATTGAGAACTGGCTATCAAATGATCCCTCAATACCGCCAGAGTAAAACTCAAAACCCTGAGCGTGTGCCGCCATAATCAAAGGTATGGCTGCCGCTAAGTATTTCTTTCGACCTAAGGCCTTTGTTAGTTTCTTCAATTTTTAGTCCGCCGCAGTATTGTTATTGTTGTTATGGTTAATTTTGAAGCCAGGAGTGACCTGAATCTGAACCTAGAGTATGTTTTGCGGGGGAATAGCTCGTGTCAAATTGCGTCTATCTAGTATCTTTGAAGACCATTTGGCGGCAGATTAGGACAATCAAACCCAGGTATAGCGGACTATTGCGAGATTTTAATAGCTAAATGGTATAAGTAGACTGCCACTTGCTTACACCCGTAAAAGTCCATTATTTACATTTCTTTGGGTGACAACGGTTAAGCATTCTATAAAATGCGCATCGCTTATAGTCTGCCAATATTAGGCAGCTCATCACCATATTCATTAGTAGGAAATACATGAGCCTCACAGGGAAGAATCGCCAGCTAGTAGAGCAGCTCATTAACAAAGAACTTATCTTTAAGCAGTGCATCAACACTTGGAGTTTAGCCGTTGCCGCCACTGAGGTGGCCGTAAGCTATCAGCAGTTTTGCGGGGCGAACATAGACCTTCATGACCCATTATTAAAGACACGCTGGTTTGACTTTATTCACTACGCCCGTAGAAGTACCATTTTAGAAGTGGAATCTGTATTGACCATGTGGGCGCAACACGTTCAGCAAGAAGGGCCAGATAAAGAGTACAGCCGTGATGGTAATAGCTTTACCGTACAGCTGGACTCATCGGTTATTTATAATCACCAATACTTAGGCCCAGCCATTATCGCGATGCAATCCATTGAAGAAGAGCTTATGGAGCTTGAAGGATATTAACTCCGGCCACACCCTAATAACTCGTTATAGTAATGAAGAGCCCAAGTTTATGCAGTAACGTTCGCGCTGCATTAAATAACTACTAGGAAAGGCCTAATAATCCTTAAGAATCTTACTCATGGACAACATATTTCTATAAATCATAAAGTAAGCCGTTTGAGTGTTTGTATCTATTAAGTTATTTTTTATAAAATTAAATTTGTTATCAATTTTCCGCAAGATACTAGGCTCTATGGCAGATGCCTTACTTACTAACAAGAACTGAATATCCTGTTCAATAATCTCCGCCACTTCTGCGGGATTAAATTCCAGATGGTGCGTGGACATATCTGTGGCGCCGTAATCGGAACTCACTAAATCCAGGGCTCGAGCGGCCAGCAAGGTAGACAATATTTTTATGCGGCTAATGGCGCTGATTACAGAACGTTTTTGGCTATTAGGGCTCTCATTAAATTGTAAATACAAGCTGGTGAGATAGTCTCGGTAGGCTATGCGAATGGCGCCCGAAAAATATACAGTTTCTCCCTGAGTATATCTGAATTTAAGGTCACTTTTTAATGCCCTCCAAGTATCAAAGAGTTCACCCTTGTCACTTTTTTTCATTTCAGCCAACGATGCATCGGCCGACCGTTGGTAGCGGTTAAATTGCTTCAGATACGCCCTATCTCCATCGGACAGAATATGCATATAAAATGCAGACATACCTTGCGAAGCTGACATTAGATGTTGCTCCATGGGTGCCAATGCCCATGACGTAACCGTACATAGATTTAACACCACAAATAAATAAATTGTTTTCATAACTTAACTGCCGCTAATGGTCTTATTTTTAACTAATACCATACATGAGCGACTAGGGAATCTTTTATCTAAACGTGCCATTTCTGTGTCAAAAAAATTATGAATTATGAAAATTATACGTTAAGTAGAATGGTCATTGAAAACGTAAATTAAACTGCTGATTTAGGAAAAGTATTCTAAGAAGTCGTTTTCGATAGTTCCAAGAAAAGTCCCGATCATTCTAATTTCACACCAAAAAGGTGACCATAAAAATGATAGGGACAAATAAAAAACCTAGTGTGACTGTAAAATCATATGGGCCGCCTTTTCGGCAATCATAATGGTGGGGGCATTGGTATTACCACTCACCAACTTAGGCATGATGGCTGCATCTACCACTCTTAAACCTTGTAATCCATACACTTTAAGTTCGTTATCTACTACTGCCATAGCATCCTGTGCAGTGCCCATTTTACAGGTACCCACTGGGTGATACTGGGTATCGGCACGATTGCGAATATCTTGCTCTAGTTGCGCATCGTTATCTGTATCTACCTGATACAGCATCTTCTTGCGAATATGCTTTAGGGGCTTGCCCTGTAATATACTTTGCATTTTTTTTGCACCCCGCTTTAAAATCTCCATGTCCTTATCATTGCTAAAAAAATTAGGATCTATGGCTAATGAATCCTCCGGGTTTGTGCTATTTAATTTCACTTCGCCAATGCTGTCAGGGCGCAATAGGGTAATGTGACAACTGTAACCATGGCCCAAATTTAACTTACGTGCGTGATCATTCACGATACCGGGCACAAATACTAGCTGCACATCGGGCACCTTCACTTCTTTGCTGGATGAAAAAAAAGCGCCAGACTCAGCCAAAGATGTGGTGACCTTGCCGGTACGTTTATTTTTCCATTCAAACATGGCCTTGCTCATTTCGATGCCGCCGCGCACAGAGATACCAAACGTATCTTCTTTACTGGAGACTCTAAAAGTTTGCACATAATCAATATGGTCTTGCAGGTTTTGCCCCACGCCCGGTAAATCATGCACTGTGTTTATGCCTTTTTCCTGAAGGTGAGCCTTAGGCCCAACCCCTGACAACAGCAAGACTTGAGGCGAGCCAAAAGTACCTCCGCTCAGTATTACTTCACGTTTACAGCTTATGGCTACTGATTTTTTTTCCTTTTTGTAACGAACACCCACCGCCGTCTTGCCTTCAAATAACACTTTTTCGGTAACCGCATGAGTAATTACCGTAAGATTAGGGCGATCCATGTTAGGGGTTAAATAGGCCTTGGCCGCACTGCAGCGCTCACCGTCTTTGATAGTACGCTGATACATGAAAGCGCCTTGCTGCTGCGCCCCATTGTAGTCATCGTTACGTTCAATTCCGTGCTGAGCACAGGATTGAATAAACATCTCGTTAACATTGCTTGCCGCACTTGGGTTACTCACCCCTAGCGGGCCATTGGTGCCGTGATGTTCATTTTTAAAATATTCATTGCCTTCTGACTTTATAAAAAAGGGCAGTAGCTCTTCATGGCTCCAGCCCTGATTTCCCAGTTCGCTCCAATGGTCGTAATCCCACTTATTACCACGCACATACAACATGGCATTGGTGGATGAACTTCCGCCTAACGTTTTACCGCGAGGCTGATAGCCCTTACGGCCGTTAAGACCTTTTTGTGGAATGGTTTCAAATGCATAGTTATTAATTTTGGTTGGTAACATAGCCGCCACGCCGATGGGGGCATGAATTAACACACTTTTATCCGGGCCACCGGCTTCCAGCAAGCACACACTAATATTGGGGTCTTCGGTTAAGCGTGCTGCCAGTACACAACCAGCCGAACCGGCACCCACTACAATATAATCAAAGCTGTTGTTCATATTAGTCTTCTTATTTTAATTTTCGATAAATTTACTTACGCAACTCACGACGTAAAATTTTACCTACCGTGGACTTAGGTAGCTCATCCAGAATGAATATTTCTTTAGGGACCTTATAGGCTGTTAACTCTTCCCTGCAGTGCACAATGATATCCTCAGTGGACAATGGTTTATTCACCGCAATATACGCGCAAACACTTTCACCGCTTCTATCATCCGGCTGACCCACCACTGCCGCCTCGGTTATGTCTGGGTGACGAGTGAGTACTTCCTCCACCTCATTAGGATAGACGTTAAAACCAGAAACGATAATCATGTCCTTTAGACGATCTACAATCTTAATAGCACCGCTATCTAATATTTTGCCAATGTCACCGGTTTTAAAAAAGCCATTGCTCATGACTTTTTGAGTCTCCTGCGGCATGTTCCAATAACCCTTCATCACCTGCGGGCCCTTGGCCACTATTTGCCCCTCTTCACCCTGAGCCACACGCTGGTCTTTAGCATCCCAAATTTGAATATCTGTTGCCAATACGGCTGTGCCCACTGTACCCACTTGTTCATTACCTGGTTCATTAAGGCACAAAACCGGCGCTGTCTCAGACAAACCATAACCTTCAGAGATGGAGCAACCTGTGGTTTCATCCCATACCCTCACCGCATCACTGGTGAGCGCAGAGCCACCTGAAATAGTGAGTTTAAGGGCTGAAAAATCAAGCTGTTTAAAATTGTCAGTGGCGCACAAACCCACAAACAAAGTATTGATGCCTGAAAATCCAGTAAACTTAAATGGTTTAATGGCCCCTATAAAGGCATCCATATCTCTTGGGTTGGGAATCAATACATTAAGGTTACCGCGACTAAAAAACACCATCATATTTATGCAAAATGCGTAAATATGATATAGCGGTAACGGACAAATAAATATTTCATTCCCTTGTGAACACTTGTCACCCAAACGATCCAGGTTCTGTGCGGCATTGCTTAAAATATTTCTATGAGTAAGTTCGGCCCCCTTTGATACCCCTGTGGTGCCCCCTGTGTATTGCAGCACACAGGTATCATCTAGCTGGCTGTTTGGTCTGGGCTGTAATGTTAATGCCGCGCCGTCGGTGATGGCCTGGTTTAGGTTAATGCAATTATCTACAGGCGTGGTGTCTTGCGTGATAAAGTCTGTTGGATCGCATACTAAAACCTTTTCAAGGCAGGTGTTGGCTTTTATGGTATTTAACTTGGGCAATAGATCTTTAAGGGTAAAGATGGCCTTGGCTCCCGAGTCATTAAATTGGTGAAGCATTTCTTGTGGTGTATACATGGGGTTGGTATTCACCAACACAAGTCCAGCGCGCAACGCTGCATAGGCTGCTACAGGGTACTGAATAATATTAGGCAATTGAATAATAATACGATCACCAGCTTGTAAGCCTGAAACCTGTTGCAGCCAGCTGGCTAGATCACGAGATTTATTGTCTATATCGTTGAAGGTTAAGGTTTGTCCCATGCAAGAATAGGCGGGAAGGTCTGCATATAAACTTAGGCGATGCTCAAGAAAGTCTCCAAGGTTGTTAATACCCTGTTCGATTATTTGGCTCATTATTTATATCTCTGTATATTTTTAATTGAAGTGAAAAAATTAAATAATCAATTTTTAAGTAGAATGAAGCTGGGCGGATGTTAATTTAATTACAAAAATACAGCCTGGTTTATTCTGGCAGGTGTTACCCTATGAGTATTCTGGTGTTCATTTAGTATATTAATTAGTAATAACATGTCCAAGTAAAATCGCTATGGGTAACTTGGATCTGATTGCAGGTATGGTAGCAAGGCGTGATTTAAAGCCATAGTGAGTAATACTTAACCATGGTTGAGTTTTTTACTCTGTTAGTTTTCTTTGGATGATTTAAAGCTGCCCTAAAATTAAGCCTTACAAGAAAAGGCGTTGTCTCAATCTACTGGATTGTGCTTTATCGTAGCGAGCGGCTCTACAAGACCATTTCGTCAAAGTGGCTCTTGCACATATCCATAAATATTTGTGCGGCGGGTGAACGTGATCGGTCAGTCAGTTCAATTGCGCTTATGTTATTTTTTAATTCAATTTTTTCCAAATGTAATGGCACTAGTTGGCCGTCATTTAGGTCACTCTCCATAAACATGTCTAAGCTGGGTGATACCAACCAGCTGTCGCTATTTAGTACTATATTTTTTAAAGCCATATAATCACTGCAAACAATTTTAGGTGAAAGTTTGATGTCTTGTTTGCTTAACTTAGATAGCTTTTTTATAAAGTGGTGATTGGGTGAAAAATAACTGGCGGTTACCAAGGGGAATTTAATAAGTGATAGAAAGTCTAATTCTTTATGAACCAGTGGATGATCCTTTCTCACAAAGATCATCATGGGAATGGCTTTAATGATTTCAATGGTGAAGTCGTCAGTGTCACTAAAACTGCCATCCCCAGAGATAAGGAAATCGGCTTCACGTTTAAATAATAACTGCTTGGCTTCTTCTGGCATGGCCTCACTAATGCGTACTTCAATGTTGGGGTAGGCTAGAGAGAACTTTGGTAATATTTGCCGTAATATTAAACTCCTAGCACCCGCACCC
>MAAA01014336.1_pt1 | contig 12001 bp, 8 predicted proteins | sample 1115971 | NCBI WGS metagenome assembly MAAA01 (sample SAMN04961123, study PRJNA320927) | seawater metagenome | isolation source: sample BD02T6 sea water enriched with oil for 6 days | place: USA:Gulf of Mexico | collected 2013-07-27 | reverse complement strand
ACTAATTGTAAAAAGGCCTGCCCCAACGCCAAGTTAGACGGTGTCATGATTTCAGCCATGAGCCCACAAGGGGCAGAGTTTGTGGTGGGGTTTCAAAGAGATCCACAGTTTGGCCCCATTATCATGTTTGGTTTGGGCGGCATCTTTGTTGAACTGTTTCAGGATATTCATTTCAAGGCACTGCCCTTAAGCCGTCAGGATGCTCAAGAATTAATCCAGTCACTGCAACATCAGGCATTTGTAGAAGGGTTTAGGCATTTCCCTGCCTTAAACCAACCCGCCATGATTAACTTATTAATGGGCGTGAGTGATTTCATCATGGGTCAGCCAGAGGTTAAGTCCATGGATTTGAACCCGGTTATTGCCCATGAAAATGGCATCACCCCGGTGGATGTACGAATTGAAATGTATGATGTGGAAGTAAAAAAATGAGCCAACCTCTAGAGCTAATCGACGCCACTTTAACGGTGGAAAACCGAGTGGCCGTCTTAACGTTTAATCGTGACGACGTAAGAAATATTCTTACCGGTACCCACTTAATTACCGACATAGAAAAAACCGTGGACTGGGTAAATGCTAATCCAGAAGTGTCGGTATTGGTAATGACAGGCGCTGGCCGTGCTTTTTCTGCCGGTGGTAACCTTAAAGAAATGTCGGGTCGCAACACCTCTCATAAAGGAGGCCCTTATAGCGGCACCCCTGCACAGGTACAGCAAAATTATTTTCATGGCATTCAACGCATTCCCCGCGCCATGAATCGTCTACAAGTACCTGCCATTGCTGCCATTAATGGTGCCGCCATTGGCGCCGGTTTTGATCTAGCGCTAATGTGCGACCTTACCCTGGCCAGCGAGTCGGCCAAGATGGGCGAAACCTTTTTAAGTCTAGGCATCATTCCGGGCATAGGCGGAGCTTATTGGTTAACAAAACGAGTGGGTGAACAGTTTGCCGCCGAACTGGTTTTTACCGCAAAAGTTTTAACCTCCCAACAGGCGCTAGAAAAAGGCGTAATACTGGAACGAGTGGCAGACGATCAACTCATGGTAAGAGCCATGGAGCTTGCCAATGACATCGCGGCGCAACCACCACTGGCCACACGTTTGTGCAAAACCCTGTTAAGCAGTGCAAAAACTGATGAACTAAATACGCATTTATCACTTTGCGGGCAACTGCAAGGCCAGTGCCATAATCAGGATGATCACCTTGAAGCGGTGAATGCATTTTTAGAAAAAAGACCAGCCATTTATTTAGGAAAATAAACGCAGTTGAATTTTCATGATCACGCTTTTAGTGGTCATTAAAAATTCAATTACAGTGATTCGTTTTTAAAGCGAATCTTTTATTTAATGAGCCATTTCATAACCCAGGTGAGTAGATAGCAATGAAAAAAATAATAACCCTCGCGACCCTTACGGCCGGCCTCGTTTTTGGCAGTGTCAGCAGCCAAGCTGAAAATACTTATGTGACCATAGGCACAGGTGGTGTCACCGGTGTTTATTACCCAACTGGCGGCGCCATTTGCCGCTTGGTAAATAAGAACCGCCCCACTCATAAAATTCGCTGTTCGGTGGAAAGTACAGGAGGTTCTGTTTACAACCTTAATACCATTCGTGCCGGTGAACTGGACATGGGCATTGTGCAGTCTGACTGGCACTACCATGCTTATAATGGCAGCAGTAAGTTTGTAAAAAAGGGCGCACAAAAAGATTTGCGCGCGGTTTTCTCTATTCACCCTGAACCCTTCACTGTGGTGGCAAGAAAAGATTCTGGCATCAAACATTTCCGTGACTTGATGGGCAAGCGTGTGAACGTGGGTAACCCGGGTTCGGGTCAGCGTGGCACCATGGAAGTGGTGATGAAAGCGTTTGATATAGAGATGAATGATTTCGCCTTAATTTCAGAGCTAAAATCGGCCGAACAAGCCAAAGCCCTATGTGATAACAAGATAGACATTATGGTTTTCAGTGTGGGCCATCCATCCGGTTCCATTAAAGAAGCCAGCACCTCTTGCGACACCGTATTGGTGGAAGTAAGCGGCAAGGAAATTGATAAACTAGTGAATGAAAATTCCTTCTATCGTTCGGCTGTCATCCCGGGTGGCATGTACCGAGGCAACAAAGACGATATTGCGACCTTTGGCGTTGGCGCCACGTTTGTCTCTTCCACCAATACACCTGATCAAGTCATGTACCAGGTGGTTAAATCGGTTTTTGAAAATTTTGATTCCTTCAAGAAATTTCACCCGGCCTTTAACGAGCTTAAAAAGGAACAAATGGTGAAAGACGGTCTATCGGCTCCCTTGCATGCCGGTGCCAAAAAATATTTTAAAGAAGCGGGACTGCTTTAGTTTTCAACAATAGATATCCCAAGACAGTTTTGTGCTTGGGTTTAAATTCTTGATATTTGTGTGATGCCTTGGACGTTTTGGTCCTCCCTCAGAATATGTGGTTAATTTTATTTCTGAGGGCTTTTTGGTTTCACGTTGTCGATCATTTATTAGAGGTAAGAGGAAAGCCATGTCGGAAAATAAAAATAAATTCGATGAGGATAGCACCACACTTGATGAATTAGCCGGGTCCGAAACCGGTGCCCGATCACCCAGTGGAATCGCTCTCGTACTATTACTTGTATTACCCATTGCCTGGTCCATTTGGCAATTTTGGTACTCGTCGCCCTTGCCCCAGTTAATGGGCTTTAGCTGGATAAACGAAGACGTGGCCAAGCATGTGCATCTCATCTTTGCCATGGGTTTAGCCTTCTTGTATTTTCCTGCGCGTAAAAGCTCTCCTCGCGACAGAATTCCCCTCAGTGATTGGCTATTGGCGCTGACCGGTGTCAGCACCATATTATATTTAATCGTTTTTCGTATCGAAATCAGCGACCGTCTCGGCGCGCCCACCAGTATGGATTTAGTGGTGGGCCTCACCGGTTTAACTCTATTACTGGAAGCCACTCGTCGCGCCTTGGGCCCACCGTTAATGGTGGTGGCATCGGTCTTTTTAATTTACACCCTGTTTGGTCAACACATGCCCGAGGTTATTGCCCATAAGGGTGCCAGTCTTAATAAATTGGTTTCTCACCAGTGGTTCACCACAGAAGGTGTATTTGGTGTGGCTATTGGCGTATCTGCCAGTTTTGTTTTTCTGTTTGTATTGTTTGGTTCTCTGCTTGATAAAGCCGGGGCCGGTAATTATTTTATAAAAGTAGCCTTTTCCATGTTGGGTCACATGCGTGGCGGTCCAGCCAAAGCCGCCGTAGTAGCTTCAGGTTTAAGCGGCATCGTTTCCGGTTCATCCATTGCCAACGTGGTGACCACGGGCACCTTTACCATTCCGCTTATGAAGCGAGTGGGCTTTTCTTCAACCAAGGCCGGTGCCATAGAAGTGGCCGCCTCCACCAACGGTCAGCTCACTCCCCCCATCATGGGAGCCGCCGCTTTTCTAATGGTGGAATACGTGGGTATTTCGTATGTGGAAGTTATTAGGCACGCATTACTGCCAGCGTTAATCTCTTATATTGCCTTGTTTTATATCGTACACCTGGAAGCGGTTAAGGCCGGCATGCAGGGTTTACCCAGAAAACAAACCAGCTCCGCCATGCAGGGCGCCTTTGCCTTTTTAACCAGCTTCATTGTCATCATGCTCATTACCGCTGTGGTGTATTACGGCATTGGTTGGACCAAGACTTATCTGGGCGACCTAGCCACCTATATTATTTTAGGCGCCATGCTCTTGTCTTATGTGGTTTTGGTTCGTCATGCTGCTAAGTATCCCGACCTGGAATTGGATGATCCCAACAGTCCTATACTGGAAGTTCCCCCTGTGGGCGACACGGTAAAGTCCGGTCTTTATTTCTTGTTGCCTGTGGTATTGCTGGTGTGGTGTCTAACCGTGGAAAGATGGTCGCCGGGTACTTCGGCCTTTTGGGCAACCCTGTTCATGATGTTTATTGTGCTTACCCACAGATCGCTCATTGCCTTTTTTCGTGATGAAAGCCAGTGGCAACAAAATTTCAAACAGGGTGTGAACGATCTTGTGGATGGTATGCGCAGTGGTGGGCGTAACATGATCGGCATAGGGGTAGCCACCGCCGCCGCCGGTATTATTGTGGGTACCATTACCCTCACCGGTATCGGTCAGGTCATGACCGAATTGGTTGAAATAATTTCAGGTGGCAATGTATTAGTCATGCTGATCTTTACCGCGATTATTTGCATCATCCTCGGCATGGGTCTGCCCACTACTGCCAACTACATAGTAGTTTCGTCTTTGATGGCACCAGTGATTGTCACCCTGGGTGCAGAAAGTGGCTTGGTGGTTCCCTTGATTGCCGTGCACATGTTTGTGTTTTATTTTGGCATTCTCGCCGACGATACTCCGCCGGTGGGCTTGGCCGCTTTTGCTGCCGCAGCCATTAGTGGAGCCGATCCCATCCGCACCGGCATTCAGGGGTTCACCTATGATATTCGCACCGCCATTTTGCCCTTCATGTTTATTTTTAATACACAGCTGTTACTGATTGGCGTGGATTCTATCTGGGTATTACTGCTCACCATCTTCAGTGCATTGGTGGCCATGCTGGTATTTTCAAGTGCCACCCAAGGCTTCTGGATGGTGAAAAATAAATGGTATGAAACCTTACTAATGTTACTGATTGCTTTTGCGATGTTCCGCCCCGGTTTTTTCTGGGACGAAGTATATGACCCCATGGTTAATAAAGACGCAAGCCAACTGGCCGCTGTTGTCGATAATTTAAAACCGGGTGAGCAATTCCGCATGAAAACCAAAGGTCTTGATCTGGATGGAAATGAAACCACTAAGGTGGTGGTATTTAACATCAATGAAGAAGTGAAAAACTCAACCAATCCACTGCAACAACTGGGGTTAGCAATACAGGTAAACAATGAAGTCAGCACCATTGAAATGCCCACTTATGGATCGCAAGCACAATCCAGCGGCATGGACTGGGGTTGGGAAATTATCAACGTTCAAACAAAAGCAGAACGCCCGGCTAAGCAATGGGTGTTTATTCCGGCCCTATTCTTAATTGGTTTGATTGCCTGGTTACAACGCCGAAGACGTGACCGACAACTACAGATAGAAGGAATGAAATATGTATAAAGACATTCTGGTGCCGGTGGATTTAACTGAAAACAGTTTTTCCGATAAAGCTGTTAGAGCTGCCTGCGGTATTTTAGCAGAAGGTGGAAAACTGCATTTATTAAGCATTCAGCTAGGAGTACAAATGCCCTTGGTAGGCAGCTTTTTCTCGGAAGATTTAATGAGCGGGTTACTGAAAAATACCCAGGCTGAACTGGTGAATTTTTGCCATACAGTGTTGCCGGATAAAAAAATCAACTATCAGCTGCATGTGGTGGAAGCCAAACCGGCCGATGGCATTTTAAAACTGAGCAATAAACTTAAGGTAGATTGCATTGTATTATCGAGCCACAAGCGCTCTAAACTGGATGCAATGATGTTGGGGTCGGTGGCGACTAAAGTGGTAGGACGAGCCAAGATGCCAGTAATGGTAGTGAAACCAGGCAAATAACTAGGAAGGTAACTAATAAGCTAATAAGCTAATAAGCTAATAAGAATTATCCTGGCAGCCGACATTGTCAGGGTAATTTTTATGCTTCTATTGAAACTTAATAATGTATTTTTTCAGCCGTCACAATATCCACATTAATTTCCAGCCATTATTTACACCTTCATTTAATTCGTTTTATTTATTTTAAGCGATTTTTTACTTATCCATCTTTGATAAAATTTTTTCTGCAACCTCTAATTCCACAAGCTATAAAAATGATGTGGCTATAGTGTGCCTGTCAATTATGAAAATATAATTTAATAACCCGCCAAAAGTAGAAAACAAAAATATTCTGACGTTAGATAACAATATAAAAAATAGCCAGAGTAGAAAATAACAATGAAAAAAGCTCTCACCTTAATCAGCCTCATCATAAGTCTTGCAATGGGCTCGGTAGACATTCAGGCAGAGTATACGTTTGTCACCATAGGCACAGGAGGCACGAAGGGGGTGTATTACCCTACTGGTGGCGCCATCTGTAAACTGGTCAATAATATCCGCCCTTCCCAAAGAATTCGCTGTACCGTGGAAAGTACCAATGGCTCTGTTTATAACCTTTTTACAATGAGCAGTGAAAGAGTAAAAATGGGAGTATTGCAAGCCAACGGTACCATTCGCTCTGGGGCACTGGATTTGGGAATAGTTCAATCGGATTGGCAGTACCATGCTTACCATGGCACCAATAAATTTGAAGACAGAGGTCCACAAAGAAGTTTGCGAGCCATCTTTTCTGTTCACCCTGAACCCTTTACCGTGGTCGCCAGAAAAGACTCTGGCATCGAGCGCTTTCGAGACCTTAAGGGTAAGCGTGTCAATGTGGGGAATCCTGGCTCTGGTCAGCGTGGCACCATGGAGGTGGTAATGGAAGCTTTTGGCTGGGAGATGAGTGATTTCTCAAAGGTGAGCGAACTTAAATCTTCACAGCAATCTGCCGCACTATGCAAAGATGAGGTGGATGCCATTGTATTTAGTGTGGGTCATCCCTCGGCATCTATTACAGAAGCCACCACTGCCTGTGATGTCGTGTTGGTGGAAGTGAGCGGAAAAGATATACATCAACTGGTGAGCAATCATCCTTTTTATCAATATGCCATAATTCCTGCAGGCATGTACCCAGGTACAAAAGAGAGCACTCTCACATTTGGCGTGGGCGCTACCCTGGTATCATCCACTAAAACGTCGGATGAAGTGATATACCGCATTGTTAAGTCAGTGTTCGAGAATTTCGACAAATTCAAAACACTACATCCGGCATTTAACATTCTGCAAAAAGAAACCATGGTAAAAGACGGTCTCTCCGCCCCCTTGCATGAAGGTGCCATCAAATACTACCGAGAAGTAGGTCTTCTTTAATACAGGCATTAATTAAAGTGATCTATTGCTATTTGGCATAATCAAAATAATTAGCGGCTAAAGCGATAAGAGATATCCACCGTTAGTTTATCTTTGGTAATGCCAGCAGGCATAATTGGCAGAGGTTTGGCACGCCCTACTGCTTTAATTAGCGCCTGAGAAAAAGCAGCATGCTTGGGTTTGTACTTTTCAAAAACCTTCAGTACTTTCCCTTGACGGTCAATCGTCACAAAAACAAATGCTTCTCCCCGTTTTTTTAGTAACACGGCTTCCGCTGGATACTTCAATGCTTTAATGACTTTTCGCCTGACTTCATCCATATATTCACTCACCACCTTATTATCACGTTTACTATTAAGTTCCAGCATGTGCTTTGGCTGTATTGGTGCGAGTAATACTTTTTGCGAAGTATCTTTCAAATCAAAACGGTAGCTCACAGAGAAAATCCATTTTTCACCCTGTAGCAGGTTAGGCGGTAGTGTTTTAAGACCTGATTTTCGAATAGCTTTATCCACTGCAAGGCCCAGCATTTTCGGTACAGACTTATCTAATAACACCACCGACAAGACCTTGCCCTTTCGGTTGATGATAAATTGAGTATCCACTACGCCCTCTTGGCCGAATTGCTTGGCCCAAGCAGGATAACTCACTTCAGCAATAATCACTTGGCGAAGCTGCCATTCATACATATCTTTAAAGTAATACTGCGCTAACCGCGCTTCTTTTTCTTTTTTAAGCTTGGATGACTTTAATGCAGCTATCCTCTTGGCTTTTTCTGCCTTTTCACGGATCGCTCGTTTTTTGGCGGCAAGTTGTTCTCTATTTAGGCGTTCCGATTTTTCTCGTGCGACTTCTTGTTCCTTTTTTTGTTTTTCTTGATCAGACTTTTCTTTTCTGGCTTTAGCCAGATTATTACGGGCTGTTTTAGCATCTTCTATTTGTTGCTTCTTTTTAGCCTTATTTTTACTTTCTAACTGATTTTTCTTTGCCAACTCTAATTCTTTTTTTGGTTGCTCATACCATTGATTCACACGATTTATACGCTGCTCTGACAACTCATTTCCTTCAAGATTGGCAATGGCTAGCTGAGTCACTGAGTCCGATTGTAATGATAAAATGTGCTTTTTAAATACGCGAGAGGGAGGGAGCTTTCCTATCCAGGTATTCAATAAATAAGTGAATATCTTATCGTTATTGGTTTTAATGATAGGGTAATGATTCAATTTTATACTTGTACCTCGACCAGGGATATAATCGATAATAAGTTCATCCCCTTTTACTAATTTTCCCTTTGGGAAGCTGGTAAAAAACCCGAGATCATCTTGTAGCTCAGCATCATTAATGATTATTTCATTATTGATGGCAATATTATTTTGCCATTGCTGCTGCCATAAGCGTACAGACCAACGATCAGCCGTTACCAGTAATTTCATTTGCTTGCGCTTTTTATAAGCTTCAATATCAGCAACATTCTTTTTTGGATTTTCTAATAACAAGGCGCCAATATAGTATTCTTTATTGAGCTCCTGATAACTGGCAACACCGTTAAGGCGTAATTCAGAGCCCATGGAACACGAACCAAAGCCCAGTGATAACATAAGAAAAGTAAGGAATGCCCATAAACCATTAATTTTCATGATATTGTTTGCTCTCCCACTTATAGTATTCGCTGTGACAGGTTCTGTAATAAAAAGAAAGACCAAGGCCGTTTAGCGGCTCTGGTCTTCTAAAATGTAATAACTCAATAAAATATATTGAGATTAATCATTTTATTTCTTGGCCACTACTCGAACGCTAGGATCTATATCCTTCACGTCAATGTAACCAATCATATTGGAGTTTTTAGCGATCAACTTTTTCATCTCGGTAGCCGAAGAGACTTCTTTATTAGGCCTGGCTCTTCCAGTGAAGATTAAGCGCGACCAATAGGTGGCCAATTGATTAGGGGTTTTATCCAGAAAAGAATCTGTAAATTCACCGTATTCATCACTGTCTTTCTTCATATCAACTGCAACCGCGTCAATATCATTTGGAAAACTGGCTGATTTAGCCAGGAAAATACGAGCGATTGTATCCGGGTTTATTTGTGCATTTTGGTTATCACGACTAACAATAACAGCAATTTCAGCTTGTACTGAAACAGCCATAGTCGCGAATAAAATACCACTGGCAATAGTTTTATTAATTTTCATTTATAATCGCCCTTAGAAAATCATATCGACGGCAACGCTGTACAACATGGCTGTATTGCCATCTTGAGCGTTATGAATTTTTTCATCATGATTTTCAATTTCAAACTTGATGGCAGTGCCTGGCGCGTAGTCGTAGCGAGCACCTAAAATCATACTGATATCTTCACCTTCTAGCTGTAGTAGTTCTTGACCCTGACCTACCACACCTGAATCCAGTTCGTCTTTAGCGGTTGAATAAGTTACGTGAATGGTCGTATCACCAAAACGCTTTGATCCTGACACCAGATAAGACTGGGTATCTAGTAATAAACCCGACTCATAATCAATTTGAATGGCTTCGACTACCAAACCGTAATTACCATTATTGTATGTAAGGGCAGCATCGTAGAAATTAGCCTTTTTATTATCTAGGTCGAACTCATCAGACAAATTGGCATTACCTGTTACCGCACCATAGGCGTCAACTGCAGACAGAGCCACATCAAGCCCACGAACATCTTCGCTTGCCACTGCCACTGCCGCTTGAGCAGTTGCAATTGCAGCTTGGTCACCCGTTTGGGTGGCAACAATCAGATCCGTATAGGCTAGTTTAACGTCTGCATCTACTACGTTATCAAAGGTGATGTCAGCTTGTTGTGCTGCTAGGCGAAAACCAAAGTCACCATAATTTAAGGTTAATGCAACACCCAAAATATTTTGCAAGTCGGCATCATAGTCTGAACCAAATACATCAATGGTTTCAGTGAAACGGCCATAGTTAGCCTGAATACTGCCATCCATTTTTCCTGCGGAAAATCTATGAGTGATGTCTAGTCCATCGAAAGAGGAAAAGGGAATACTGTAAACATCAGATGGGGTACGTACCCAGTTATAGGCATAGCCTACTTCTAAAAACTCTGAATAGTAAAAAAATGGAATACGTAGACGACCCATACGAACATCAGTTTCACTGTTTACGGCATAGCTCACAAATGCCCATGCAGATTCAGTCTCATAGTTACTTGTGCCACGAGAGACCAGTTGGCCAGTAGCCGATGTTTTATCGTTAATTTGCTTGGTTATCTGTAAACCAAAAACCGTGTCTTGTTTAAAGTTTCCAGCTTCGTCATCAAAACCATCCAGTGTGACGCCGTTATCATTGTTTTCATTTTTATTATCAAGAACGGTGGCACCGACACTTAAGAATCCATAAATACCTAAATCTTCATCGACAGCATTGGCAATGGAAGCAGACCCCAACAGTCCGAACATCACAGCCGAAGCACTTAACTTTTTGAACATAGTTAGCTCCTCATAAAAAGTGCGCGGACTTTACACTATAAAATGAACTTCTCACTATGGTGCTAGGTTTAATTTTGCAACTTCCTGAAAGCGTGTGACTAGACTCACAGTTTCTGCCAGATTGTTAAAATATATTCCTGTCAAAATTTTATATTTTTCACAAACTCTATAAGAAATTGACGTTCTTTAAGCTGAAACTAAAAACCGTTTATAAATCTAACCAAGCAGAATGACCATTCTAAACACATAATAATTATAGAAAATTCACTGACTTAAATTAGAAGGATCGCATTAACAGTAAGAGGATGGGTTTTTAAAAACAAACGATCTGATCAGGTTTTTTTTACCAGGTCAGGTAGAATATCTTTAGATATTTAAACGCTCTAGGCACTTCATTATTTTAATTCATTTGGCCAAAACCAATCTATTCAGTAAACAACTGTTTATAAAAGGTGAAATAGTTCTGCCACATTTTGTAAAATAGAATCCACACTAAGTATGATTTTTTTGGTTTTACAGCTGATTTATGGATACACAACAAAAAAACTCAGGTTGCTATATGTCAGTGACAATGAAAACTTAGCTGAGCATATGGCAGAGACTGGTAACACTAAGGCCGTCACATATTCACAGAATAACTCTAAAAATGGGATAGATAATTGACTTGGACTAATTCATTCTGCTCAGCGCTCTTACGCATAAAATGTTTGTGATGGAATTAAAATTTTTAAATTAAAAGAAGATTTTCCTTCTAAATCAAAATACACAGGCCAAGAAGGTCGACTGACACCTGAATGCACGATGCCTTATTAAATTTTAATATAGTCACGAATGAAAAATTTATTTCAATTTGATGACGCTAGGAAAAACCCAATTACTGACTTTACCAAGAACACTGCTAGCCCCTAAAATCAATCCCCACTTAAAAGTAGCGTTTTTCGTACACTGAACGAATTATCTACGTGAAGAAATCACACTACAGCGGCAATCAGATAATATGCACTCATTAATAGTTTCCAAGGGTGCTTTTGTGAAAAGACCCTCAACTAAAATGTTTATAATGGCCACAATCAACCAAGAGTTAAATGGGAGCCATGTACTTTAAAACTCTCCCCCCCCTTTCTTACTACCTTCATTGAGAAACACCCACACAGAATCAGCCATTAAAGGACAAAATGTAGGATATTCACTTTAACCAAAAGGTCATGCCAACAAATAAATGGCCTTTAATCATCATGTTTCTATTCAAGAGTGGGTTTAAATAACTATCTAGCCAATTGAGCTTGAAAAAACGGGATTTGGTGCGATATTTATTAAGGAACAAATAGCTTTACGCCTGCTAGAAATGGCTGAAATCCAATAAAGCATCCTAAAATTGTTAGCAATGAGAAATTTATGAAATGGCTATTAACAACCTGCATGTTATTGAGTTTTTCTAATCTAGCATTAGGGCAGGAAACAATCCGCCTCACCACGGCTGAATTCTCTCCCTTTACATCCAAGAACCTTAAATACAATGGTGTCGTCAACCGAATCGTTGCGGAGGCCTTCGCCCTGGAAGGGGTTAAGGTCGAGTTTAGCTGGTT
>MAAA01014335.1_pt1 | contig 12040 bp, 7 predicted proteins | sample 1115971 | NCBI WGS metagenome assembly MAAA01 (sample SAMN04961123, study PRJNA320927) | seawater metagenome | isolation source: sample BD02T6 sea water enriched with oil for 6 days | place: USA:Gulf of Mexico | collected 2013-07-27 | reverse complement strand
CTCACACCCTCAATTACCTGACTGTTAGGTGTTTTATACAGTGGGATTAAATACCCACGATAGCTTCTGTTTTAAGCAACCATTAATGGCGCTGGCTACCTGACAGAAGACCATTGTGTCAGGTAACATTCAGCAACACCAAAATGATAATGTATATTCTTAATCTGACTGATTGATGCCAATAATAAATTAGAGACTATAGCGGCTGAATTATAGTAAGTAACCCTACAGCAGCTATCATAACCACAAAGATCTAACACACGACTAAAGGTATCGTCTCTAACTCAGTTATCTAGCGGTAACTAAAAGTTAATAGGAACATGTCGGCTTACACATTACTATGGCTATGGCTATGGCTATGGCTATGCAGATAAACTATATAACAAATTAAGTCAAAGCGAATTATAGATTTATATCAATTGCTTTTAAGTCGACTTAAAATCATTAATTAACACCTCGTCCGGAAATCCTAAGATTCTAACGCTTTCATTTTCTTCTATAATAATCTCAACCTGATTAATAGACCTAGGCCGAGCTATTTCTCTTGAGTCATCAGGATAAATAACTACCTGATTATCAGAGCCTATCCATTGTTGATTTGTATTTCTGCTACTTGCTTGATAGCGACCAATCGCAACCAAGTCGCAATGTTCGTGAATATTTGATAGATAATCAAACTCCTCCAATTCCGAATGTTCATAGCCCGTAAAAAGAAAAATGGTTAAATTTGAATACTTTCGAATTTGACGCATTAACCACCAAAGATTTTCAGCTTGATGTAGTGGTTCCCCACCTAAAAATGTAACCCCCTGGATATCATGGGAACTTAAAATACGATCCAGTAAGTCTTCTTTATTTATCAGAACATTATCTTTAAACGACCACATATCCTGGTTCCAACAGCCATCACACGCAAGCGAACAGCCTTGAAACCACACCGCAAAGCGTTTACCTGGGCCATATATCTGGCTAGTAGGTTCTATGTGAGAGAGATTAAAAGCATTACCGTAATCTTTCATAGCTTACACTGTTCGGGTTAAGACTAGCTGAACCTGCCCTGTCGCCGTCTGGCTTTCTTTAACTGAATAGCCTTGCGCTTTAGCCTTAGCAATTGCTTGCTGCCGTACAGTCTCGACTCTGGCCTTACGCTCACGTTCAAGACGAATACGCTCATTTTCGGCTGACAACTCTAGGTACTGTTGATAGGCCACATCATAAGCAGAGCTAAGCTCAGTCAAAAATCGGCTGACGGGTGTATATCGGCGATCTGTAAGCTTATTAACAACACGTCCATTCATTTCACTACTATCATGTGAAAGCAGCCAGCGCTCACCTTGCTGTCGAAACAACTGACGGCCGTAATAATCACTGCGGTTAATTAATATATCGCCATCCTGTACTGAATTGCGCTGTGAAATACCTTGCTGTAATTCACAGGTTATCCGTTGTGGTTCAGCACCCATTTTTTCCAAGGCATTAAATAGAACCATCTCAATTAAAAATGGGGTCGTGGTTTTTATCACTGCACTCACAGTTACTTCCTTTTAATTTCCTGCACACGCGTTTGGTTTAGCACCTGTTGCTGATGGTATTCGTCAGTCTTTTTCACATTACTCACCACCCCGTCTAGATCCAACAACTCATCCAAGGCGTGCAAGCAACTCTCACCTTTAAAACCACTGGTCTTAGCAGTAATAGCACCCTCATCATCTATTGTGATTACAACCCTTTGCTCAGGCATTCATATTCTCCTTGTCACACACTATATTAGCGCTCAAACGCAAGGCATCAGTACGCGCTTGATCCAAGTATTCGTCATCAACAATTACTAAAAATCGCTGGTTGTTAAGACTACGTAACTCAGTACTCGCAGCAGGGAGTTCTTCATCTGGCCAACTAAATATATCTGAATAAACCGCCTTAGCTTTTAACCCAAGTTGCTGATCAAATGCCTTATTATCTTTTTTGGGTTGATAGACAAAACTAACGCCATGGGCCTCAATACTAGCCTGAGCTTGATCTTGCGCTAACTGAGCATCCAACACGCTGGAATTCGCGTCTTTATTATCCCGTTCTATTTTTTGTAAAGAGGAGTTACGATTCTTCAATGCCTTACTGAGATCCGAGTAGTGCTTAGTCCAAACCTTATCTTTAAATGTATTTTTCCACTGATCAATTTGTTCTAGTGTCATACTGCAAATAATTTCGCGTTTTTTGCTGGCACACTCTGCCTTTGCCGCTTCTAAAATTACTTTCTTTTCATCTTCATTATCTGGTAATACATCAGCAAGAAACTGCTCTGGCGCTAAATCATTGACCTTAGTGTCATTCATCTTTTTATTAGGTATAGATTTCACCGCTTCTTTCCAAGCTAAAAGGAAGTCACTATCAGCTTGCTGTTGCCTCGACTTTTTCTCACTTAGAGCTATATCCTGCTTTTTAACGTTATCATTTGAGATCGCCGTTTTTTCTTGTAATGACTTTAGTAACGCTTTCCGCTTTTCCTCCCATAATTGATTTTGCGCAGCTTCATCCAGTTTTTCTACCGTGTCATTTCCGCGCTGCTTAATCTTGGCCTGTAAGTCTTCTAGGCGCTTGGTGTTTCCAGCTCGTTCAGCGGGTGTTGCCTCTGTTACAGACCAGTTTTGTAAGGAACCCAGTTCCTGATTTAAACGCTTCACCGATTGACCCTGGCCTAGTAGAAAGCCCTTTATAAAGCCTCTTAGGCGATCAGCTAACCCATCCTGCTTTTCATCTATCGATTTCTGTTGGCGCTCCAACACTGAAAGTCGGTCCTGCCAGTTTTCCTCTGACTTTTCCCAGTCAGCATAAAGTAAATCTTTTTTAGCACTAGACGGGCAATAGGGCGGATGAATAGCAACCTGGTACTCGATCTGATGGGCCATAAAGTCTGGCTGCCAGCCAGTTACACTTTTCGCTAGTGATTCAGCACTGTCTGTTAAAAAACTATCGATAGTATCTGTATCTATCGCGGTCAAGGTATTGCTCCGGCCCTGCTCTACAATACGAACAAGGTCGGGCTGATCAGCAAAACGCAACTTTTGGTTATTTGGCAGCTCTGCCATGGACACTTTTGGCATGTATTGCCATGTCGCTTCTTCCATTGCCACGTCATAGCTCGCCTGCAACTGCTTACTCTGATCACCCGATAATTTCAGACACCAATTAACGCTGCTAAAATCAGGTTTATCTGGTAATAGCCAGCTACCATCCGTTGACATTAATAGTGTTGGAATATGGCTGTCTGTTAAAGCCACCCCTTGCCGGGCCACCTGTTCAATATTCGACGCATTGCTAGCGAGCAGTAGTCGATAAGAATCACCTTCAACTCCAAATGCAGAGTGACTCACCCGGACCAGACTATTCAAAGTGTCATCTAAACAATCTTTAAGAGTCCCACATAACTGATGAGAGTGATTGGTAACTATGTTTCCATCTGGATGACTAACCTTTTGCTGTGATTGATTTTGTTGCAAGTACTCGCTATCCGCATTCTCCCAAAACAATTTGCAAAAACTTCGGTAACTATCGTCAATCTGTTGAGACTCCAGCGATATCATCCAAGACTTATTTTCGGAGGTTGTTAGTGCCTGATGCCCCATCAATAATAATCCTTGAGGCTGTATCCTTGTATGATCCACTAAAACCAAGGCACCTTGCTGAGATACACCAGACCTCACCAAGCAACGCCCGGATAACTGATCAATGGCCGTTTGGTTTTGCTTTTTATCCCCCAGCAACAGATAAATTTGTACACCACTATCGGCTTTATTCATTAACGCAGTAATCACCTCTTCTTCTTTAAGCTGATTACAGGCAAGTAACATCGTTTGGCGGGCTTTATTAATAACAGATACCAGCTCATCGCTACCGACAAAATCCAGAATACCGGAAGAAGCAAAATCACAATCAGAGGATTGCTGGCTAAAAAGCGCTGGTAAACTCTGACCTTGATAATCGATAGCAAAGCTTTCTTGTCTAACCTGAATCTGCGTCATTACATCACCTTCATTGAATGCATTGCTTTGATGGCATCTTGTAGATAAATTGGAAGCTCATGTTTTTCTTTAGGGGTAAAACCCGGAGTGCCAGCAACCACTAAGCCATCGTTTCTTTCACAAATAAAGTCCAAACCGCTACTGCATTCCCAGCAGTGAATATGCGATTCACCAATAAAGATCCAATATCGGCCATGATTATCATTTTGCTTTTTAAATATCTCCCGCTGCCAATTACTTGGCAGGTTTGTTCCCCTGCCCTTTTGAGCCTCAAGTGTTAACAACAACCCTTCTGCATCATTAACATAGGCAGCCACAGCAGATAAGTTACAATTTTGTTTTTTGGTATGGACATAACGGTCTGAATAAATCATCTGCTTAATCATATCGCCAGCTGTCAGTTGGCCTATTAACTCGCCAAGATTTAAAGCATCATCGTTCACCAAACTAATTGGCATCATGAGCTTTTTACTCTTGGATGGTGTTAAGTCAGACATGGCCGCCACATGCCAAAAGGCTTCTGGCTGCTGTTCTCGTGTTAAGCTATTTAACAGATTGGCCCCATCTTTAAGCGGCAATTCAAAACAGGCTAAAGCACTGTGATCCAGCCACTGTGCTTGCTGCAGCCGCGCTTTTTCTGATGATTGATACGCCCTACTGTAAAAATTCTCTAGCCAGTTCTGATGCCACTGTTCAGCATCCGCCTGCTTTGCTGGCTTAATTGCAATATGCTGTGCCTGAACAGAATCAAATTGACCATAACCTGTTTTTAGGTGATGAAGACTTCTACTGCCTACCTTGAAATTTTGCACCGCACTGGGATACTGCTTAATGTCTTCTAGGTTAACAGCCAAGCGTTGCTTGGTATCATCCCAGATTCCATTAAACTGCTCAGCTATGCCATGCATCATTAAAGAGAAGTTATCTGCGAACCCATTAATCAACACGTCTAATTGCACAGGCCTATGGCTTATTTTTTTCTGGCTAAAATCCAACACATCTAACTGGCCTTTAATATTTACCATTGAGTTGGATTGACCTAAGCTCCAGCTTAACTGAAGCTCAGCACTCTTATTGGCAGAGCAAATAACCTCCGGCTTAATTTCAACCAGCGACAACACCTGCTTTTTTTGGCGACTTTTTTGTCCATCATACGCCTCTTCTATCACCTCAATCGGCTGTTCAAGGCTCACATTAAACTCTGAGCTCAGAGCGTCACTACCTTCCAGCCAAGCACTAGCAGCTGGCTCAAAGAACGCAGTATCCCTTTGCATCAATAGTGGACGGGTCCCTAAAAGAGGGTCATTATCGCTATACCATATATGATAAAGACCGCGTTCAGTCATTGAGTAAAGACCAGAAGATTTAACGGCCAAACCTTTATCTGTCAAGGCGTCAGCCTCTAGGTCCCACAATTTTTCATTCGTCACATACGCCTTAAGCCTGGCAGCCATGCTAGCGGAATTATTTTCCATAGATTCAAGCAATGCAACCAAGTCAGGACGCTCACGCCGAAAAGTGACTCTTGCTATAACTGGGAATAATTTGACATGAACCTTACGGTTGAGTTGTAGGGCCAGTACCCCTTTATTAGTCTGGCTATTATTTCTACTCATCTTATTTACTTCCGTTTTGATCTGGTTTTTTACGCTTAAAGCCAGATTTTGTGTCTGTGTGCACTTCGCATGCTAGTGCTAGGTTGCGTAGTTCAACAGTACGTGTTCTTTTACTGAAGTACTCATGATGTCCAACAATAACCAATTGATAACGCGCACGGGTAATGGATACGTTTAAACGGTTGGGCGAATCCATAAAACCATCTCGCGCGGTATTTACCATGGAAAGAAATACCACATCGGCTTCCTGGCCCTGGAAGTAATCCACCGTTGCCAGTTTGATTGCAACGCCCTTGTATTGAAAACGTGCATGACGCTTATTATTGCCTGGCAACTCCTGAAGGGCCTCACGTAAGGCTTTTTCCTGCCCCTTGTAGAAGGTCAGAATAGCCACATCATAGGCTTCTCCCTTTTTATTCTTGTGCTCACCTTCAGCCCAATGACAAAACGTTTTTAACTCGCGAATAATCCCATCGACTTCTTTAGCATTGGCATTGCGATGAGTGCTACCACGCACATCCAACCAAGCATTTCGAGCCTTATATTGCTTGAAACTCCACGCTCGATCCGAGGCTGTTCGACTACCATCCGCCAACACCCCTTGCGGGTAAAATTGCTTACGAGGAAATGCTGATATATCCGGATGCATACGATGCTGATAAACCAGGGTTGAATGGCGTTGGCGTTTTTCACCATCACTAAAGCCTTGGTTCAATGTCGTTGGATCATCTTTCTTACGCTTAGCTAACCCATCTCCCGACAAGGCTTCGAGAATAGACGGGAAAGCAATATTTTTTAACATATGAATACGCCCATCCGCCTTAACCGATTTAGGAAATAAGCGCTCCAAAATTTCATTCAAATAACCTGCTTGTTGGTTATAGTTTTTAGACAATCGGAACCCGTATTCTCGCTCCAAACGCCAGCACACTTCTTCTGACCACTTGGTTTCATCCATACGTTCCAACAACTGCTGATGAATCCCAGTGGTATCCGTGTAGTCGTTGGTTTTTATCTTAAACGCTTTGGTTTTTGTACCAGCATGCTTATGCTGAAAGGCTTGCTGAGAACGCTGCCAATCCGTATGCAGTAGCAACATATCATCAGGGATCAACGACTGAAGCTCAGCCAAAACACCCTCATCAACAAAACAAAGATTACTTGCATAAAGCCGCCAAGTTTGCTGCGTGATGCTGGCCGTATCGCTCACCCATTCTACGGTGCTATGCCCCACTGCCGATTTTTGAATCAGCAATATATTATCCAAACCTACATTCAAAGCCCCTTGCTGCTTACGTACTTCCATCTCTGCCTGCAATGCCTTCATAACACCAGTGCTCACCGGTACCATCATTGGTTGCTGGTAAGGGGCTGCCTTTTTAGTATTTCCACGCAGCTCTTCCAAAAGAAAACATGCGTTTTGAATATTTGGGGATAACGTCTGCGCGGGTACCCTGCCCTTGGACGGCACTAGCATCAGGTTATCCAGGTTTGCAACAATCTGCTCCCTATCGGTAAAAGGGGATAACTGACGTACATCACCCACAAGAATCCAACGCTTGGCAAAACGGGCCGGCACCAAAAATTCCTGAAACGTGGTTTTACTGCACTCATCAATAATCATCACATCAAATGGTGGCTCACCACGATCTAACGTTATGTCTTTATCATTGAACAAGCGCAAAATACCTATGGTAGTACCGCACACAAGATTGGAAGCATCCACCATCAATTGCTTACTAATATGCCCGCATCCATCCACACCCTGTAGATTTTCAAGTTGCTTATCGAACTGAAACTCCTTAACCCCAATCGCGTTACTCTCATTACCAATACGTAACGGAAAAATATGCTCAGATAAACTCGAGTTTTCTTTAACCCGTTCCAGAACGTTATTGATGGCTGCATGGGTTGAAGCAGAAAGCAGAACCCGTTTACCGGCTAACACCAACTGGTAAATCAGTTCTAAAATCGAAGTGGTTTTGCCGGTACCAGGTGGACCATCAAGAATGGCAAAATCAGGTGTCGCCAGCGCTTTGCTAACAAACTCCCGCTGCCGATCACAACCATCGAACTTGGGATCGGTGAGCACTTGCCAATTGATATCATTTTCAGGCACAGGTGCAACATCACACCAGGATGTATGGCTTCTATCTTGAAGTAATTGAATTAAAGGCTGGTGCCCACCTGCAGGGCGGTTCATAAGCTGGTTAATCGCCTCTTTTTGGCGTTTTAACTGACCAGTATCAACACTGACGCGTATCTCACATTTTGTACCTTGGGCAGCTGGATATTCACTTTTCCAGTTCGTTTTACCTCTAATATTTCTAGCCAACAAAATTTGCCGCTCTTCAGGGCGGGTTTCCAGTATTCTAAAACCGTCATCATGTTTACGTTGACTAGCATCAAGGATTTTAATATTCTGATTATCGCCAAAAAAATAGTCCAACTCTGACTTACCGGTATCGTCACCATCTTTTTCTATGAGCTGAATCCATTTTTTTTCTAGCTTTCGTGGCTCAACGTCAAAGCTCAACTCTGGGAAGCGTGAACAGCCAATCACGGCCTTATTTTTCAACTGGGCATTACCACTGGCTTCAAGCGTCAGGCCTTCCTTATCAGCGCTGAGCGACCACTGTGAAGCACTTAAATCCTTACCATTAGCTTGCAGGTAATCCAGGCTAAGCTCGGCTAGGCTTTTCTTGGTAATGTTTTCAAGTTTATGGCGCGTAAAATTTGGTTTGTCATTTGTTAGCAGTAACCAACCATTGCCATCTTTTTGGAAAACATGCTGTTTAATGTCTGCCGTGTCTATGGCGCTAAGCACCTTGAATGGCGTATTCTGGCCATTTATGGTGAGAGTACTATTGCCCGATACCTGCCCTTCCAATGTGAGGTGCTGTTTTTTTTGCGCAACCACCTTGCACACCTGACCATCCACATGTACTGATACCACATCATCCAAAGCAACCGATAGTGGGCGTATAGAGAGGTTGTAACCAATCCATTGGATGTTGGTGTGTTCACCTATCTCTGGTAGGTATACTTCAAAACGGTTTTTCTCAACCCTGTAATCATCACCTTTCAAGACAAAACGTTGGTGATCAGCTCCCTTACCGACAGTTATAGGGTCATCTAATTCAGGGGAAAAGTTTTCATCCAAAAGCGCGCCATTCGCTTCAGACAAAATTTCAAACCAGCCTTGCTGACCACTTAATACTTCAATTTTACTCATTGGCGTCAATCGCCAAATACCCAGATTAGGTTTTAAAGAATATACGTTATTGGCTAACGGTTTCCATGCACAGCTCACCTCCTTGTTTTCAAGAGCCTTAATGCTGTTATCCAAGTAATGCTTAAACGGCATTAATACCTTGTTGGTTTGACTGCCCAGTACCGAAGCACTTAGGTCGCTTCCTTCCAGTGCATTAAAAAAAGGGTTATCCATTTACTACTACTCAATTAAATAAAAGGGTTTTCGCCTTCCTGCTTTAGGCGCAGTTTTTTGGCACTGGATTTATCAAGTGATTCTGGCTCGGCTGAGCTGGCCGGGACCGCACGTCCTTTCGCCCACTCACGAGTATTGCCTATCATCTCGCCCATGGTTTGCGATAAAGGCGCTGTAGCCCTGATGGCTTTAAGTACGTCTTCTTTACCAAGCTCATGGCCATCATCAAACGCCAGGAACATCGCTTCTTTAACTGCTTCTTCTAGCTCTGCACCGGTAAAACCCTTGCTGATTTCTGCAAGTTCATCTAACTCGATTGCTGAAAAGTCATCTAACCTATTACGGCGCTTAAGGTGAATAGAAATAATCTCTTTACGATCACTTTGCACGGGCAAATCAACAAAAAATATTTCATCAACACGGCCTTTGCGCAATAACTCCGGTGGTAGCTGAGCGATATTGTTTGCAGTGGCCACCACAAATACGGGTTTTTCTTTTTCCTGCATCCAGGTTAAAAAAGTACCCAATACACGAGAAGTCGTACCGCCGTCGGTGGCTCCAGAGCTTTGCATCCCCGAAAGGCCCTTTTCAATTTCATCAACCCATAAGATACTAGGTGCCAATGCTTCAGCGGTTTGCAGCGCTGAGCGGATATTGGCTTCAGACTGCCCTACTATGCCACCATAAATTTTACCCATATCAAGGCGTAACAAAGGCAGCTTCCAAGCGTTGGCTACAGCTTTGGCAGCAAGGCTTTTACCCGTTCCTGGCAAGCCTAAGAGCAGAACGCCTCTAGGGGTTTCTAATCCGAATTCTTGCGCGTCGCGACTAAAGGATTGACGACGTCGCTGTAACCAAGATTTTAGGTTATCCAGGCCACCTATATCATCTAGTGAAGCCTTAGGGTGAAAATACTCAAGGTGGCCATTTTTACGGATCACCTGTTCTTTTTCTTTCACAATATAGGGAATTTCTGCATCACTCAGACGCTTAAATTCATACGCTGCTTTGGAAAAGGCCAACTGAGCTTCACTCGTCGAGAGTCCCAATGCAGCTTCCAACAAAGCAGGTGACTCAATATAATCAGATTCATCAATGCTATATCGCTGCTTTGCCTGTCGAAGAATCTTCTTAAGGTCTTCTATATCAGGTAGAGACATCTCCATCACCTGAACTTCTTTTTCAAGTTCAGCAGGTAGCAAAGGCACTGGCTGAGACAAAACGACTGAGCAGCCGGAAATTTCACGACTAGCCACTGCAACTGAGAATGCGCGCAACCGACTGATTAGTGTATGATCAGCACAAGTCAAAAAATGGTGGAAATCTTCCAGTAGCAACAAAAAATTTAGGCGACCTTCTTCTTTACTATACCCCTGCAACCATTCAAGAATTTCGTGAGGCTGTTCAATATTGTCACAATCACTCCATGTATTATTTTCGCTATCGTACTTCCTAAGCCCCTGTGGCCCATTCCAAATAAATAAGTCTCTATCAATTTCTGATGCCACCTGAATACAGAAAGCACGAATACGGAGAGTTTCATGACTAACAATTTGAATCAGCGCTGCTGACGACCGAATATTCGTTTTAAGGGTTTTCAAAAAATCCATTTATTGTCCTTCAAGATACTAAGTAGGAGTACTAGGTAGTAACTTTTATATGGTGATGTTGAAATTACAATGGGATGTCTAACACGCCAATAGATAGTAACTTCTGGCCACATGGAGAGCAACTCGATTTAGCGCCCTTAATACCAAGACCTGAAGTTATACTTGACTATTTTCGTTAAACAATGATTGCATTAGTCTAGCCACTTGGACAGAACGAATAATGGCACTACTCATCAACTCATTGAGAACAACTAACTACATCTAATACTCCCTTACTGAGCAACACAAATAGTAATAAATGCAGTCAGCTGGTAGAGCCATAGTAATATTGAAAATAAACTATCAGCCATAGATTTAGAAAGCATCTACCAGAAGCATGCTGTTGAATTACAATACACTGAAACAACACTCACTTGTTTTCCTACAGCTTAAATAACATTAGGCGCACCATATTGATCACACCTTAAAATACTCCAATTTGTCTGATCAATGCAGTCTAAATATTGGAGGATATGGCATTTTTATTAAACTGAGTGACCACTATAAATCCCTAGGAACTAATTGATAGAATTAGAAGATAGTAAAAAGGTCGGACGATATACCTACCTAGGTGCTATTAATTAAACCCAAAGTAAAAAAGAACCTCTGATACTGTTTAATCAATAAGCTAATACTTAGAAGGCTATCTCATACCCATGATTAGCCGATTCAATATCAGCCCGCATTATTTTTGTATAGCGCATGCTCACACCCGAACCCTTGTATATTAAAACCCCGAAAATTAGCTTCATTCGCCCCTTCTGCGTAATACTTGATCTAGCCCAAGGCTTTAGACATGCTGTGAGCACCCAGTTTTAATACCCACAGTAGTGCCTGCTTTAATCAGCCATTATAGTGGTGGCTACATGACAGAATAGAATTGTGTCGGGTAGCCAAGGCCTCATTTAGAGCCTGACCAGCTCATGCAGTTTCTTGTTGCTACGAATTACCTTATTCCACTCTATTCCCATCCCCCTTAACTGCCCCATACACTTAAGAATACAAACTGTAGCTTAAAGCCTGATAGGAATGCTAATCTAAGCCTACCGACCACAGACAATACCTATACCTATGAATGAACCATCCCCTTACGACACTGGAAACAACAAATGGATAGGTCGTGTATTGAAGCCTGCTAGTGGTGGTCGCCCCTATTATCAAGTACGTTTCACTGAGAATATCCCTGGAAAATATACAGCTTCTGGATACATCAAACAGAAGACCCTCTTTGCGAAGCTGTTCTATTTCCACAACTATAAAACTGAGAAGAGCTGTCTGACTGCCGCCAGAACCGTTAGAAATCGTGAA
>MAAA01014334.1_pt1 | contig 12059 bp, 8 predicted proteins | sample 1115971 | NCBI WGS metagenome assembly MAAA01 (sample SAMN04961123, study PRJNA320927) | seawater metagenome | isolation source: sample BD02T6 sea water enriched with oil for 6 days | place: USA:Gulf of Mexico | collected 2013-07-27 | reverse complement strand
ATATTTACCTGGAAATTGGCTACGAGTTTCATTGGTTAATTCACGGTTTTCCGGGTCACGTAAAAACGGCACGGTCACAGCTGTGATGCTTATAATGATAAAAACGCTGGTTAATCGAGTTGCCCATTTAGACATGAGACACTTCCTCTTTAGCCGTAAGAAATTCACATGCGGTTGTTGCGCAGTATTCTGGATCTTCTAAAACGGGGAAGTGCCCAAGATTATTCAGAGTGACTAGCTCAGAATTAGTCATATCAGTTGAAAATCTTTGTGGTTGAGGGTGCAAGCTCCATTGTATTTGCGTTGGGATTTTAATAGTTTTAATTTCCTCGAAAACCAGATCGCTAGGCTCTCGCATAAACCGAATGGATGCAGCACGATTACCTTTTCTTCTTTGGCTAGTAATAAGCTTTTCAAAAAACTCAGGGGTAGGTTGTTTATTTTGATTGCACATGGCACCTATGCGACTTTTTAACAAGTTACGGGAACCGATAAAGCGTAAGATATTGCCCTTCCAGGATCGCGCCAATTTGAAAACATCCGGTAATTCTTTTTCTGGATACCCGGTAGGATTTATTAATACCATTTTTTTAACTCGATAAGGCGACTTTACAGCATAACGCCAGGCCAGTTGCGCCCCCATTGAAAAGCCAATTATGTCAACACTGTATAGCTTAAGTGCGTCTAAAAATTCACCTAAAAAATCGGTAAGACCTTGCATGGAGTAATCCCCATCTGATGAGGGTCCGGTTAAGCCAAAGCCAGGTATGTCAGGCCTGATTATGCGTAGCCCATTAGGAAGGTGTTGTATCCAATCATCCCACACTCCGTTGTACATTAAGGAATTGTGCAGTAATACCACTACTGTCCCCTTGCCTTCATCCTTGTAATGAACCTGGGTCCTTCTAACGGTTACCCATTTGGAATTTTCGTCAGCTAGCTTTTCTATCGCTTTGCGTGGTGAGATGTCTAAACTGAACATAATTAAGGACGCCTATATAAAGCCATTGGCCGTAATTTTTGTTACGGCTAGGTATTTAAATATTTGTCTAAATAATATCGTTATGAGTACATTTACAGCAGGGTGTAAGCGGCTGGATTTTTGTCATATTAGGAGGAAAGCAGTCTTGTGATGTTTCAAAGCCTTAAATAACGCTTAATGGCTGATTATTTTGGCTGAAAGTGATGGTTTACCCATTATAATTTTTACAGTTTATCTTCATTTGTCAGGTTCCTTTATGCTGGTTTCGATATGCCGTAGGTGGCATAGCCATCTCCTTTTTGAACGCGCGGTTAAAGTTAGCCGAATTCCCATAGCCAAGTTGATTTGCAATGGCCTCAATGTTGGTATTTGTATTGGTAAGCATGGATTTAGAGCGTTGAATACGATGAGTTGCAATTAGCTTTCGATAGTTAGTGTCTTCTTTTTGAAGGTGGGTGCGTAATGTCCTGCCTGATATGTTTAGATTTTGCGCCACTTGTTCCAGGCTAGGGTATGTATCATATGCATCAAGCATTTCGCAAATAATACTAGAAAGGCGATATTTACTTTCCATTGCTTGCTTAATGTTCTCACACATAGTGACAAAGATGTCTTTGGATATTTCGTCGTGCCTTGGCAGGCTATATTCCAAGAATGAATTAGGAAAATTAATGCCCAAAATAGGTTGATCAAAGTTCAATAACACAGGGAATACTGCTCTGTATTTATCAATAATACCTGGTTCTGGGTAAGGGAAGTCGATTGAAATATCTTTATGTATAGACCCAACCGATTCCTGTAGAAAGTTAAATATTCCCGCTAATATACATTGAGAATGAAAAACAATGTTGGGCATGCAAGGTGGTGCACAATGAATAAGCAAGGTGCTTTGTGGGGAACCTTGAATAAAGTCTATACTGAAAAGAAAGCGAGTACTTTTGAATTCTTTTAATAGCTCGAACATATCGGCAACATTTTTACAGCTCATAAATGCGGACCCTAGTGGCCCATGGCTAATAAAATCAAGGTGGCTGCCATATTTTAGCCCCAGTTCTGGGTCGGTTATCTCCTTTAAAATATAGGCACAAGCATTGCTAAAATGCTCAAAGCTAATAAATTTAGTGGGGTCATCAGGCAGGCTGTATTCGGTTTTTTGTAGGGTATTTGTAATGTCGATGGCGTATTCACTAAGGATAAATTTCTTTAATAGGTGTAAATAACTACCAGGTACGGTTTGGCTCATTTCTGCAGTATTACCAATATTGGGAGCCTTATTATTGTAAATATCCCCGCTGTTAGCAATGTACTTTTCTCGGCAATAAGGTGAAGGCACTGCTTGGATTGCTGTTAATAGGCTATTGGAATAATACCTGCCTTCAGTTATTTCTCTCGGTAATAAAAAAGTGTAGTGGCTATATTTAGGTGGGTTTCGGCCATCATTATTCATGTGAATGATCGTAAATGCCTAATGTGACAATTTATTAGCCTTACTCGTAGTTCTCCCTTTCCCTCCTAAGTCATAGCATAAGCACATAGTTTAGCTGCACTAATTGAACTCAATCATATCCTTTACTGCAACTACCACTTAAACCTGCCCTTAGAAAGAGCCGAGCTTTTAATTTTACTAATTTGATGTACTGACAAGTACTCGCTTGAGTGTTGATGCAAATTGGCGATTTAAATAGAAGTCCCGTGTCAGAGGAAATTGTTATGAAAAGTACCTTAGATGATTTTCAAGAATTGGTTAATGACCGCAGCCATTGGAGTCGTTACTGCAAAGACAAACATATTTCAGATGAGTTGCTAACGCAGATTTGTGAAGTGACTCAGCGTGCCCCCACCAGTTTTAATTCACAGCCATATAAAATTATCTTGGTTCGCAGTGATCGAGCAAAGCAATTGCTGGGCAGTGCCATGCTTACCGAATCAAATACCTCCAGGATTACCCAGTCGGATGTGACGGCTGTATTTTGTGCCGATCTTCAGGTGGTGGATAACCTGCCAAAAATTCAGCAGTTATTTAGGGATTTGGGCGGTGCTCCAGAGGAATATATCGAAAAGGATATTCCATTAGGGTTGAAAGTACAGTCTATGGGGTTCAGCGGTTTGCGTTCATACATTTCTAGAATTGTGGCGCCTACTTTATTAAAACTTATTAGTTTTATACGCATAGCCCCTTCTTACAATTCCCCCAAGACCTGGGCCTTTCGTCAACTTGGATTTGTCACCGACCATTTTGTTTTGGCTGCCACCGCAGCAGGGCTAGGCAGTGCCATCATGGAAGGATTTTCTTGCAAACAAGTCAGTAAAAAATTAGCAATTCCTTCGAAATATAAACCGTTTTGCTTGGTTAGTCTTGGTTATAAAGATGAGAGCATCGCTGGACGCCCTAAGAGTCTTAAGTTCCCAATGGAAGAGATATTTTTTGAAGATTCTTTTGGCAGTCCTTATCAACCTAAGCCCTAATATTTATTGTAAACCCTGCTAGATACCTGTGGTTTTTACAGGCTTTGAGTAATACCACTCTAGTGATAATAGGGCCTAGATGACAGCTTTTTAAGTGAGAGTTTTGGTAGGGAGAATACAGAGGTGAAGCTTATGTGATTTTAAATAGAGAGATTCAGTTGCACCCGTCTTCAATAAACTTGTATTGAAACTTGTTTGTATTCAGTTTGTTTTATGAACATTACAAACTTAGATCATGGTTTATTGAGAATAACCAAAAATAATAACACCAGGTAAATTAATGTGAATAATCACTCTTTTATGACACAAAAAAAATATTGGGCCCCAATGATCTCCTGCTTAATGGCGATGCAATCTCAAGCCATTGACTTTAACCCATCCAATATTGAAACCAATTTAAACACTGAGCTTTCCCTAGGTTCCAGCTGGCGAACGGCAAATCAGGATGCGACCCTAATTCAAGCTGACAACTCTGAGGATGGCAACCTTAATTTTAATAAGGGTGATGCCTTTTCTCAGATATTTAAAGGCAGTCATGACTTATCCTTATCTTACCAAAATTTTGGCGGCCATCTATCAGGGAAGTATTGGTACGACTCTGCGCTTAAAGATAACAATGTTCGCCGAGGACATGCCCAAACGGCTACCGTAGGTGACGGGCCAGGCACGCCTGATTTTATAACTTATGCTGGTGGCGGGCGCTTAGATGATTCAGGCGTTAATAATCTTTCAAAGTACTCAGGCGCAGAAATAATGAAAGCCTATGTATACGGTAGCTTTGATGTTTCAGATATGCCGTTAGAGGTGCGTTTGGGTAGGCAAGTAGTGAGTTGGGGTGAAAGTACTTTTATTCCTGGTGGCGTTAACTCCATTAACCCTATTGATGTAAATGCGTTAAAGCAGCCAGGGGCCGGACTTAAAGATGCTTTGATGCCAGTGGGTATGGCTTACGCCAATATTGGCTTATCCGATACTTTAAGTGCTGAAGCTTTTTACATGCTCGAGTATCAAGAAACAGTGGTGCCAAGTTGTGGAACCTACTTCTCCTTCATTGATTATCTTACTGAAGGTTGTGATCTTGCAACCGTACAAGGATTGGGTTTAAAAAGAGCCGAAGAGAATGGTTACCGAACCCCCGATGCCGATGGACAATACGGTGTTGCATTCCGTTTTATCCCAGAGGGTTTAGGCGATACAGAATTTGGCCTTTATTTAATGAATATTCATAGTCGTGCGCCAATTGGAAGTGGCGTGAAAAGTAGTATGACTGATGAGGAGAAAGGGGATGCCTATGCTTTGGGGGGGGAAGACTATGTAACGAGTCTGATGCTTAGTAATACACGTTATATCACTGAATATGTTGAAGACGTTCAATTACTTGGATTGACCTTTGCAACCACAATGAATGGATATGCGGTATCCGGTGAGGTCAGCCATAAAAAAGACATGTCAGTACAAATTAATCCATCCCAGTTAATCACTGCGAGTATTACAGGTGATACGCAAAGCCTAGCCAGTGAAAGTTTAGATTCAACGATTTTAGATGCAGAAGTAGCTGCCGTTGAGGGTGGTGGCTTGATTCATGGTTATCGACTTTTTGATATCACACAGGCGCAAGTGACGGTGGTTAATTTTCTTGATCGAATGTTAGGGTCAGATCGTTACTTATTCGTTGCCGAAGCGGGTTTAACTTATGTTCATGACCTTGTAGAAGGTGATAACCAAATTCGATTTGGCCGTTCTCCTGCCTTCGATAAAGTGGGTGATACCGACGGTTTCGTCACGAGTAGCTCATGGGGATACCGAGCGATGCTAAAGGGTGACTATTCTAACGTGTTTGCCGGGGTAAGTTTGTCACCGAAAATGGTATGGAAACACGATGTTAGCGGTTATGCCCCAAAAAATAGTGGGCTATTTAGTGCCGGACAAAAATCGTTAGGTCTTGCTTTAGAAGCTGATTACTTATCTACCTATCATGCCAGCATCGCTTACACCCAATTTATTGGCGGTGATTACAGCGTCAAGCGAGATCGAGATTTTGCTGCGGTAAGTGTCGGTGTTTCTTTTTAAAGTTAACCTTGTTAATTGAATTAATGACTCTTTATTGAGTGTATCTCATAGGTGCAATATGAAAATAAAAATTTTAAGTCTCTCTACCTTGGTGCTGCTTCAGAGTGTTAATAGCTCGGCCAGTGTCTCTGTGGAACAAGCCAATAAACTAGGGGTTGAACTGACCCCGGTGGGGGCAGAAATGAAAGGCAATAGTGCGGGCAGTATTCCTGCTTACACAGGTGGTCTTTCCAAAAATCTATCAGTGGATCCACTAAAAGATGTCTACGCAGGGGAGGATCCATTATTTGTAATAACGTCTAATAACCTCTCAAAATACAAGCAAAATTTAAGTGAAGGGCAAATTGCTTTATTTAATAAGTACCCAAACACTTACAAAATGCCTATCTATCAAACTCATCGAAGTGCATCTTTTTCAAAAGAGATTCATGCCAAGGCTAAGAAAAACGCCCTTGAAACCCAGTTAGTTGATGGAGGAAATGGCCTAAAAAACTTTGATGAAACCATACCCTTTGCTATGCCTAAAACCGGGGTTGAAGTTATTTGGAATCACGTGAGCCGTTATCGTGGTGGCTCGCTTGAACGCAGTAAAGCCCAGATGCCTGTGCATGCAAATGGTCACTATATTACAGTGAGAGCCAGTGAGCGATTCATTACACCGCAATATTTAAAAGAGGGTTTTAGTGAAAAGTATGATGACAATATTTTGTTTTATTATACCCAGGCAATAAAATCTCCCGCACGATTAACGGGTAATGTTTTACTGGTGCATGAAACCATTGACCAGGTAAAACAGCCTCGAATGGCTTGGGCTTATAATGCGGGTCATCGCCGTGTACGTCGTGCGCCACAAATTGGCTATGATGCTCCGGCTCAAGGTTCCGAAGGTTTAAAAACTACCGATCAAGTGGATATGTATAACGGTGCCCCTGATAAATACAATTGGAAACTGATTGGTAAACAGGAGATGTATGTTCCTTACAACTCTTACAAACTGTCTGACCCTAAGGCTAAGTATGATGACATCGTAATGGCGGGTCACATTAATCAAGATTACACCCGCTACGAATTGCACCGCGTATGGAAAGTAGAAGCCACTCTTAAAGAGGGTGAGCGTCACATCTATGGTAAACGAACTTTTTATATTGATGAAGACAGCTGGCAGATTTCGATTGCAGACCAGTATGATAACCGCGGTGAGATTTGGCGTGTATCAGAAGGTCATCCCTTGCAATTCGTAAATGCCGATACCTTTTTATATATTTCTAGCACCGTTTACGACTTGTTTTCAGGACGCTATGTGGTGGACTTAATGAATGAAGAAAAAAATGCACTTAACTTTGGTAAAGAAATGAGCCGATTGGCTTTTACAACTGGAGCTTTGCGCAGAAAAGGAAGATAAATATTTAGCAATACAAATTCTTAAGATAACTGCCAGTCAAATGTTATTAACGTTTGGCTGGCATTACTGAAGTTGAGAAAAGACATGCCAATAGATACAAAAAAAGAACAAACAAGACGTAACTTCCTTAAAGCGGCGGCCGTTACCTCTGGGGTCTCCATGTTAGGTTTCCCCAATTTATTATTTGGCCAACAAGGGCCGAGCATAATTAAACGTAATCGCAAACCCAATGTCTTGGTGGTGGTTACCGACCAGGAACAAGCTTGGTCTGAATTACCTTCACAGCTTATTTTACCGGCTAGGCAAAAATTGGCGGCCAAGGCCACTAACTTTAGCAATGCGCATGTGGTGAGCCCGTTGTGCTCTATGTCGCGAGGCAATCTTTATACTGGCCAGCATGGCCAGTTTAATGGTTTGTGGGAAAATACGCCGTTACCCTGGGGAGGCGGTATTAAAGACGGTGTTCCAACCATGGGGCATTTTTTTCAAGATGCCGGATACACCACGGGTTATACGGGTAAATGGCACCTCACCCATATGGGCATTAATGGCGGCAAAACAGTAAAAGAAACAAAAGCGTTATTTCAACAATATGGTTTTGATGAAACATTTCAGGGAGGGGAGCGAGGTGGTCATCACGGTGGTTTTAAAACAGATCCCATTACCGTTGAGGATTCGTTGCGTTTTATAGACAAGCATAAGGGGGCGGATAAACCTTGGTTTTTAACCACTAACCTCGTAAACCCCCACGATATTATGTTCTTCAAAACCAGTGAAGCGCAGGAGAAAAGTAGAGCAGGACAATTTCCTGACAAAATAGCCACGGAACCGGATCACCCAATTTACACGAGTAATCACAACATACCCTTCCCTGAAAATTTTGGTCCAGCTACTCGCCAGGGTAAGCCGGCCGCACATTTTCAAAAAGAAGGTGTGCACGAAACGGTGCTGGGTGAAATTCCCTGGAATGATCTGGATGCCTGGGGGCGCTTCCGAAATTATTATTACAATTGTTTAGTGGATGTAGATCGTCATATAGATGCTCTGCTGGAAGGGCTTGAGAAGAGTGGTGAGGCCGATAATACCATCGTTTTATTTGTATCTGACCATGGCGAGATGTTAGGTGTGCACGGTCATAGAGGCAAGGGTTGCTTAACTTATAAGGAAGTGACCAATGTGCCCCTGTCGATTATTCATCCTGATATCAGGGGCGGTAATCAAACGGAAGCGCTCACGTCTCATGTGGATATTCTGCCTACCTTACTGTCGTTGATTGGTTTATCGGATGATGAAGTGGCCAATAAATATCCATTCTTGAAAGGTCGCAGCTTTAGCTCATCGTTATCCGCCCCTAATAGCTTAGGCGCAAGAGAACAGGGTGGCGTGTTGTTTCAATGGTCATCGCTTATTTATCTTGATGATGAATCGGCCGGTTCGTTTGCTCGTATTAGAGCGGCGCGCGGCATGTTGGAAACAACCCAGGCCTTATCCGATGCCAAGTTATCCTTGGGCCTTGATAATCGTGCCCATATGCGAGGGGTATTTGATGGCCGTTATAAATTTGCCCGCTATTTTTCACCCCTTGAACATCACTTGCCGAAGAGCTTTGAAAACCTGGTGCGCTACAACGACCTGGAACTTTACGATACCCACAAGGACCCAGGTGAAAATATAAACCTGGCGCAATCACCACATGAACATAAAGCGGTGATTGAAATGATGAACCAGAAGTTAAATAAACTGGTGAAGCAAGAAGTGGGTGTGGACGATGGCTCCCATATGCCAGGGCCGGGTTTTATATGGCAGCTATAGGGTCTTAGGGCCCTACATTATACGACGCCATTAATAAGGCCTGTATTCATGTGGCCATTACCTTTTGGAAGAAATTTATTCTGACATAACTCAATTAACCAATGGAGAGTAGCCATGACACATCGTTTGGCGGGTCATCCTGAAAGTATTATCAGTTTTATTCTTATTGTGCTGGCATTTTTAACAGCATATTTTTTAAGCCAGCCTAAGTGGCGTAACGCTGGTGCTAAATTGGCAAGCTTAACCTTGTTAGTAGTTGGTCTGGCTTTATTGTTTGAGAGCTTTTTAGGTTATCAAACTCGACCTGCTGTTATTCCATATCTTGATGATATGAAACCCTTGTTGATACTGCTACAGGGCGTCGTTGCCTTTATATGTGGCGCATGGCTGTTTAAGAAGAAACAAGCTGTAACCTCTGAAACGTTACCGGCTAAAAACCAGCAGCAAGTATACGGTACATGGTCTCGGTACCTTCATTGGAGCATTGCCATTATATTTCTAGAACTTATTCCTATGGGAATTTACATGTCCATGATTCCAGACGATGCCTGGTATCGGCATACATATTTTGTCGTCCATAAAACACTTGGTTTCACCTTGTTATTGTTAGTGGTATTGCGCATCGTTTGGAATTATGTGAATCCCCGACCAGCCCTGTCCACGTCTCTTAAGCCTTGGGAGAAACAATCTGCCCAGATTGTCCATGGGCTGCTGTATTTTATTTTATTGGCGTTGCCATTAAGCGGTTACCTTATGAGCAGTTTTGCTGATAAACCCATGGCGCTTTTCGCTTGGGATATACCTTCCATGCTGGTGCCTGATGATAATTTGAAACGACTATTTGGATTTCTTCACAAGATTTTTCTGCCGTATTTTTGTTACCTAATTTTAGGTTTGCATATTGTTGGCGCGTTAAAGCACCAATTGATTGATAAACATGAATATGCCCTTAAACGTATGACGGGTTAAAAATTAAGTGAGGTTGATTTGAAGGGCATTACCGATTGTTAATTATATCCCTCACCAGAATTTAATAAAAACTAATTAAAATACAGGAATACTTATGAATAATGATGGCGTTCGCCTTAGTAGCCCAAGGCTTTTAGCCTTTGTTTCACCAGAAGCACCATTGTCAGCTTTTTTGATGATGGTAGTTGTATTTATTCCGCCATTTTATGCTGGAACCATGGGATTAGGTCTAAGCCTAGTTGGATTGTCGTTCGGGTTGACGAAATTGTGGGATGTAGTGACTGACCCTGCATTTGGCATATTGTCAGACCGATGGCATACAAGGTGGGGACGTCGCAGGCCTTGGTTAGTTATATCGCTACCCATTTTGTTATTGTGCACGCATAAGCTTTTTGTGCCTGAAACGCCTGTAACGGGAGAATACTTTGTTATTTGGATGATTTTTCTCTACATAGGCTGGACATTAGCTTCGGTTTCTCATGTTTCATGGGCTGCTGAATTGTCCACTGATTACCATGAACGTTCGAGAATATCTGCTTATAAACAAGGGGCAGGTTTAGTTGGTGCTGTTGGATTGATGTCGATGGTCGCCTACGCGGATCAAGTGTTAGGGTTCTCCGAATCTGAACGATTATCCCTTGTTGCTACCGTATTGATGGTATTACTACCAACCACTTTTTTAGCGGCTCTTTGGGCTGTTCCAGAAACGAAAATTGTTACAAAAACATCTCTTACATCCAGTGATAAGCCTTTTAACGTTTTAATAAATAATGCGCCTTTACGCAGGCTTTTATTAACTAACCTGCTGCTGGGTATCGCAGTGGGTAGCATTGCTGGGCTGTTTCTATTTTTTGTTGAGGATGTTCTTCAATTAGGAAAGTTTGCTTCATTTGCCTTAATACCTTGGTTTATTTCAGGATTGATATTTTTACCCTTTTGTATGTGGTTATGTAAAAGAATAGGTAAACACAAAACTTTATCTGTAGCATTGATTTATTACATTCTGGCAAGTACATCATTTCTTTTTGTCCCTGTTGGTGATGTTGTTTTCGTATGTATAGCACTTTTACTTTTGGGGGCTAATCAGGCAGTGAATACCTATATACCGGCAGCAATAATGGCTGATGTAACGGATATTGACACAGTTAACTTAGGTAAAAATAGAACCGGTTTGTACATGTCACTTTTGCAAACCAGCAGTAAGGTTGCCGCTGCACTGGCCGTTGGACTGAGTTACCCAGTGTTAAGTCTAATCGGTTTTGATCCTTCCCCTGAAGCGGTCAACTCACCTGAGATATTGGAAAAGTTGCGCTGGATGATGGTGTTATTTCCAGGTGGCATTTATTTACTCGTGGTCATGATCATGTGGAATTTCCCTTTGACCGAAGAGAAACAGCAACAACTTAGAGCGCAGCTGAACAATCATCAAACAGAAGGTTTAACTAATTAACGCTGTGAACTTGTCTGTAAAGGGGTAGATACAATCTTTAAATTAAGAGGCAAGGTTGTACCTTGCCTCTGTGACGGCTGTTTGGTTTTTTGCACCAAATAATCCATAAGCATCCACAGGCTTTTACGGGCTTGGTCGCTTAAAACCTCAAGGGTGGAGAGGATGTTGATGGAAACATTCACGGGTATTGTCTCTAGCTCAGTCTTTTGCACTTATGCTTTTAAACTGTGTGCTGACTAAAGTTTGGATTAATAGCGCTTATTTTGCTATTTTTAGCCCTCAATAAAAGTGTATTTGAGAGTTATGGCCAAATTAATTACCGCAGGTCGCTGGTTTTTGCAGGTGGTCAATTCAGTGCAGGCAATGGGGCTTGATTGTGAAGAGCTGTGTCACTTATCTGGATTTGAATATTCTTTTTTAAAAGAGAATGATGGCCGTATTGACGCCGATCTGGCGTTTACTTTTTGGCAAAAGCTAGCCGAAAAAACCAACAACCCTGAAATCGGTCTCACACTGGCCAGTAATATTAAATTAGGGGGCTTTAAGGCGTTTGGGTTTAGCCTGATGGCCAGTGATACCATGAAAGAGGCCATGGAAAGACTTGTACGTTTCCAAAAAATAATGGGGGATGGTGGCAATATTACACTGAAGTCCCATGATGAACACTACAGCCTAGACATTAATTTAATAGGTAATAAGCGTGATGTGCCACATCAACCTATCGATGCCACGTTTGCATTCTTACTAAATATCACTCGCTGGATCTTAAGTTCAGATGTGCAGCCCCAGGGGGTTTATTTAAAACGCAAGGCACCTACTACCCACCAGGCCTATGAAAAGGCTTTTGGCTGTGTGCCTGTTTTTGCATCTGAACGTAATGCCATTGTGTTTGATAAAGCAGTGTTTGA
>MAAA01014368.1_pt1 | contig 12075 bp, 15 predicted proteins | sample 1115971 | NCBI WGS metagenome assembly MAAA01 (sample SAMN04961123, study PRJNA320927) | seawater metagenome | isolation source: sample BD02T6 sea water enriched with oil for 6 days | place: USA:Gulf of Mexico | collected 2013-07-27 | reverse complement strand
GTTTTTGTCATAGGTATTAGGCTGCTTCAAGTTCACTTTTGTTATGGATTTGTATGGCTCACTTTGGGTTAGAAATAGGGTGGGGTGTCATAAGGGACCTGGGGATTTTCTTGCTTAATGTTTGCACATTTCCCTGCGACAATATGTCCCAGCTTTTAAATTTAAAACCCAGTATATATAGGGGTTGTAGCAGATTTAGGGGTTGTATAAATGTTGTCTAATCTTTTACCATGACCAACAGTTTTTTGATCTTTTGAACTTTATTTTCTGATCTTAGCTTTAGCGGAATTAAATCGAAGAGATTTACACACGGTCGCAACGAAGTGAAGACACTAGCGAAGCTCGTTTTAGTGTGCCTATCTCTCTTTTATTTAATTAAATATGTAATAAGATATAAGTGCATTAATACAATAATCGGCACCATAGTAACAACAAAAATAAACGATCCTTTATTGATTTCTCTTTGAACAATTAATAATTCTTTATCTAAAATGTCAATCTGATCAACTATATTTCCAACTTTAATAATATCTTTTTCATTTATAGCAATATCTTTTCTATTATTCAGTCTTTTTAATCTTCTCATTAATAGTAATTCTTTTTCTAGTATCTCCATTTTACCCTCATCTATTATTTATATTATTATATGTTATATTATAATCATATATCATAGTTATACCATAAGAGGGTCATATGTCAATATTAATGGAGTATTATAAACATGGTTCATCTGTAGGTGATGAAAAGCATGTAAAAAGGCTTATTAATGATGATGAAAATGTATTTAAAGAGTTATCTCATAATAATTTTTATAGAGAATTAAAATCATATGATCAAGTTAGATTGGAACATGAAAAGGCGATTGGTAAAAAAATAGCTAAAAATGCCAATACTTTAATTGATATAGTTGTTTCATTTTCTAATGATCAGTTTCAAGAAATTGTAAAAAATAATCCAAAGTATAAAGATGATGTTGCTGGTTGTTTCCGCATGTATATGATGGATATACAAAAAAAGTTCGGATTTGAGCCACTTTCTATGAACTTTCATATGGACGAGGGAAGATATGAAGATGGTAAATTTATTAATAATTATCATGCTCATGTATTATTTTATAATTATGATTTTAAAAAGAATTGTGCACCGTTAAGAAAATTCAAAAATAATAAAAAAGCTTTTCGTTTTGTCCAAGATATAACGGCTAAAAATTTCGAGAGTTTAGGGTTTATTAGGGGTGTTTCTAAGAAGATAACCAAGAAAGAACATCAAAAAAAGGGTGAATTTGTAAGAGAAGTATTAAAGAAAAAAGAAGAAGAAATTAAAGAAATTGGTAATAAAATCAATAACTTAAACCAACAACATAGCATTTACCTGGCGGAAATTGAAAATCGTAAAATTATTATGGAAAAGAAACATGATCAATTAAGAAACAATTCATTTATTGAAAAAGAAAAAGAGTCATTTAAAGAAATTCAAAAACTTATTGAGTCTGATCTGGCTGTTAGGTTGTATAAAAGGTTTAAATCATTAGATAACAATGCTGTCTCAAGACCAATTTTCAAGTTCGGTGAGAAGCTACTGAATAAGATTAAACCCCTCTACAATACCTTACATTGGGTTTTTATGGGTAGACCCTCACCAATGGAGGTTAAAGCAGAAAAAGATGTTCTAAAGGGCTTAGAGGAGCAGTTTAAACAATCAAAATCTAATTCTAGGAAGATTAAGGGACTTAAAAACATGATAAAGCCAAAACCACCTAGTCCTTACAATTAGGTTTATTCTTTCTTATTAACTTAGATTTGGCCTTTTCCCCTTTGCCTTTGCCCTTATCTTTTTCATTTAATATATTTGTTAATTGTTTAATCAATGAACTTAGATCATCACCATCGTCTAATTCCTCAATTTTCTTTATTAAAAATTCCTCATACATATCATTAAAACTACTTGTATCAAATCTTTCTTCGAATGTTTTACTGCTCCAATCATATACTTTACTCATCATTACACCTTTTATTATTATTATCATATTGACATTATATAATAATTATGATATTAGTATAGGTAAGCAAGCAAAAAAAGGTAAAATATGAAAGATCAATATAATTCACATATTGAGAATATTCTATTCTCATCAAATAAAAAAACAATAATATCATGTTTAGAAAACTATCAAATCATTTCTAAATCAGTTTTAGCTGAAAAAATTTCTGCTCTTCAAGACATCGCAGATGTCTCTTGGATAACTATAGATAAGTATCACCACCTACTCAAAAAAGCCTTTATTTCATTTGGTTATAGCCCGAATGACTTTTTCCTAAAACGGTTTCATTACAATCATCTTGAATATATCGTTGAGGCATTGCATGAATACTTTGTTTTTCTAGCTGATGATAGTGTTATAAAATTAAATTCTTCTATTAAGAAAAAATTTAATGCGGGTGATATTAAAAATAATGTAAGTCCCATATATACCGCTAAGGATAGAAATTTATTTATTACCGCTGTTGGTTTAGATTGTATTAAATTGCCATTTGGTTTAACTGTTCTACATGATTTTAATGATAATGATAAAAGAATGCTAGATATTAAAGTTGTAAGGTCTGTTATTTATAAAAAGCATTTTACTATAAAGGAGGAAAGTTTCCGTTCTCATTCAAGTGTTAGATCATATTTGTCAGATTATAATTCTAAAGCTTTTGATGTTATTAAAAATGATAAGATGAATGTTCTTGAGTCAATGTCATTAAAAAATATTAATAATGGTACTTCATTCAGTATGAAAGATTTAGCATTAAAGTCAGAACAAAATCATTTAAATGAATTACAGTTTAAAGTTAATTGTGTAGAAGAAGAGGCAGTTTTAAGAGATTTTAAATTTTTGTTTATCACTATAACATTGCCTACAGAGTACCATTCTAATAAATCAATTTTTAATCATGGTGTTAAAATAAGAACCATAAAAAATAAAAAGTTTAAACATAACACTAAAAAAGGTCATTCCGATTTAAACGATTATTGGAATGATGTAAGAAAATACTTTAGTAAAAATGGTGTTAAGTTGCGAGCTGGTGTTGATTATTATTATATTACGGTTAATGAGGCACATTCTGACGGTTGTGAACATAGACATATAATGTTTTTTTGTAAGCCTGAACATCATGATTTTATTACTGATATATGTAAAAGGGTTTATAAAAATAAATTCTATCCCAAATTTAAAACGGTTGAATCTTGTTTTGATAAACATGAGCATGCTTTGGAATTCGTTCGTGAGGGTTTAGACAAAAACGGAAATAAATTACCAAAAAGCGGAATAGCAAAACCATCAACCTACTTAACTAAATACATTTTTAAAGAAATTAAGGAAATTAACGAAAAACTTAAATTGGAAAAAAACGAAGAAAAATCAAGCCAAAAATATAATGCAGTTAAAAAATGGGCTAGGTTGAATTCTATTCGTCAAATTAATATAGGTGGTATGACTGAAATAAATTTTCAAGCTTGGAAAATAATTAATACGGCTTTTAATTCTCAAAATACCCCTTACCATGTTCGCGATATTTTAAAAAATAGTAATGTTAAAGATAGTTCTTTATTAGATGGAATTCTTGAAATAGAAAAAATATTGTTTGTACCTAAAGTTTTAGAAAATTTTGAATTAGTATCTATACCAAAAAATATAAAATATCTAAAAACTAATAAAATGAAGGCTAATGCTTTACATAGATATAAGGTATCTAATTATAATAAAATAAAAACCATTACTAATAAATTCAATCCAAGAGTTTTTTATATTGACTCGGTTAATAAATATGATGAGAAAACAAAAAAAATAAGTCATATATCTTTAAGCATTAATAATAATTATATTAGAATTAATCTTGACAATTATTATACTATATCATCGCAATAATGCTTGACTTATATATTATATGATGTTATTATGTTTATAAGGGTTAATTATCTTATCCCTTACTTGCTAGAAGAATCTCCTTAATTGGGGATTTTTCGCTTTATGGTGTTTGATAATAAATTAGTAAGAGATAAAGTAAAAGATAGAATGAAAGATAGAGTGAAAGAGAGAATGAAAGATAGAATGATAGAGAGATTGAAAGAGAGAGAGAAAGATAGAGTGATATTGACATTATGGTGATTATGTGATATATAAATAATATATAAACAATAAAGGTTACATAATGAAAATAGAAATAGATATAAATGATAAAAGATTAATAAATGTTTTGATCAATTCTTTTATTTCAAATACAAATGATCTAACAGATATTGAAATACAAATGATCAAAAGGTTAGATGAAAAATTAAATACATTATCGGAAAATGAAAAATATAAATTTCGTAAGTGTATTTAGATAACTTTAAATTTTTAAGTCTTATAAAATCAAGTTCAATTTTATATTTATTTAATAGAATTCCTATTAGAAAACCCGCTCCAAGCATTAATACATATTCGTTTAACAATCCCCATAAAAAAGTAATTACAATTAATATTATAAAAATAAGTCTATCTTTAAAATAGCAACTTAATAATATGTAAAATAAAAATTCATAGCTTAAGCTCCAAAGTGCTGTATTAGTATCAGGTGCATTAAAAATAAATAAATGTTGAGCCATTAAAGCATTAGCTCCAAATATTGATAAAGCCTCATAAGTTAAATTTTCAAAAATCAAATAAATAATAAAAGATAGACCTAGAGCTATATAATATTTAGGTAGCAATCGTTTAAATCTTCTATATAAAAATCCTTCACTTTTCTTTTCAATACTTTCAATATTTAAATATCCAGATAATACAAAAAATAACCAAACACAATAAAAGTCAAAATTATTATTAAAATAATTATTTATATTTAGTAAGTCTAAAATGTGTGAGCCTATTACTACTATACATAATAAAAGCCTTATAAAGTCTATATTAATTGATGTTTGTTTATTCATGATTCCCCTCTTTATTAATATAATTATCATAACATCTTTAATATATATTGCAATATATATTATAATATGCTTGCTTTATTATTATTAGATGATATAACTATATAGAGATAAGATAATAAAACATCTTATTATAAATAAAAGAGGGTAAAAAAATGAAAGTTAATTTAATCGGAACATCTAGAGGTCATGGAATATCATTCAAAAATGATAAAAATGGTGTTGAATATTCAATGTCTGAAATTAGATTTTTAATAAAAACGGATTCCTATAAAAGTACTAAATCAGATCATACAGTTGAGGCTATTGGATTTGAACAAACTATAATGTCTATTTCTGATGAACTATTTGAAAAAGTAAAAGTTTTAGAGCTTCCATGTCAGGTTGAACTAATCAATGAAGAATATATTTATAAAGGTCAATTTAAAAATAAATTAGTTGAAATTAAACCTATTAAGTAATTGAAACCTTGAGGGGAACACTAAACGAATAATTCCTGTAAAAATAACCCTCATTTTCTTATATAGTTGGGAATTATTCACCAGATAAAAAAATACATGAGGAATTAATGTCACATTGTGCAGTTATAGAAAATGAATATTTAAAAGTTACGGTCGATTCAGTTGAATCTTGTACGGGCTTTATAATATTAGATAAAACTGAATATATGTCATATCAAACTTATCATGATTTTTTATTAATGCCATCTCAAGAAGAGTTACAAGCTGTTTTTGATATGGGATTTCAATCAGTTGTTTTAATCTACATCTCTTGCTACAGCATAATGAAGATTGTTCAAATGATTAGATCGTAAAGTTATAGTTCTTTTATCATTATCAAAAACTAATTAACTAAAATATTTGGAGATAAATATGAAAAATGTATTAAATAAAATCGGTTTTACAATTGTATCTACTTTTGTAACTGCCACAGCTTTTGCAGCTGAACCAGCAGCTACTCTTGCCGAAACAGCAGCCGCAGGCCTTGTAACAGCCCAAGAAGAGGTTTCTTTGGTTGGTGGTGCATTGATGGCATTAACAATAATTATTGTTGGTATCGTTCTTGTTCTTAAATTTACTAAGAAAGGTGCAAACTCTTAATTGAGTTGATTAATAGCCATGGAATCATTTAATTTTATTGAGTTTAATAATTTCGTTGAGATTATTTCAATCATGGGAACAACAGCTGTTTCTGTGGCTATTATCCAAAAAAATATAAAGCATATAAAGAAACTAATAAACACGGTGATTTAAATGATATTTACAATAATTGCATTTCTACTAGGTATATTTTTCGCAAATATGATTTGCTCAATAATATTAAGATAAAACAATAAAACAGAATGAGGGGAAAATGGGTTTCATTAAAAAAATAATAACACTTACATTGTGTGTATCACTAAATCTTTGTATATTTCCAGTTGCCGCATCAAATTCAAATTCATTAGATCTTTCAGCTGATCCCATAACACCATCAAATACAACATGTTATAAATTTGAAGTTGCATTTCCTAATGATGTTTATGAGTGGGTTATTGACGGTGTTGATGTTTCTAATTTACCAACTAATGATAATACTTGTTATGAAACAAAATATAATTGGGGACAAGCCGCGATTGCTTTTCACAATCAATATTCCTATACAGAAGCTATAAGAACAACCATAGCAACAGGTTCTATATATGTATCTGGCCTTGGTGCTTATTTTACTACAGAAGAAATATTGGGTTCAGGTTTAAAAAGATGGAATGCACTTTTGCAAGTTTCACCAACCTACTTTTTCGTTTACGACCCTGCCGAAATAACTGAAATTGTTGTAAATTGCCCCACTGATTATGGTTTGCATAGTGATAATTTTTGTTATCCGTTAACAGAAGTTTATGATCCTAATAACCAGATTTGTGAAGAGTATGCTCAGACAAATTTAGATTATATTATTCAAGGTATTTGGGATTCAATAATTCCAGAGCAAATTCTAATAAAAATACCAGAAGTGAATTTATATTGTGTTGCTGATGCTCAATATGAATTGTTATCAGGCAATCAAAATTCTACGATCAAGCAAACAGTTTATGAAAATCGTGTAACTTCTCAAAATTATTTAGGTGAAATTGTTAGATGTGTTGATGTTTATTATGCACCTCTTGCCATTGGAGTTTATTCAGCAAATTATTTGGCTCATCCACAATCATACCCAGTTGCTAATATTGCACCATCTTCAGTTTTTTGTGATCCAAATAATACTACTGATGTACCAAATACAGATTTAGAATATTTAGATAATCCAATAGATAAAAAATGTTTGAATGATTTTGACTGTGATGGTCTTACTGATGGTGTTGATCCAGATATTGATAATGATGGTATTTTAAATAATGCTGATTTAGATGATGATAATGATGGAATATTAGATGTTGATGATCAGAATCCATGGGACGATGATAATGATAATGATGGTTTTAAGGATGGTGATTCAAGAGATACTGATTCGGGTTCTGGTGAAAATAATGATTTAAATGATGGTTATGTTGACATTGAAGATTGTGATATTTCTTCAGATCCAGATTGTCAAATTCAATTGCCTGATGGTTCTGTTAATTGTGTAGGTGATCTTGTTGATCTTGACCATGATGGTATATGTGGTGATGAAGATTTTGATGATAATAATCCGTTATGTCAGTTTGATGTTGATGGTGATGGTCTTTGTAATGATGTAGATTTTGATGATAATAATCCGTTATGTCAGGTTGATGCCGATGGTGATGGTGTTTGTAATGATGTTGATGTTGATGATAATGATCCTCATAAAAGTTTAGATATTTTATTAGAGTCAAGTAAGATTTGCGATGAACTTTATCCAGTTATTGATGAAAGTAATGAATATGATTATGTGTATTGTATTTTTTCAAATAAGGTAACTATAAGATTTAAAGAATTTTCTGATTCAATTCAAAGCAGTGGTATGTTACAAGCAACAGACGGTATTGCTGAGGCTGGAATGATTTCCAATGTTGATAATACTAATGGAGTTATTAATGTTTCATCATCATCATCTTCACGATCTTGTCCAGTTTTTCCAGTTTTAGAGTTTACCATGAGTGGTGAAAGTTATGATTTAGGTTCTGGTTTTGATTTATGTAGTGATGGTATGTATTTGTTTTATGATCTAATGTATTGGTTTATAATTTCGTCAGCCGTTTTATATATGATATTAAATATATTTAGGAGGTCATAATGTTAGGAATTACAGCGGTTTGTTATGAGATTTTATATAGGGTTTTAGGCTTATTTTTTGATATGTATGCAGGATTAAATACTTTAGTTTTTGAGTCTGGAGTATTTGGATTTTCTTTTACTACTATAATTCAATTGATCCCAGATAGTTTTGAATATATTGCTTTCTTTTATCTTGAAAAACTTGGTTTAACTACGGTTATAAATCTTTATACTTTGTTCTTTTCAATTAAATCAATGCTTAGATTAATACCGTTAATTGGTAAGTTGTTCTAATGGCTATTAAGTTTTACATTGGTGGCCCTGGGACTGGTAAGTCATTGTTTTCTATGGAAAAAGATATTATTCCAGCATTTTTTACAGGTAGACATATATTTACTAATATTAATGGTATTGATGAAAGAATTGAAAATACTTCTATTTATTTGAAAAAATATCATAAGAAGAATAAAAAAGCCAAAATTAAAGAATTGAATAAAGACAATGTTTATTTACAAAAAGAAATTTTAAAATGTGATGAAATAGAAGTTGATACTATTGAAGAAAATTTATTTTATATTGAGTCAAATAAAAGGTTAATGTCATTTATTGAAAATCCTGATTATTCTGCGGATTCTTTAAAAAGTAAATTCACATTTATGAATAATGAAGATAAATCAAGAGAGTCTGCAACTGATAAAACTTTATATGGTGATGTAATTCAGGTTTTAAATAAAGTTATTGATGATGATATGGAATGGAATAGGGAATATATGGATTCTATTTTTGTTTTTGATGAGTCTAAAAAATTCTTTTCACCAGATATAGTAAAAAAATTCGATGATAAGTTAATGGCTAAATATACTAAGTTCATTGGTGAGCATAGACACAATGGCTTTGATATAACTTTTATAGATCAGGAATTTTGGAAAAGTACTCATGATCTAATTAGAACAAGAACACAGACTCTTTATTCATTGCATGATTCTGCTAATATTGGTATTGCTAACGGGTTTTTTGCATCTGTTTATGTTTTGCTAGATTCTGCGATGTCTACATTTGAAAAAGCTTTTAAAAATGTTAAAACGATTAATGGTCGTTATAATAAGGAACTATTTAAGTGTTATAGATCAGTTCAAAAAGGTGCTCGTTCTCGCAATTCATTTGATAAATCAACGGTTCCTTTTTTTAGTAATGTTAAAAATGTAATTGGTGTTCTTGTTGTTGTAATTTGTCTTTTCCTTATATTGGTTTATAAAGCTATGTCAGGATTTGGCCCAGATAAAACGGTTTCTAAAGTTTCTGTTCCTAAAAACAATATTAAAACTTCTGTTCCTAATAAAATAGGTTCTAGTGATAATAAAAAGAATGTTTCTAAACCAAAAACAAATAATATTATTATTGATTATTCAAAGCACCCAGTTTTTGAATTGATAAAAAATAATAAAATATATTGTAATGGGTATTTATCAGATGATAATTTTGATTTCAATTATAGAGATATGTATGATTCTTATTCTAAAAAAACAAAAAAGTCTTTAAAAAATGAATTTCTTGGTAAAAATTATTCTGATAGAACTAGCCAAATGCATTATTTGACGGTGGTTGATGATAAAGATGAAATTTTGTTTGTTTCTGATACTAAAAGATTAGCTGAATATTATCATTTTGAGGTTAATATAATTGATAATTGTTTTTACAAGATTAAGTATAAAAATGAACTAGTTACAGTGTATCCTTTTGAGCCAATATCTGATGATGTTGCAAGTAATGGTAATTCAAATTCAGATAATTATGATTCTGAAATATTTTAAAATCTAAAGGCGATGGAAGAGCAATACGATTTTAAAATATTTAATAATTATAATGATTATTTATTTAATAAACTGTTCTTTTAATGATACATGTATTATAATAAAGTTGTATTTTAAAACAAAGGAATTTAATTATGTCAGCTAATAAACAAATCTCAGATCTTCAAAAGCAAATTGAAGAACTTCAAGCAAAACAAGAAAGTTTGAAAGGTGCGGCCAAAGATGATGCGATTAAAAAAATCAATGCCATATTAGGTGATACATTTACTATTCCAGAACTTTACCCAGAATTTAAAAAAGGTGTGTTTGGTAAAAGAGAAAAATCAATTGTTTATATTGGTGATGAAGAATTTGAAATTGCTGGTAAAATGTCCAAAGAAATATCATCTGCATTAGTTAAGTTAGGAAAAAATCCCGCTGATTATAATAAAAAATCATTAGTTATAGAATTTGGTACAAAAAAAGAAGTTGAATAAATAAGTTGGGGGTTTAGTTTAGCCCCCGTTATTTTCTTTTGCTTTTAATCAAGGGCTTTGCCCGTTTCATCAGATCTTTTCCTTTAAACTATCATAAACATTGATCTTGTAAATCTCATCGGATCTTTGCGATGCTACCAATTTTGCATATGATTTTTCTATAGTTGCAATATTTGAGCCTATCAAAAGTGATAATAAATAAATGTCTATCTTTTGAACTAATGCAAAAGTTATATATGTATGTCTAAAGCTATATTGTGCAATCTTTTCATTGCTTCTTACTATATTTTTTTTAATTAATTCATCTCTTACATCTTTAAATATATCTTCAAAATTATTGATAGTTGTTTCTTTATTTGGTTTAGAAAAAATATACTTATCTGGAAACTTTTCAATCATTTCTTCATAGTTTAAATCATATAATTCGTTATATATTAAATCTAATTTCATAGTAAAAAATTTCGGTGCTGGTATTGTTCTCGGCCCTGTTCTTTTAGACATTTTACCGCAATCAATTTTTATATTAACTTGGTTATAGCTGAAGTATGCTCCACCAAATTTTTTATCAGTTTCAATTATGTGTTTGTTTTTTATTCCTAGCAATTCACTATTTGGGCGACAACCCAGATTGATCATTAAGTAAAAGTATATATCTGCCATTACATATCTTATATAGCTGTTTTTATTCTTAGTTGATTTATTGTTTAAATAAATTTTGGTATGTTCTTCAGCTAATTCTTTAAATCTATTTTCAAAAGCTTTTAGTTCATCAACTTTTAATAATGTAAAATTCTCTATTATTTTTGGCTTTGGTTTAGGTATGGTTGGCCTAATATCTTTGGTTATATAATCATTAAATTCTAAAAAATCAAATAACCTTTTTAATAATATTTCTGTATATTTTCCATTTTTAGTGCCATGTAATTTATGTTTTTTATATAGTGTTAATATATCATTTGCATTTATTTCATCAACTGACCTATTCGCCCAATCAGTCATTAAATACTTATTAAAATATCTCTTTAAGTGTCTTATGGTTGATGGTGCTTGTGTCTCTTCAACATATTCTAAGAATGGTTTTGATATTGCATTAATTGTTTTTGATGATGTTACAGGTAAGTTTTTTAATACCCTGTTTTGTAGTTGTGCTTTGATTAAATAAGCCATTTCTAAAGCTTTTTCAATATCACGATTTTCAGTACTTTTTTTAATTTCTTTTTTTGAGATTCTAATTCTAACCCACCATGTACGACTTGCTTTATTCGGCAGGTAAATAGCAAAACCTTCTGATATTCTTCTATATCGCTCATCGTCCATATCTAGCCCAGTTGTCTAAATAGTTGCATAAGTAAAATATATTACCCCTGTACACCGCATAGCACAAGCCACTAGATTTAACAACTGCGACAATTTGTCGCATGCCCACAATGTTAGGGGTGCTATACACTATCGCGCTAACTATTTAAAATTCAGTGAATACTGACCCAGGTCAGCATATTTAACGTTAAGTTCGGAGTCTCCATGTCAGCCTTAAACCACAGCATTAAACTTGCCTGCGCCTTGCTGGCCACTAGTCCGGCCTTTGCTCACGACTGGAACAGTGCACGCCCGGATTCTCAC
>MAAA01014332.1_pt1 | contig 12080 bp, 23 predicted proteins | sample 1115971 | NCBI WGS metagenome assembly MAAA01 (sample SAMN04961123, study PRJNA320927) | seawater metagenome | isolation source: sample BD02T6 sea water enriched with oil for 6 days | place: USA:Gulf of Mexico | collected 2013-07-27 | reverse complement strand
TCGGTCAGGCCTTGCTCCTTGTTCTGCATTACCATATCTTTTATGTGAACATAATAAGGGGTTTCAACCATTTGAGCTAAAACTATTACAACTACTAATGCTAAATATCCAAAATTTTGGTTGGACAGTATGCGTTTCATTTCCATCATTCCATTGACAGCACCAAGTGGCCACTTGTTTACCGTACAATCTAAATTTTTCTAAAAAAATATTTTTTACGCCTCCGACCTTGAGCGCGGGTCATACTACCAGCTCAAAAGAACCACCCCACCCCCGATCCAGTTTCTACGCACCAGTTTCCAGATTCGTCCGCTTGGGACCCCTATTCTTGAATCTTGGTTCTGGAATCCGGGTTTGGTTATCCCCGTCTTCACGACTTTAATAATCAAAGTCACCACAAACTCAAGAGCTAGGGCAATAGGCGTCAACGGCCATATTGCTTCACTGCAACCCAAAGCGTTGCAATACCAGTCAGAACAGAAACCATCTCTAATAGATTATATTCAACAAACATAAATGTGACGCTCGCAGTTACCATAAGAAAATGCCCCTAGAACTTAATTCAATCATGCTGCAATGGTGCATTCCATTGAGCAACTAAATTATAAGGGGCGAGAATGTAGGGAAAATTGATGGCGCGTCAAACACTATTTTTAGACCTAATAAATTAGGCGTAATTAGTCCTAACTACTTTTCTACAGTTGATTTCTCAGCCATAAACTCTGCTGGCGCGTCAATTAATTTGAAGCGTGTTTAGGCATAAAAAAGCCCCGGCGTTTGACGGCCAGGGCTTCCAATGTTTGTTAAGACTTTGCTAGTACCTAACATATTCAATATAGCCTACCCGCCAAGTTCATTACCATGTTGGTACTGCCCTCTATTCCCCTAAGTGCCTATTTGGCTTTTACTCATCGATAGTTGGTAAAGTTACCGGTACTGAAAACCTGATGCGGCTTGCTGTTTGATTCTCTTGATTGGATGAGCCAGAAGCCCCTAGATTGAAGGCGCCTGCTAGTACTCCGACGCCTGCTTTAGTACCTGTGCCCTCTGTCGCTGACACAGCAATATCGAAATCAACTTGCCTTATAATATTGTGCTTACTAGAGAAGAGCGTGTTGAGCTTCCCAGTTGTAGCTTGCTGCCTGGTCGAAAATTTCGGGCTTATTTCTGCATTTGACTCCTCGATTTTCCCTTGGGCATCTTCTATACCCGATACGATTTGAATCAGTGCTTCGCTTATAAACTCTTTCAGTTCCATGTAATTTCCTTATTGAGCTGGGTATTAATAAATAGAGCGCCTATAGTAATCCACATACTGCTCTCGCAGTAATCCACATAGCTATAGCGAACCCCACAGACACACCAACAATGAAGTTAGCCATATCCCCCTAAGTTAATTCCACCATAAAAAAGGGCATTTAACGAAAATTAAATGGCCTTCTAAATGCCCGCATAAGGCACTCATTACACGTTTGCTAGTCTTTTCAGCCTTGTGCCAATCAACAAGCGTTAATGGATCGGTTTTGACGCGAGGTTAGAGTTTAGTCGGTTTAAGTTCAATTTTATTTGAAGTGTTGTAGCCACACTTATATGAAATGCAAATTACTACCTTATTAATCTCATTTTGAATTACGCTATTTACACGATTCCAAAGGTCAGAGGGATTATTGATATTTTGATGAGTAGTAACACTGCACTTTATAACAACATGAGTTTCATTGGCTCCAATTATGTCATTAAGTATAAAATTATTGACTGTTTCGTGATAATTAAAAGCTAATTTAAGATTTGGTTTTATTGAATCAATAATAGCTTTTGATAAGTCAAAGGCAGCCTCATAATTATTTCCATTATGTGTATACTCGCAATTATCTATAATTGCAGGACCAAAGCCATTGTTTTTTATTGTAATTGTGTATGAGAATTCATTTTTGTCTCCTCCCACGACCCATGTTTGGTACGAAAGCAATGGTCTAATTTGCAATCTATTATGGCACCTGGCTAGCCAAGAGTTGTAAATAGGCGCCGCTAAACCTATAAATGCAACGCCTCCAAGTAATAAATGACCAGAACTTAATTCAAAAGATGCAGTGAGGTAGGAACCGAACATTGCTCCTACAAGCCCCCCTGCAAAGAGTATTATTATTAGTAGAGGAATATATAATGTGCTCATATCTTATTCTTATGTTTAATTGGGGTTTTACTGCATAACTATGTTATTAAGTGAGTGTATTCGTATAACTAGATATATACGAGGAAAGATGGATTGCCATATTCCCCTAGTGCTCCTTTGGTGGGTTATATCGTGCATTTTCTTCGGCTTCCTTGATTAAACAGCCAGCACAAAAATACTCGCCATCATTCGAAAAAGGGTCGCAGCTCCTAAAATAAAGCTGGACCTGTTCTTTGTCGCATTGCTCACATGGATCACCGCTAGGGCCGAAGTTACAATTTGAAAACCCAGTTAGTTTTTTGGCTTGATTTACGTCCATGCTCATATTCCCCTAGTCCTTATTATTCGCTTTGGTAGCCGATTTTACACCCACACCAGCACCAAATGAGATAGTTAAGCACACACCCCCTAGTAACAAATCTACAATCCCTTGGAGCGGGCTCGGTATTAGGTCGTATATAGGCTTTAAATCTCTAAAGCTGCCATCGGCGGGGACCGCTTCACCAAAAAATAAATAATAAGCGCCACTACCTATTAGGTAGACGGCACAGAAACTAGACACTATAAAAACGAATTTAGTATTCATTTACACCTTAGTCCCGAAGCCACGATCAGATTTCACCGCAATAGTTGGTAGCATGATAGAATTTCTTTCATCTGTTGACTTGAGAGGGCGTGACTTTAAATTTACACCAACTTTTGTGGCGAACACATGCATTAGCTGTGTATCTGTCAGAGGATTACTACCAGCATCAGCAATTCGAAACAATTCTTCTTTTGTATTGGCCTGAATTATCTTAGGCGGAGCATGCAGAAGCCTCTTAGAAATAAATTCTCTACCTTCACCAAAGACATTAGTGAAAAGCATATGAAACTCTGTAACTTTACCATTCACCAACAATTCAAACTCTTCAATAAATCCGGCGCCATTTCCTTCATTTTCTATGCCAAATGATATAAAACCACCTTCCTCGGTTCCAAGGAATACTTTCAGCATCGGAAGCCTTGAAACTTTATTGTCTTCTCTTGCGCGTCTAGTTTCTAATATTGAAATAGTTAATGCTATTAAAGCAATAACAACTGAAATTATTGAAATTGTAACAATTGTGTAATCAGGTTGTAGGGAAACCTGAATAGACTCAGCAATAGAGCCAAAAATATCAGCCTGCTTTGTTAGTTGAGCTTCAATGCCAGAGTTTGACGGGATATTATTGGTCAGCTCTGTTAATTTAGCTTCAATACCAGAATTTGACGGAATATTATTGGTCAGCTCTGTTAATTTAGCTTCAATACCAGAATTTGACGGAATATTATTGGTCAGCTCTGTTATAGACTGCGCTACAACAGAATTATCTTCATGTAGATAAACATCGACATTAATAGGAGGATCACTTATCTTAGTTACTTGTGTCATATACTCTATTTCTGTTTTGCATAACATTTTTATATAGAGCACCTATAGTAATCCACTTGCAGATCACTAAGCCACCCATATTCCCCTATGCCTCCTTTAATCCGTTTTGAGTGGAGTGTTACACGGTATGTTCCTTACTCTCTAGCTTATAGTCATGCTCATGCTTAATCATTATTTCGTACTCTATTCCCCCATGTGGGTAATGGTCTCGATTACCACTTCTATTCCTTTATGGAAAATATGAGAACTGAAAACACCTACAGCCAAGATTTAACACATATAGCAGGTGGTAACTAAAAGTACTTTTTTAATCTGGGGCCTTTTCCACTAGAACATAGCACCCATCCCTAATCCCAACTATACATTCCCCGAATTTAAAGTCCTTGCCATCTTTTGTGGCCTCTATAACTTTTCGGGCATAATCCAGAACTAAAACTTTCTCCTCATCATTCTTTATATGGTACTTAAACAAGTTATAAGCACTAGTTATCACGTAGCTATTGTGAACTTTCTCTAGTTCCCCTGCATATGTGCGCCGTCCCTCGGGCTCAAGGCTAGAGTCTGCCGTCCCCCATAACAACCTAGATAACAACATAAATAACCACCTAGATAAATTTATCAAAATTTGCATACTATTCCCCTAATATAAAAAACCCTCCATTGGAGGGTTTTATTTGTGTCTTAAGCTTAATGGTTTAACCGCATCTATTTACCAAGGCTGTGAGCATTGAATTTCAACAACAGCTTGATCATGATTACCATAATCTTTGTTTTTAATGGCTGTTATATAGTAACCCGCTGGGCATTCACCTGCTGGCTTTGGTCCCTTACCACCCCACCAAGGAACCTGAACTGTTACCGTATTATTATGAGTTGCGCCATCTACCAACCCACAACAACGCATTTGGTTAACACTTTGATCATGGTTGCCATGGTCAAAATTTGAAAACCCTGTTGCAAACTTCCCTTGAGGGCATATTGAAAATATCTTCTCACCCGGGCCACCCCACCAGTCAACTGATCTAACTTCGCAGCCGCTAAAAGATGTGTTTACACTAGGCAAAAAATCACTCATGCGCTCGCACACCATTTGGTAGGCTGATTGATCATGCCTACCCCAGTCTTTATTAGCAATTTTGGTTGCATAATAACCATCAGGACAGAACGCCAGGTCTTTTTGCCCGTATCCACCCGTCCATTTAATATCTACTTCAATGGTATCTGCCATTGCGCTCGTAGATAAAAAAGCTATAAATATAATAAATAAGTACTTCACAACATTTTTCCCTTTATGTTAGTCACTAGCTCATAAAAAGTTACGAGCATGACTAATGATAAAGAGTTGGTACGGTGGTTTAAATAATGCTAATTACCTATTTAAATAGTCTGCGAGCAGTCTATTCCCCTAAGTGTTTTTTTGCTAATCAAGTGGCGGTGGGGACCCAGTGGATGCCACATTTATCACCACAACGACCAGAGGAATCAAACCTATAATAATTGGCGCCCAATATTCGAGAATCTCGGGGTGCATCAATAAAGACCGGAACATGGCTTTATATCTATCTAATAACGTCCACTCCACCGAATAGGATGTATGCTCAAGTTCGGTATTTACGCTAGTGTAATTGTCCCCAGAAAATTTCCCCGAATACTTAAACCTAATCATATCAGCCTCTGATTTGATTATATCGATGGAATTAATTTGTATCTTTGAAGCCTTCCACTTTGGATTTCTAAGCAGCGCGTCTTTTGCTCTAGTTTTTACTAGTGATATCGCTATTGATCTTGCAAGTGATTCTCTAATAGCAATTCTTGTATCATGCGCTCCTTGGTCTAAATAATAAGTGATATAACGAAGAAAAAGATAGGCCCATGCGACCCATACAAAGTAGATGAGGGATGCTGGATTACCAGGGTCTATACTCAGGCCAAAAAATGATATTCCACTTATTTTAATATCAGCCACATAATAGATAGAGATCAAGATACTAATTAGTATCAAATTCAATCGTGACTTTTTAGTTGTATCTTCCATTCATCCCGCCCATCCCTGATTATTATTAACCATAACAGCTACCCCATGACGTGAGATGCTATGCCTATCTGTAGTTTGCATCTTAACCAATTGGCGATATTTTAGCTCTCACCAATGTTCCCTGCTCCTCAACTAACTGCTCTTGCGGCAATCCACATAGCTATAGCGAACCCCACAGACGCACCAACAATGAAGTTAGCCATATTTCCCTATGCTCCTTTTTCAATTCATCGATTATTTTGAGATAGAAGTGTCAGTTTAGATGCCATCATTATCCAGCTCACTTAAAATATGCTTCAAAAAACCCTCTATGTTACTAATAGCGCTTAAAATATACTCTTTACTAATCATAACCATATTTTCTTCGATAAAATTAAGGCCACTTGTCGTATGAACAATTTTAGTAAACCAAGTGGGTCTATTTGTATTTCTTACATCTCCATTCGAGTGAATGATGCAATTCCTAAGGCTTTCTAATGTTCTTAATTCTTGCCATAGGCTATTTATACTACTGAAATTAGCTCCTGCACTTTCTTTCAAATATTTATAACAACTTACAATGCCAGCTTTTGGATACTCGGGTTTACCTGGTCTTTCGGGTACTTTTTGACAAGTCCGAACCATGCTGGCCTCTAGGTAAGAGTAAGCGGCCAGAATTGCAGAATATCTATGCATTCTGAGGTAGACATGCTGAATTTCTTTCAGCGATTCTGAATGGGAATAATTGTATCGACTATCATCCCCATCGAATTTCGTGTTTTCTTGCTCCGCCCTGTCTTTTTGAAGCAGCTCTTTTGATTCATCATCATAAATAGCCTCAATTTTCCCAAAATGCACTCTTAGGTATTCTGTCTTATCCGTGATTGAATGTAGCGAAACTCCATTTAATTCAGGATTTGTCTTCGGTGCTTTCAAACTAAATTTATTTGATACTTCTAACATTCTATTCCCCTTAGTATTTTAAAGAGCAATACCTAGGTCTACCTTAATTCTAGGGAAATCCACAGCTGCTTTCTTAAGATCTATTTCAGCTTTGTAAAATTGATGATTTTTGGTCAACTGGACATTCTTTCTTGATAATAACATCACCACATCTTTTCCACCTTTCTCCGGTAACATCTTAAATCTAAAGCCCATTGTCTTGTAAAAACGCTCCAATTTTGAACTGCATACGAGTGAACATCCTGCCTCCATATCAACCACTTCGGAAATGGCAATACTCAAAGCCTTCTTTCCTAATCCTTTCCTTCGGTAATCAGGTTCTACAGCGAAGTGTTCAAGCCTTCTAAATTCCTTCACATTGACGCCGTATGTGAAGCTACCATAAGCTACGTTTTTTCCATCTTCCCTTACAATAAAAAACATTCCAAGACCGCCAGACACGAAGCTCAAGATCATTAAAAAAACAGCTTTTTCGCATGCCCCTGCCTCGACCATTAACTCTGCAAGCCGATAAATATCTTGGGCAACCTCACGATCCACTTTCCTATATATCTCTATGTCCATATTCTCTTCTATTCCCCTGAGTGGTTTTTAGATTAACTAAAGACCCTTGGCCTTGAAAAAGGAAGCCCAGCTATCGACCACTTGGCTAGCAAAATCCAGAATTTCTACTCTCCTACCAGAGGTTAATTCTATTCGCACCGTGTAGCACCCTGCGGATATATCTGAATCCATTGTAATAGTGTCATTGTCCATAGTGATAGTGCCCATATCCATCGTCAGCTCTGAATCTTTGGCCGAGTGCACTGGGTCATCTTTCTCTTTTCGGGTTGTAAGTAGCTTATGCTTACTGCCATTACATAAGTCGGCGCATAGGCGCAGCATAGGCGTATCATTTATATATTCTTCAACTGCCTTTTTATCTTTCTTTGAAGAATAATACCCATTTTTAAGCCAGTCTTTAATGGAATGCCCAGTCACAGCAAAATTGAAAACGGAATCTATAATAAGACCTTTATTCTGCTCATTAATTGCCAGGTTTAAACTGGCTCGATCACGCTTAAGTTTTTCAAGCAGGTCTTTTGCATTGTCAAAGCCATAGTTAAAATCGGTACTCATATTCCCGCTAATCCTTCTCAATAATCTCAGCATCTTTATGCTGCACAAAATTTATATACCCTGATGGCTCACGGCTTTTGTACTCACCCCAGCCAGCATCATCCAATAACGGTACTCTTTGGCCAATCATACCCGAATACCACCTCTGTGCGTCAGGGCATTGTTTAATGAGTAACTGAGTCATATACCCTTCTATGCCCCTGAGTTTACCCGCTACATGGATTAACCTGGATCATTGCTAGGTAATCTCTAGCAATTGAGCCAAAAGAATAGCTGCCCGAATTGGTTCCTTCATTGTAATTGGTTGAGGTGTGAACCCGGGCAAAGTATCCATCAGAGTGAGCCGCAGCAACGATAAGCTCCATGGGGACCACTAACGTAGAGCTACCGATGGATACCGTATTTGCATAGGCTGTATTTGTCACTCCATTGTAATAGCTTGAAGTTTGAAAATTTACATCGCTTGCCCCAAAACTTGAGAATTCCCAGATTTTTTTATTACCATTAAATCTAAATTGGATTTTTGTTGGGACCCCACCGATAACATTGAAGTCCAATATGGCCAGGTCTTGTCGATCAGAATAATTTCTAATATGCATTTTGCCAAGAGTGGACAATGCATTTGGCATTGCGATATCCGCTTCGCTGGTACGGTATAAAGGCTTTCCATATAACTGATCGCAAGTGGAGCTATTAACCATATTCGGGGCAAGTACCGAGCAACCCGCGAGGGCTGAAAGAGCAATAACTGCAAGTCCATGTAGTTTCATTTTAATCTCCATTTGTTGGTGCTCGTATAGTAATAAAGTGCGAGTGAGTAAGCAATTTTACTCCTAAGAAGCATTCCTCACCCATATTCCCTTACCTTTTTTTTGATAGATATTTTAGGTTTGAGACTAGCGTTTTAGCCTCTTTTTTGGTCAAGTCGGTTTGCAATGGCTTCCAGAACACAAACAAAACCCGCTTTTCCACTGAATATAGGTCGCATGGGTTCCAATTCAGCGGGTGGGATATTGTTGTCCTAACTGTTCTGTAAGTAGCCATTATTCCCCATCCTTAGTTTTTGATGAATTGATCATCTTGTGTATAGCATTTTCAACGTATTGAACCAAAAAATCATCGCGTACGAGTTCAACATCCCCTTGATAGATATTGCGGCCATCATTAATGTCGGCAGTTTCTAAAAGGCTAAAATACAGCCCGTCGTTCCACGGGCCACTGTCATCAATCATCCCTAATCTGGAGGCCATTCGATTAATTCCCCTGTGAGCTTTGGACTTCGCCAAGCTGCATGCTGTAGCGAGTGTATTTGTCGATTTTTTGCAGCTTCTTAGTGATTTGGCTTACATTTGGCTTTAGATCAACACCGACCTTTTTAAGGTGCTGCATGCTGCCTAACAGGTCATTCCATTCGGACTCGATGCGCTCCTTATTACTGGTGGGTAAATCTCGCTGCTCATCCATGCCAAAGCGAAGCGCCTTTGACACATTTTGCTGCAAGTTAAGTATTTCGATGGCCAATTCGCCCAACTCTTCCTTAAAAATCACTAATGCATTCTGCTGCTCATTCATCGATTTATTCCCCGGTGGCGTCATATTCTTTCACCAAATGCTTAATATTCTCTGGGACTGAGTGCGCATCCCATGAAATATCCAAAGCCTTAAGAATTGACTTTATATCCTCAACTGATTCAATTTTATCAAAGTCAATTTTCGATCTCGTAATGTGATGATGAACCATATTGTTTCCCCTATGCCGCTTTAGGTACAAATGGTATGAAATTCACACTTTCACAACGTGCCCAAGACACATGATCAGGGTCATTTTCATCCAACAAATAACCGAACAAGCCCTCCACAAAATCAACAGAGGCAACCGGATATGTTACGCCGTCTTTAAGGTAAAAAACTTTATCGCCTGCGCCGAAAGTAGCGCTATTAAATTCGTCTCTTGTCATGATTTATTCCCCTCTTTAATCTTCACTATCAGGCATGCCCATTGCAGCGCGATAATCATCTACTGGATCTACCGGTTCAGCGCTATCCATTAACCAGCCCGCTATATCGTCAAAGGTTTCTTCGACAGTCGTACAATCAGTCTCAGTAAAATATATTGTCGTTACATTATTCTCGTTTATGCCCACCTCCCTTACGTTGTCAAAATTGATTAGCCTTGGCTCTTCAGTGCCGCTTAAAGTTAACCTTAAAAAATGCGCCATTCGTCTAGTCCTTTTTATCGTCATCGTTAGGTAATGCGTACAAATCCTGTAGCGTTTTTCTTAAGCCTTTGTAATCCATATCTACATACTCATATGGTTGGCCATCGTCTGTGTGGCGTAGCAAAGCACATAACAACTCTTCACTACCGCCACGTTTGGCAATTCTAGTGGCCAATGTTCTGCGGCCTGAATGAGTGGTAAAACCCTCTATACCAGCATCACGGCCCCACTTGGTTACAGCTGACTGTAATGTATCGCAGGCCCAGCTTTCGGCGGTTGTACCGTCTGACCTTTTGCGTAGCTTCCGCTTTAACGAGTACGGGCGGCGGTTATCACTTAAGATCACTTTTGAATCTTTTTTAAGGCCCCGATAGCTTGGCGAATCATCCATCAACAAACGCTTTGCCACTCGTACATCTAAATAACTATCCAAGGCTTTCAGAAGTTTCTTATGGTAAAAAAACACATGCCCGGCCTTACCATTCTTTGAATATTTAGCAGGGATAATTACGTTATTTCGTATTTCTCCGCTCTTCCAAAGCACGTCTTTAATCTCGATCACTGCCACTTCTGTAATACGAAAAGCAGCCCCAAATAACAGCCAAACTATCAACTGGTTTCGCTCCGGGTTTCTCGTATCACCAGCAACGTATAAAAGACGTTTTAAGTCTCTTGGCGTAAGGACTGGGGCCTTCTTTTTCCCAATCTCATTAAGCCTTCTAATTGCTCTAGTTCTTGCCATTTCCACAACTCAAATCGGACACTTTCCCCTATGTTACTCTTTAGCTTAGCAGGGTCAAGCAAACCCGCATGAAATGGCGACTTAGGGGAATAAACCCTTTCAATAAAACATAAAAAAAGGGGCCGCTATTGGCCCCTTTTTCTTGTCTACGCTTTCTATTTACCTCTTGCCGGGGCGTTGCCTCTGCTGCCTCCAGATACATTGCCCGTTGAACTTGGCCAGTTGCCTCCAGAACCTGGATGACTAGATGGCCCTCTACCGGCACTCTTGCCACCGCCCTTGCCGCTACCGCCGCCTTTTGAACCGCCTCCGCCCTTAGCCATGATTACCTCCACAATAGAGAATATTTAAGGAAACACGCGCACCAGTTTCGCTCTGTGCACGCACTTTAAGTATAGTTTCTAACACGTTATCAGGGGGCATTATGGCAATAGTGAAAGACCTTTTATTCTTGAGCATTCCCTCTCAATCAAGCAAGACAACCGTATTGGCTTTAATAGCCTTTTAAGCCCTTATATTCGACCTATACTAAGCACGCACCTACCCCTCAATGTGCATAAAGCGGCAAAGCATCACCAACATCTCAGTATATTGCTAAGGAAGCGATTTATGATCAGAGCCTTCATGACCATTACTCTGTTTACGGCCTTATATGGCTGCGCCAACTCCAATACAATCGGTGACTATATTTCCGATCCATTTGCCTCGCTCAATGTGGTAAAGAAGGTACAACCCACACCCCATGAAATTCATGAAAAATACTGGCATAAGACCAAAGCGGAAAATACGGCTGCGTCTTACAATAGCTATCTAAGTGATTATCCTTCAGGCCTTCACACCAAATACGCCAAAGATAAAATCGCTGACTTTGAATTTGTGGCAAACCTTAAGGCAAACCAAGCATGTTCTCTTCACGAGGATAAATGGATTTATCTATCACAAGAATGCTTAGGTGGTTTCGCCCACGGCACCGGCAAAGCTAAAACACTGACGGGACTGTCTTTTGTCGGTAAATTTGAGAATGGATATCGCGTGAATGGTGAAATATTCGCCAATAACATACTAATGTATGGCGGACATTTAAAGGAAGGCAGACCTCACGGAAACGGAGTTTGCATGAATAAGGGCGAACCCGAAGAATGTAAGTATTACAAAGGCAAACGGATAGACGTTTTATTTAAACAGCGAATTGAATTTGCCAAGCAGACCGAACTATTAACCAACCAACAGAAGCTAATTGAAGCTAAATTGGCAAGCATGACCACACGTAACCCATCACAACCACCCACCGCTAACGATATGGTCATGACCGCCATGAAAAAGAAAGCAGCCGAGAAGGCAATTGGATACTTATTTGACCATTTATTTTAATTCAGTCCTGTCATGCGTTATTCACACTAGACGTACAAATTAAATATAAAAAATATTTTTCACAT
>MAAA01014330.1_pt1 | contig 12098 bp, 7 predicted proteins | sample 1115971 | NCBI WGS metagenome assembly MAAA01 (sample SAMN04961123, study PRJNA320927) | seawater metagenome | isolation source: sample BD02T6 sea water enriched with oil for 6 days | place: USA:Gulf of Mexico | collected 2013-07-27 | reverse complement strand
GGTTAGAGCAGCACCGTCTCCTACAGACTCATAATCCGTTGGTCCACAGTTCAAGTCTGTGTAGGCCCACCATTATTCAAAAAGAAAGCATCGTAAGTTAATCGCTTATGGGGCTTTTTTCGTTTCTGGTTAGCTAAATTCATTCTGTTGTTATTCTGCTTAGATTGAAGCTTTTCACACCTTAGGCCGGAAATGGACAGGATATGGACCGGAGCTTTACCCTCTCTGCATCACCACCTGTTTGATTTTCGTACTATCAAATAGCCAAATGAATTTACCCCACCTAAATACACCTACCTGAAAATCAGGATGTTAAATGTGACCGCCAAATTCCCCAACCGCTTAAATCCCTAAATTAGAAAAATTTGGCCCATCTGCTGTCGCTGACGTCACCAAATCAGTGAAATTTAGCCGAATGCACCGCCTATGGACCGGAACGCCGACGCCGTCAGCAATAGGTGGTGAGTTAACTCTGTGGAGAATGAACATTGGTGAGGGCTGGAGCTAAATAATTGATACAGGGGAGGCTACAGGCCCACAGATTGGAGATATTCAGTACCGACCAATGAGTCTGCTATAAAGGTCATTTAATTGACTGTGTGCCAGGCATCGATAAGTGGTCTATGCCCATTCGAAATTGGAAAGCGGCCCTGAACAGGCTCACTATCCTGTTCGAAGACCGTTTGAAGGACTATATTTAAAACTGGCAGTTACACAGAATGGTTTACAGCATCAATTATAACTATTTACAGCGTGATTTTTTAGCTAACTTTTTAGCCTTCTTTTGCTTAACCCTATTAACCCCTGCATGCTTTACTTGCGTTATCCTAAGACTCATATCTTGCATAAATACCTTGCCGGACTTCGAAGAAATAAACTCAAAAGCATCTTTACACCCTTCCTTTGCAGATTCTTTAAGTAAATTTATAAGGGGGTAAGAAGTTGACACTTCCTTACTTATATAGAGCTTTTCACGAGCCAGCATCGCAATATCGAATTTTAGCTGTGCTTTATCTTGTTTGTTCTTGCACAAAAATAAAGCGCGACCAGAAATCGACAATGCATCATCAATATAATCAATCTCAGTTTTAATTAAACTGAATAACCTGTATTCATAATCTAAAAAACTAGGTACTGTAATATGCGCACTCATCATTTTTTTTATGCCATTGTTCATATCCGGTTCTTTTAACCAGTAACCACTATATTCACAATATCCTTTATAAAATAAAACACCATCAGACTGCCTTGCTTCCGCGATGATTAGAGCTGTTCGAGCTTTCTTCTTCAGTAGATCATTGTTTTTATTTTGATCCAGCTTTCCTATTTTTATTTCTAGATCAAGTGTAAAAGATCGCTTCTCAAGTGCATCAACTCCAGCACCCACCCAAAACTCATATTCATCTTGCTCATTATTATAATAAGTTTCCTGAAGGAACCTGATGGCCGAGTGGTACGATTTCTCACCAGCCTGCTTAATAAACCCTAAGCCGCGCTTGTATTGTGAACGTGCGATCAAATACTTCCCAAACTCATATGCTACTTCACCCGAGCTATCATCTTTAAGAGCTTTTTTAAAGTAATCATCAATCGTTTCTTTTATTGGGACCACTAGTTGTTTTTTCATATAAACTTTGGCGTACATAAGGTTGGTTTCTTTGTGGCCTTGGCGCTCGGCTTTACTTAACCAATAGCGTAAATCTTCCTTTAAAATTATTATGTGATCTTTTTTCGCAACAGCTCCTGTTTTATCACGATGATCTTGACTTTTTAAGCTCTCGTCTAACAACCGAGATGCACGCTGTGCTAGCGTAAAGCTTGCCTCTTTATTACCCCTTAAAGAAGCATCTATATGCTCTGCTACTTCTGATAAAACAGGCTCATGCCAGTCATTATTCATTCTAGGCTGATGATTTAATTGAACCGCTATATATTGTGCTAACTCAAACATATCCTCCATTAAACGCTTTAATCTAACGTGACTAATCGATGTATCAGTACTCCACCTACCATCAGAGCATTGTTTAATATGCACGCTTTTATTGCTCTCGATGCGAATATTATTAAGTGATTGTTCGATATATACAGGTATTCTCCCCGAATTTGAGATATTCAAAATTATATCAATCAAATCACCGAAGATAGGTGCCTTAAAATGAAGCAGCACACTTGCTTCATAGCACCAAAGCTCTACAAACAAACGTGCTTTCAATAAGCAACATGAGTGATCTGTTGCATAATACTTATCCGCCTCCTGCCCAATTCTAAAAAGCTCTGGAAAGCTATGCTCTAAAAATTCATAATTTTCGTTAGATTTTTGTGTTTTAACGTAGGTGGTCGAATATGCAACTTGTGTCATGTATATGCCCTATGGATAATTTCAAAGTACTAACTACCTAAACGCAATTTACACAGGGGGATTAACAAATAATTTGAAACTAATTCAAAGAACAGTCACTGACTAGGGCTTAATATCGGAAAAGTTATACACAACAACCACAAAATCACCAGCATAGCCCGTCATAAAGAAGGTGAGTAGTCCCAAGTTTACTAGACTCTCTTTAGTACTTAATAGAGAAGGCCAAAGTGACTAGTGAACCATACAACGAAGAATTCAAGATGGCGGAAGTTAAGCAAGTGAACGAAAATGGCCATTCCATTGCTGATGCGGCCAAGCGCTTGAGCAATACCACTAAAAGCTTTTATAGCTGGCAAGAGCGCTATGGTGAAAACGAACAAGCCTATCAAGAAAAATAGTACTCAAGCGAAGAGAATCGCAGACTGAAGCCGAACTAAAATGCGTGACTGACGAACGCGGTATGTCAAAGGAGGCCGCCGTGTTCTTTGCCGCTGAGTCAAAGAAGAATACACGCTCATAAGCTCCCGAACCCATCGCTACTCAGTTCGCACTGCAGTCATTCCAAGTTTTAATCCTTGCAACCTTCATCTGTCGCTAGGCTCATTGAACATACCAAGTTACCGCTAGGTAAATACCGCTAAAGATGGCTCCTTCTTAACACCTTCAGCTCGAAGGTATTAATGGTTTATTACCCGAAAGGTTAAATTGAATCTAGCCCTGGTAGCCTTAGCTTGCTTTGGAACTTGATGCTGCCAATAATGCTGCAGTTCACCTCGCATAATTAGTAGGGTTCCATGCTTTAAGGGAATTTCAAGTTTCACCTTGTGATCATCCTGACGTCTAATTATAAACCTTCTGGTTTCGCCAAAATTTACAGAGCCAATTACAGGGTTTTCACCTAATTCTTTCTCTGAATCAGTATGCCAACTGATGTAGTCGCTCCCATCTCTATACCAGTTCATTAAGACACTGTTAAATTCCACTCCTGAAGCCTGTTTAATCGCATCTTTAATATGGAGTAAACCTTTATTCCAATCGTTAGGCTGAAGCCTTAATCCAGAATAGGTGTATGGCTTGTCGCTATCGCCGTACCAAGCAGAATAACGAGGAAGGTACACCTCTTTACCGTACATATTTATTTTGTCATGACGCCACTTTATGTTAGTAAATTCAACTTGGTTAAGCTTCTCTTTATCTAACGTATTCCAGTCCACGGACTTCCAATCATTAGATTTGTTCTCTAGGAAGTAATCAATTGATCTGTCACTTACTTTTTTATCAAAAAATTCTTCTGCATAAAATAATTCTCCATTAGGGATCGTTATTTCAAAACCTTTTAATGTTTCATTAAATATAGCGCTGTACCCTTCTTCGCTGGGCAATTGAAATGGAAGCTGCTTATTGCTTTCATCTGTGCTACCAAATATATCTAGTGTTAAACTCATGTTAATCCTTCATAAAATTAGGGTTATTAAATTATTATAAGTAAGCACAAAATAATCGCTCATTACGCTCACAGGTCTTACCTTCGTACTCAACCTTGGATTTTCTATAAGATATTATTTTTGCATCTGTTTTTTCTGTAAAATAATCCATTACATTATCAAGTCTACTATTCCTATAGCGATCGCTAAATCGCTCCATAAGCGGACTAACACATATGAAAATATTAACACCCGATTGAGATAAATGTATTTTTTCACAAAGCTCATTAGTATCAAAGTCATCTACATCTAGTATATTAGAAAATATATGAAATTTTATTGTATCAACACCAGTTGATAGCTGTTCGATTCCTACCTCGTCAAGTTTATTATTCAAGGTTTTTATAGAAGGTAAATTTTCATTATTTTTAAAGCATGATTTGACATTCACCATCGCACGCCTCAGAGCTATATCAGATGGTTCAACCAGTTTTATTTCTTTTATACATATACCTTTACTGACCGATCTTACGTAGTCAAGAAAAACTATTGTCCCTAATCCTTGACCACAACCGTAATCAATTATGTCTATGTTTTCCATATCAGGTAGATTTATTGAAGATGAAATTTTTTCAAAAGATGAAATCAGTTTTGCTTGATGCATCTTTCCAAGTGAAAACATATAACTGTCAGCTTGGGCCTCTGTTTGTAAAATTGCAGTTCCGCTATTAAGCTGTTTATGCAGTTCATTCCTTTCCTCTTCTGGTAGGTTGATAATCATTTTTACACTTTTCATTCTTATTATTTTGAAATTACCGCCAGCTTCATTCGCATAAAACCCTCCATTCTTGTCCTGATACGTTGAATCTGATTTTGTATCTTTAAACATGTTCAATTTCCTTAGCTTCGTTTTTTAAGACCTTCATCAGGTCGCTGCGTGTTCAAATTAGATAAACGTCGCTAAAAGCATCGAATTAACAATCTATTGAATATATTTATGATTTAAATGATTTTTAAGCTTGAGGCATTAAATTATGACCGCTTTTAAAGCGGGCAAATATTTAACTAAATTGAAAATTTGATGTTCGGAGCTTGTTTGGCCTTTAGCTGATTGCCAACAAGTCTGTATATGAATGATTTTTGTGTCTTACCTAGGCTCATGAACTATGGGATTTTGCTGTGTTAAGGCTTGGCTTTACTGAGCGTTGAATATATTTCTGTAGGAAGTTAAAGCTGATGACCGTTGATTCCTGGGTATTTCTACCCAAGATATTGATGGGTTTGGTGCAGAGTTTGACCTCCAGCCTATTACCCGACTTTGCTTGATCTATATACCGAATAATTGCGATTCTAGAGGTCGTTACTGGCAGGGATACTAAAATCCAACCAAAACAGGAATTTAAGAAATATATATCACTATTTTGTTAATTCCCTGGAATACCCCCGTTTACCTATATGTAACAACTTATTAAACGGCTTTAAAGCCACTCACTAGGTAAATAGGACAATAAACATGACATACGCAAATCACATCACAGCAACTTATGAATCACGTACTGAGTGGGTAGCTAAACCGTTGAATAAAACAGGAAATCTAGATAATTGGCTTAGTAAGATGCGTAAAGCTTGCCCGTCCCCATCATTAGGCGAAATTGTTTGGCTTAGTGGTTATAGAGCACGTACGGCTTATAAGGTTATGGGGTTTAAGCAAAATGGTGATGCTATTTGGCAGAGAGGAGAGGTTGTGAAGCATTAAAAGACTTCTAGTGCATTGTTCAATATAAGATTTTCTCATGAGACTACCAATTTAGACGTTTTTTCCGCCATAATGTGTGTTAATGAGTATGGCCTTAGGAATCGATTAAGGGCATATAAGCAAGCACATATATGGACAGGGAAAGTAATGGGTACTAATAATCAAGAAATTGCTGAATATCTATTATTGATTAAGAAGTTTACAAGTATAAAGATCAAAGACCCTAACCATCAGGATTTAAAGGATGACGTAGTTCAAGACGTATTTCTAAAGTTATATAAAACAGACTTTTTTAGTACCAATGACCTCAATACCAATGGCGATAATAATAGACAAATCAATGGCTACATTGTTAAAGCTATAAGATCTTGTTACATGGATCAGCTCAAGTTGCGAGGGATCAATCGTCGTTTAACTCCGTCTGAGGCCGAAGAGTCTGGCCATCGATATGAGAGTATCAAAACTCAAGCTATAGACGAGACCGATGAGAGTAATTTTATCTCCTCACCTGCCGAGGGTCCTGATCACTATGTATTTATAAAGGAAGCCTATGGCTGGATAGAAAGTTGCTTTAAATCGGTATCTTCTGATGTAAAAGATACCGCTAAAAGCAGTTTTTTTAACGCGGCCTTTTGGGAGTTTGATAGTTATGGATTGACCATGAAAGAGTTAGCCCGGTATTTGGGCTACACGTCATCAAACCCAACACAAGAATTAAAGCGCTTTGCTGAGAAGGTGTCATTGTGCACAGGTCCTCACGGAATTTTTATAAACAACCCTCATGAACAAATACAATTCCTGCGCGAGCAGTTAGAAAATGCAGAGGCTAGCTCATGAAAAAAACAGACATAACACGTGAAATACTAGATATACATGCGGATAACATGTTGTTCAAAGCGATTGATGAAGTTAAAAATGAGCTTAAAGATGGCATTCCAGCCGAACTGCAATTAGAGATTGAGCTGTTAATATCTAAAAGCATTCTGTCAGAAAAAATACCTTCCAGTAATGTGGTGCCTTTTGCTTCTAAAAGATCACAGAGAGAGCTACATACTTTTGGAGAAACAGAGCTTTTAGCTGCATCAGGGCAATCATTAGCCGATTGGTTCTCGCAGCCTATGAATTTTGTTGGAGCCGGTTTTATTCTCGACATACGAAAAGTGCTAGGGACTGAACATGACGTTGATATATACCTGACTCCAAATAAAGATAATGCTGAAGTAATGCAGAATTCATTAGGTTCATACCTAGGGAAGTCAGTTCATATAGTAGTAGTAAATAATACAAATGAGCTTCTTGATGCTGTTTTATATATTGATGAAGAAGGTTCTGCCGCTGAAGGTAGCGGGAAGCTTACAGAACAACCTAAAAGTGTTGATGTTAAAGGAAATATCAGTATTTCAATCGTCATTAACATGAAAGATAGCGATTAAAAAATATGGCTATTTATATCCTGACCAGTACAGAAACTATTCTAGAGGCGATTGCTCGCCCTCAAGAGAGTCATGTAGGTGATTCGGCAGCTAAAGGGTTATTGAATCTACAGCTTAAACAGCAACTTACTTCAAGTTCATTTGATGAGCAGCAAGGTTACCTTTCAACTTCGGCAACCGCTGCTTATGTATCACTGAACAAACTGGATCAGCGTCACCGCTATAGGGCTAGCATTAATCTAAACCCCATCAACAGTGATAGTTTTAACTTTGTGCAAGGTAGCAGCAGTAGTGGCCTTGGCTATGCACTTGCACTGTTTCAGACTTGGTGGGAAGCGGTTCTTCACAACACAGACTCCTTCCAGTTCCCAGTATTCGCAACCGGCGAGATACTCCCATCTGGACAGGTGAACGCAATTGGTCACCTCAATAAAAAAATTGACTCTCTTTGTACCTATGTAGAAAGCAATAAAAGCTCTATTGATCGCTTCTATCTTTGCTACCCAAGTAATAATAACAACGAAATTACACCCGAGGAACGCACTCGGATTGAGGAACTCGGAGGCGTCCTTTACCCCGTAGATCGCCTACAAGATTTACTGGGTGACTTGGTAGGTAATGCCTATAATGGTGACCCGCTTGGGCGCTGGCAGCCTTTTAAGGGGTTAAAAAGTTTTAATTACGAAGACAGCGTTAGATTTTTCGGGCGCGTTAAGGATACCGATCGCCTATATGATGATTTGCAGCAAAATAATGGGTTATTGATTGTATCTGGACCCAGTGGAGCAGGAAAATCATCGCTAATTAAGGCGGGGTTAATTCCGAAGCTTGAGAAATACAATCAAAACCTTCACTGGGCCTATACCACACCTAGTGATATATCTAAGTCAGGTGTTCTTAATTTTGTACTCAAACAATTTATTATTGCATGGTCCCTAACATCTAAAGGGATTGCACTTGCTGATCTTGAAACGGCTTTTAAAGAATCTATAGATAGTGGAGTTGCACTGCTAGCCATACATTTGACCAGCCAAAGCCCCCGCTGCTTATTATACTTTGATCAATACGAAGAAGTATTTAGCCAGGCTGATCAGTCCATTGAAGACATCACTCAGAATCTAAAGCTAATCGATGAGCTTTCAAGAAAAATAGAGAACCTAAATATAGTACTCGCACTAAGGAATGAGTATCTTGGAAGGTTATTAGACAATCAGGCTTTTCGTTCTCCAATTATATCGAATGTAACATCTCAGCTATCTAGTAATTCATGGTATGACATTGTTCATGAGCAGGCGGCTTTTTCGGGCATAGAATTCGAGAAGGATAATAAAGAACAAACACTCGATAGTATTATTATCGAAGAAGCATTGCAGACCCCATTCGCCCTTCCCATGGTTGAGTTTCTTCTTGAGCAGTTACATCTGAATGCTAATCTAAAGAGTAATGGACAAAAAATTCTTTCCTTTAGTGACTATGAAACTTTAGGGGGCTTGTCTGGCGCCATCGCCTATAGGGCTTCAGAAATACTCAGTAAAAGCAATTTTTCTGATCAGGCTAACAAATTATTTTCAATTTTTATAGGTTTGAATAGTGATTACTTACCATTCGGTAAGCAAGTTGTTCTATCCGAGGTAGAAGAGAATGATCCTGACCTTTACGGACTTATCCAAGATTTTATTAATGCCAATATCATTGTCAGTTATAGAAATAGCGCTAATGAACCTATTGCTAAGCTTGCTCATGATAGTTTGTTTGAGTACTGGGACACCCTAAAAGATTGGATAGCTACTTATAACGATTATTTAACTTGGCGATACAGTATCGATGGCCAATTTACACAATGGATAAACCATAAAAATCAGTCCGGTAGTGGAAAGTACTTAATTACCGATAAACGTCTACTAAAAGAAGGATGGATTTATAAGAAAAGACAATCAATTAACGAAAAAAATATTATTGAATATGTAAGTCTTTCATTCCGACGATCGCGAAAAATACTGGCAAGTTATTTGTCAGTATTTTTACTGCTTCCTCTTCTGATCACAAGCCTATATATATTTGATGATTCAAGAATTAAGACTTATTACTATTCATCGATAGGTGAGAAGTGGAGCGTCCCTTTCGGTATAGATGAATTATCAGCAGACCAGGTCAAACATAGAGTCTTCAGTTACCGCCTAGATTATCAAGGCGGTGATTTAATCAAGTTAACTCACCAAAATGGGTTTGGAACGCCTACAATTGACCCATCAAGAGAAAATGAATCATCCTGGGAGTATAAATATACCGAGAGCAACCAAATTTTATCATCGACATCTAAAGGTGGTAACGGGAGTATATTAAAAGTCACCGATTATCAGTTCAATGACGATAGTGCCATCGCATCATTTAATGACAAGTTTGGGAAAGTGAAGTTAAATCGTATTGGAAAAAATATTGAGTCAATGCCTTTCAGTGAGGGTGCAAGTAAAACACTCCTGTCTACTATCTCAGATATATCAAGACACTACCTTATTTATGATGAATTTGGTTTCCTTAAAAAAATAGTTTTTCAAAACCCTTATGGTGTTAACGTCCCGAAAATTAATAATGGAAACTATGGGATCGGATATACCTATTATAAAAATGGGAAAATCTCATCAAAATATAGTATTAACTCATTAGGAATGAAGTATAAAAATATTAGTTCGCCCGTTATAGAGTATATTTATAATGAAACAGGTGATCTAGAAATAGAAAAAACAATATATCCGGACAAATCTTTAAACACAGTATACAAAAGTGATGACTGGGGAAACCTGACAGATATATTACATTCCGAAGGGAATAGGTCATTCTATGCTGGCGATAAAATTCCAAGAGTAACAATGGAAATTGATATGTATGGGAATGTACAAAAAATCTCTTCATATAATGAAAAAGATAATTTAAATGGTGTTGCGTATGGTATTGCTGTATTTGACAGGTCTTATGATAATAAAGGGCGTGTTTTGGGAGAGTCTTACTTTGGATCAGATTTTAAACCTATAAAATATAATAACCTTTATGCCAAATTCATTCATAGTTTAGATAGTAGAGGTAATATTTTAAGTCAATCATGGTATGGATTAGACGGCGAAGTTATTCTTGATAATTTCGGATGTGAAAAAACAACTTTTGTGTTTGATTTAAATAACAACCCCATAGAGCAGAGCTGCTTTAAGATAGAAGGGGATTATATGATGGATAATGATGGTATTTCTAAATATTTAGTTACTTATAGTAATTTGGGGGATATTACTGATTTGAAAAACTACGGCCTAGATGGTTTACCTGTGAATAATACCGATGGCTTCTCCAGCGTATCATTTAAGTATGACGACAATGGGAATAAAATTAATGAAAGATACTATGACACCAATGGGCTTAGTACATCGCTTAAGGGAACGGGCAATGTAACGTCTTTTGATTTCAAATATGATTTTAAAGGTAATATAATTGAAGAAGCATATAAGAATTCAAATGGTGAAAATAGTTCCATTGATGGGATTCATAAAACTACTTATTCGTACGACACCCTTGGTAGGTTAACCGAATACGCCTATTTTGGTATAAACGACAATCCGATAATGCACTCCGAAATGGGTTATTCTAAAAAGGTGACTGTCTATGCTCAGGGAAAAGATTTTATAAAATCACAAAATTATTATAATGACAAAGGTGAACTGACTTTTCCATTTCTATACCAATCTGATATTTACATTGAATATCTTAAGAATCTTAAAAGCAATATAGATTATTCTAGTCCATATACTTTAGAAATCTCTTCAAAACCATCGAATGCTTTAGTGTTTGTTGATGATATCTATGTAGGTAACACTCCTTTATCTAAAGAATTTCGTTCTTCCCACCACAAACTAAAGGTTATTAAATCTGGATATATATCAGATGAAAGCACGGTTAACTTGGATACTACAGGTAATTCCTCAATAAAAATCGTGCTTCTAAATGAGTCTAAACCAAACTTTTCAGACATTTTAACTAAAGCTGAGGCTGGCGAGTCTGAAGCGCAAAAAATTGTGGGTAATCATTATTTAAATGGAGGCAACGTAGAGCAAGACCTAAGTAAGGCTTTTGATTGGTATAAAAAGTCTGCATTACAATCAAACCCTAAGGCGATTTATAATATTGGATACTTGTATGCAACGGGAAGTGGCGTCGAAAAAAATCTGACTACCGCTCTTTCCTGGTATGAAAGAGCTGCAAATTTAGGTTTTGCTCGTGCACAACATATCGCGGGCATGTATTTTATAAAGGGTTGGGCTGGCGAAAGAGACTTTGATAAATCTTATGAGTATTTTACTTTGGCAGCTAAACAAGATTACATACCGTCAATATTTCAGCTTGCAAGCATGAATTTATATGGTTTTTATCTAACTAAAAATATTGAGCGTGCATTGGAGTTATTTCGTGAGAATGCCAATCGAGGCGATCCTGATTCTGCATATCAAATCGCGGTAATGTATTACAGCGGGATAGATATAGAAAAGAGCGATTCAAAATCATCTCACTGGTTCCATTTAGCAGCACAACTAGGCTTTGAGGATGCATTCTTGTTTACTGGGAATGCTTATCTTAATGGGTTAGGTATAAAACAAGACTCTAAAAAAGCTATGTCCTGGTATAATAAGTCGTCTAAATCAAAATCAGAGTTTGCAAAGCATGCTTACGGACAACTAGCTCTGATGCATGAAAACGCCATAGGTATTCCTAACAACTATATAAAGGCCATTGAATATCATGAGAAGGCATTACTTGCTGGCAATAACAATAGTGCTATGGCACTAGGTATTTTATTCATACAAGGAAAGGGTGCTTCAGTTGATATTAATAAGGCAGTCAAACTTTTTAGGCTTGCAGAAGAAAATGGTGATGTCAGAGGGAAAGAATGGTTAGAGAGGCTGGGACGGTAATTTAAAACCGCGACAACAGACCTATTACTGTCTACTTTTACATAATTATTATTTTAAGAGCCTGTAAACCATTCTGTGTAACTGCCAGTTTAAATATAGTCCTTCAAACGGTCTTCGAACAGGATGGTAAATCTGTTCAAGGCCTCCTTCCAGTTTCTTATGGGCATAGTCCAC
>MAAA01025639.1_pt1 | contig 12107 bp, 11 predicted proteins | sample 1115971 | NCBI WGS metagenome assembly MAAA01 (sample SAMN04961123, study PRJNA320927) | seawater metagenome | isolation source: sample BD02T6 sea water enriched with oil for 6 days | place: USA:Gulf of Mexico | collected 2013-07-27 | reverse complement strand
CTGTAGTTTCTCGGTCATGGAGGGCTCTAATATCATATTCTCGCTGGAACCTGTTTGTTGTTTGCTCTGCTGTACTGTCTTGAGCAATAACTGTTCCAAAGATGGCTCTAAGGTGATTACAGGTAGGTCATCCACATTGCCATAGATGCTTTGTACGATGAGGCGCTTAAGTACCCGACGCACCATCACAATTAAGGCGGCGGTATCTTGACTGTCTACCGAGGTATTCGCCAAGGCCTCGGCGATACTGCGAATATCGCGCACCGGCACCCCTTCACGTAACAGGCTTTGTAATACCCCCAGTAATTGACTGAGGTTAAGCGTATTAGGCACCAGCTCTTCGGCTAGCTTAGGTGAGATCTTAGCCAGCCTATCTAACATTTTTTGCACTTCTTCATGGCCAATGAGTTCACTGGCATGCTTTTGTAAAAGTTGATTTAAATGGGTGGCCACCACCGTACTGGAATCCACTACGGTATAACCTAACGTTTGTGCTTGATCTTTTTTGGTGGCGTCAATCCATACCGCCTCCAAACCAAATGCAGGGTCTTGTGTGGCTATTCCTTCTAATTTACCAAACACTTGCCCAGGATTAATGGCCATATCTTTATCCGGCTCAATTTCGGCTTCGGCGATGCTCACTCCCATAAGCTGAATACGATAGGCATTGGGCAATAAATCTAAATTGTCTCGTATGTGCACACTGGGCACTAAAAACCCTAGATCCTGTGACAATTTACGGCGAATACCCTTAATACGACTGAGCAGTTGCCCACCTTGATTTTTGTCCACTAAGGGAATCAAGCGATAACCCACTTCTAAACCAATAATGTCTACATTTTCCACATCGTCCCAGTCTACTTCTTTGGAGTCTGCCCCGGGTAAAGCAGGCACAGACTGACCCGCCGCTTGAGGGGCGCCTGCCTTTTTCGCCGCTTGGCGAGCCGTGCCGCCGACACCTTCATCTACAATCTCTGGCTGTTGATTTCTTCTATAAATCCAATAAGCCCCGGCGATTGCCACCCCACCTAAGCCCAAAAAGGCCATATGGGGCATGCCGGGCACTAAGCCCATAAATATCAGTACGCCGCCGGCCACGGCCAATGAACGGCTGGTATCAAACATTTGTGTAAAAATTTGACTGCCCATATTTTCTTTACTGTTATTGCGCGTCACGATAATCGCCGTAGCGGTAGACAATAATAGGCTTGGAATTTGCGCCACTAAACCATCACCAATGGTGAGCAAGGCATACACTTCGGTGGCTCGCGAAAAATCTAAATCGTGCTGTACCATGCCAATGACCAGCCCGCCTAAAATATTAATAATTAAGATGAGCATGCCCGCCACCGCATCCCCTTTAACAAACTTGCTGGCACCGTCCATGGAGCCATAAAAATCGGCCTCATTGGCTACGTCTGCGCGACGCTCTTTGGCTTGGTCGGCATCGATTAACCCTGCGTTTAAATCGGCATCTATGGCCATTTGTTTGCCAGGCATCGCATCCAATGTAAAACGGGCACTTACTTCAGATACGCGGCCCGCGCCTTTCGTCACCACCACAAAGTTGATGATCATTAAGATTAAAAATACCACTAAACCCACAGCATAATTACCCCCCACTAATACTTCACCAAAGGCTTCAATCACTTTACCGGCTGCCGCGCCTCCTTCATGACCCTCAAGCAGAACCACTCGTGTAGATGCCACATTCAGCGCCAGTCTTAATAACGTGGCCACCAGTAAAACACTTGGAAAAATAGCAAAATCCAGAGGCCGAGAGGCATAAATACTGACCATCAATACCACGATGGCCAGCGCGATATTAAAGGTAAAAAAGATATCCAGCAGTAGGGTGGGCACAGGTAACGTCATCATGCCCAACATCAGCATGAGCATGAATGGCACACCCAGGTTTCCCTTGGCTAGGGCGCGTATTTGCTGAAAAACTTGGTTTAAAACACTCGCCGAAGGCATCGATATTTTGCTGGCGGCCATGAAGTACTCCTAACAGCTTAAAATTTCAAAACAGAATGGCAGTCTGATATAAATTGACGCTGTAGAGGCATTTGCAAAGAGGGGGCCAGCGAATAGCTGGCTATATAATTAATTGTTTAATTAGGTAGGTTTAATACGTTTAAAGCCTATAACACGACTTTACGCGCGTAGATCGGCTGGTACGGGGAACACAGGTTGCTTAGGGCGCTCCCCTAGGCCTTTAAAATACTGGTCCAACTGATAAACATACGCCAGCACTTGAGCGATGGCCACGTATAAACCTTCAGGGATTTCTTTGCCTATTTTAGTAAATGCATACACAGAGCGAGCTAAAGTTGGTGCTTCTACTATGGGCACGCTTTTATGTTTGGCAATTTCGCGTATTTTTAACGCCACCTCATCGGTGCCCTTAGCCAGCAAGATGGGCGCCTTCATCTCATCACTGTGGTATTTTAATGCCACTGCGTAATGTGTGGGGTTAGTGATAATAACGTCTGCATCGGGCACGTCACTCATCATTCTGCGCTGACTCATCTCATGTTGTAACTGTCTCACTCGTTGTTTAACTTCAGGTTTTCCTTCCGTATCTTTATGTTCATCTTTAACCTCTTGCAGGCTCATTTTCATTTTTTTAGTAAATTCATAAATCTGAAAAGGCACATCTACAATACTGACTAATAAGGTACATAACGCTAAGGCTAAGGCTCCGATCATGACGAGGTTGGCGGCATGGAAAATGGCCGCACGGTGTGGCTCTTGGTTTAATACAAAAACAATGTCTTTAAGAGAAAAAAACAAACCCAAAATAGTGCCGACTACAATAAATATTTTTAACCAACTTTTTAATAGCTCCACCAAACTTTTAACGCTAAACATACGTTTAAAACCTGCCAAAGGACTGATTCTATTCAGTTTTGGCAGTAACGATTTACCACTAAACATCCAGCCCCCTAATGCTAAGGGTCCAAATATTGCGGCTAATACCAGTAAAATCATAACCGGCGAGATAGCTATAATGGCTTTTAATACCGATGCAGATAAATGAATGACCATTTGATTGGTATCAAATATATGGAAACGCTCTAGAGTATAATTAAAATCGAATATTTTTTGCGCAGCATTAAACAGCACCCCACCAAATATCCATAAAGAAAGCGCCCCCGTGATTAAAATAAGACTCGTACTGAGCTCCTTTGAGCGTGGAATTTGGCCGTCTTCACGGGCCTTTTCCAGTCGCTTGGCGGTGGGTTCTTCTGTTTTTTCCTGACTGCTGTCATCAGCCATTTAATTACTTCCCATGTATAGTTTTCATTATTAAGGTTTCCAGATCGACACTATATTGTTATTCTGAAAAGTCATTTATATTGAGAAAAAAGGCAAACAGGGTTTATCGATAGCCCCGCATAATATGAAATGCCTCAGATAACAGGCCTTGAAATTGTGAGCCATAGCCACCAAACGTTATCCATATTACAATTAAACCCAGCATCATAGTGACCGGAAAACCCACCGCAAAAATATTTAACTGCGGAGCAAGCCTTGCCATTGTACCAAAGGCAAAGTTTACCATTAACATGGCGGTAATCGCCGGTAACGCCAATACAATAGCCGCGCTAAACATCCACTGCCCCAGATTTGCCACCACCCATAATGTATCGCGACTGATGCCTGAGCTTGCTACCGGTATCGCAAAAAAACTGTCCACCAGTATTTCTATTGCGACTAGATGACCATTTAAAGAAACAAACAATAAATTCACAAAGATTAAAAACCATTGTGCCACTACCGCCACAGTAACACCGTTGGATGGGTCTACCATTTGGGCCATTCCTAAACCCGTTTGCATAGCCACCATTTGTCCTGACATGATGAAAATTTGCATCAAGATTTCAAGCACTAAACCAAAGGCGATCCCAATAAATAATTGTTGCGCCGACACTAACATAGTAGCCATGCTTAGACCGTCTATAATAGGCATGGGCGGCAATAACGGCGTAACCACGGCTGTCACTGTAATCGACAATAATAAACGAATTTTTTGTGTGACTAAGCGAGTACCAAAAAGTGGCATTACCATAAAAAAACCGGCTATGCGAAAAAATGGCCACATATAGCGACTTACCCAGCTGGATATCTCGGCACTGTCTAGGTTTAAAATAAACGCTAAATCACTTTCCATTTCGCTGTTTTATCAGCTAATCAAGTATGGGATGTTCATGTATATACTTTTTGAATACCCCACCACCTTGCCAACGATCCAAGGACCAAACCACATGATGCATATAAGCGTGACAATCAAGCGAGGTAAAAAGCTCAGTGTTTGTTCGTTAATTTGAGTGGCCGCCTGAAACGTGGCAACGATAAGTCCCACCATCAATCCTGGCACTAACACCGCTGCCACCACAGAAATAACCACAAATATACCTTCACGTAAAAAATCCCCTATGTGCTCTACACCCATAACGTGCTCCTTGTGCTTGTATAAAGCGCTCTAAACGCGGTTTTATTCAATTTAACCTCATTAAAAACCATAACTGGCCGCCAGCGTTCCCATCACCATGGCCCAACCATCCACCAGTACAAACAGCATTATTTTAAAGGGAAGCGAAATTATTATAGGGCTTAACATCATCATACCCATGGCCATTAATATGCTGGCAACCACAAGATCAATGATTAAAAAAGGAATAAACAACATAAAACCGATTTGAAATGCCGTTTTTAATTCACTGGTCACAAATGCGGGTATTAAGATATGCAGTGGGGTATCAGACGGACCGTTAATGTTTTTTTCGCCAGACAGGCGCACAAATAAATTTAAATCGTCTTCACGCACCTGCGCCAACATAAATTCTTTAATGGGTAAACTTGCACGCGTTAACGCCTCTACCGGTAATATTTCCTCATTTATATAAGGCTGCAACGCAGTTTCATTTATTACTGTGAATACCGGCATCATAATAAACATGGATAAAAAAAGTGCTAAGCCTATCAGCACTTGATTCGAGGGCGTTTGCTGCAGTCCCATGGCCTGTCTTAATATGGAAAACACAACGATAATGCGCGTAAAAGACGTCATCATCACTAATAGCGTTGGCAGTATCATCAAACTAGACATTATGGCTAGTATTTGAATGGTAACCGTATAACTGCCACTGCCATCAGGCTTGGGCGTATAGTTTATGGCGGGGATTTCAAACTTCGCTTCGGCGACGGTTGCCAGACTCAATAGCATCAACCACATAAATGCCGATAGGCGTTTCATGATGGTTTCTCTTGGGTATTTTTTTCCGATGACGCCCTTTCTTTATGAAAAGCTTTATGAAAAGGTTTATGAGAATCTTCTTGAGCGTTATCTTGTTTTACTTGGCTCATGATATCTTTGAGACGATCTGAAAAGCTTTTAGGGTTTTTGTCCTTGATCACTAATATGGGTTCATCAAAACTGGCTAGGGTATTAATATTGTGCGCCGTTAAACCTAACAATAGTTGTTTGCCCCCCACTTCAATAAGCACAATTTTTTCTTTTACACCCATGGGCAATACCGCCAGGGTTTTCATGGGCAACCCTGTTAAGCCTTGTATGCCTCTGTTGCGTTTTATGAACCAAGCCAGCGCATAAATTACAGCTAACACCGCCACTAAAGATAAGGACACTTGAATAAGTTGATCTTGGGTATTTAAAGAAGGGGCCGCGGATACTAGAGTGTCTTGCACACTTACCATTTTATTAGCCAGCGGACTAGCTACATCTGGATTAACTAAAGGTTGATTGGTTAATGGCTGATTCACTAAGCCTTCGGGGCCTGAATGTCCGCTGATTATCTTTTTACTGGCCACGTCATTACTCGCCATTAAGGCGGCAGGAAACATCAACATACATTATTCACTTTATTATTATTTTGAATATACTTATTGGCTTATTTAAGTCGCTGAATTCGCTCGCTTTGACTAATAACATCGGTTAAGCGAATACCAAATTTATCATTCACCATCACCACTTCACCGTGGGCGATTAATGTTCCATTTACCAATACATCTAAGGGTTCACCCGCCAAACGATCCAATTCAATAACCGACCCTTGGTTTAATTGCAGCAGATTACGAATGGGGATTTGAGTATTACCCACCTCCATGGAAATGCTTACCGGAATATCCAGAATCACATCCAGTTCTGGGGCTCCCTCTTTTATTTCAAAGTTGCCCTTTGCTGGGGCGCTGGCATCAAACTCTTCCATGGGTGCAGGTTGAACGTCGTCTTCACTTTCACCGTCGTCACCGGATTCTTCCATGGCCGCAGCCCATTCATCCGCTAACGCTTCACCATCTTCTGCTTCCCCTACCCCACCGGCCACTTCGTCCGCTAAGGCATCGGCATCCAGAGTACTGGGATCTTGACCCGCAGGCTCTTCAGCGGGTTTATCTTCGTCTTCAGGGGTGTTGTTTTCTTCATCACTCATAATGTGACCACTGTTTTATGATTATTTTAATGTCGTATTTTATTAAACTGTTCGCTGTGCTAAAACTATGCTGACAACGTAGGCACATTGCCGCTGATGGACTTACGATTAATGGGCTCTATAATTTTTACCGCTAACGCTTCGTTTGATACACCTAACTGACCACGAAAAATGGGCGTATCGTTGGCCTGTAAAATAAATTGTTCAGGAATTTCTATGGGGATTACATCACCCGTTTTTAATGCCGCGACCTCACGTAAGGAAATTTCCCGTTGGCAAATAGTGCCATGAACCGGAACTTTGGCGTTTTGAATATCTTCTTGCAAAGATTGCACCCATCGCTCATCTACTTCATCTATATCGCTTTGCACACCGGCATCGAGTACTTCTCGAATGGGCTCAATCATGGAATACGGCATGGCCACATGTAAATCCCCCCCACCACCGTCCAGCTCAATATGAAATGAGCTCACCACCACCACTTCACTGGGACTGACTACGTTGGCCATGGCCGGGTTAACTTCTGAGCCGTAGTATTCAAACTCTAATTCCATCACCGCATGCCAAGCTTCTTTCATGTCGGTAAATATCTGGCTTAAAACCACCTGTACAACCCGCAATTCAGTGGGTGTGAATTCACGTCCTTCTATTTTTGCGTGACGACCGTCGCCGCCAAAAAAGTTATCCACTAACTTAAAGACTAATTTGGCATCTAGGATAAATAAGGCTGTGCCCCTTAACGGGCGGACTTTCACCAAATTTAACGATGTGGGCACATACAAGGTATGGATGTATTCCCCAAACTTCATAATTTGAATGCCACCACTGGCTACATCGGCCGAGCGCCGCAAAAAATTGAACATACTTATGCGGGTATAGCGGGCAAATCGTTCGTTGATCATTTCTAGGGTGGGCATGCGCCCGCGTACAATTCGATCCTGGCTCGACAGATCATAGGATTTGACACCATCGCCACCCGTGGGTTCGTCCGGCTCAATATCACCATCGTCAACCCCGTGCAATAGGGCATCAATCTCGTCTTGGCTTAATAAGTCTTGCACGCCTTCTCCTACTTAGTTGGCCAGCTTGGCCAGAATTAAAACGGTTTTATTTTTATTGAATGACAAAATTGGTAAATAAAATTTGCTCTACACCACCTTCGATACCTGTTTCTTGAGTCACTAAGCGATTAACTTCTGTGGTTAGACTTTCACGTATGCTGGCACGGCCTTCGGCACTTCGTAAAAACACAAAATCTTGAGTGCTTAAAAAACTAATAATAGAGCCGCGAATCATTGGGCTATGGGTATCCAACGCACCTGCAACATTGGCGTCTCGGGTTAAGGCTTCCATGTGAATTTGTAAATAGCGTTGACGGTTGGCCACTTGGTAATTAATTATAAATTGCGGTTTAAATTTAATATAAATGGCGGGGCCACTAGAAGGCTCTGTTGTTTCTTCAGCAACAACTTCGTCTACCGCCTCTTCAGTTTCAGCGTCTTCACCGCCCATTAAAAATATTGCTGCGCCAACCCCTATGCCTATTACCAGTAATGCCACTACGATGATAATTATAAGTTTTTTCTTGGAACCACCGCCTTCGTCTATTTCAGCGGCATCCATCTGCAATTCTTTTTCGTTGGCCATACGTCACCTTTTTGATTCCTGAACTAGATTTAGCAAGCCCTATGCCACGCTTGCATGTTTTATCTCATACCCTCTTAAAACTTAAAGGGCATAAGGGTAAGTGTAGACACAATAAGGGAATACACCCGCAGGCCTGCGGGTGTAGGGGGAAGCAATAATGATGCTATTTAAAAGGCCTGGGCGCGATTTAAGCGCTACGCAAAATAATCCACCAATGAATCCGAGTGCAGTTCTACGCTCCTAACCTCGTCTATTTCTTGTTCGCTGGCATTGGCTGCATGCTCACCTTGTCCAGCTTGTTCACCCTCTGCCTGGCCTCCGGTTTGCTGTTTAGATTGATCTGACACATTAACGTCCGTCAAATTAACGCCTTGCTGCTCAAGCAGTTCTCGTAAACGTGGCGATTGCGCTTCTAAGGCTTCTCTAACCTGCTGGTTACCACTGGTAAAGGACACGCTGATATGGTCATTTTGCATTTTTATTTTAACTTCTAATGCGCCCATCTCCGGCGGATCTAATTGAATGCGTGCTGTTTGTACGTCCTGCGTACTCATTATGCTAATACGTTTGGCTATTTGCTCTCCCCATTGAGGGCTTTGCGGGGGCACATCCAGCTTAAATTGGGCTTGAGTTTGAGCATTACTTAAAGGTGCTTTAGCGGCGTCAATTTCCGTATGCAATTCCTTACTCAAGGGGGAACTTGCTTGCCATGATCCATCACTATTTTGTAAGACTGCGTGTTCACTTAACATAGTGGGTACCGTTAGCTGTGCGAGTGGCGTGACCGGTTCACTGAGTAATGTGGTTTTTGTCGTGAGCGTGATGGGTTTTTCATGCAGGCTTTGATTACTTAGTTCGCTATCTTCTGCGGCGCTTAACAAGCTTGCAAGAGGATTTACTTCATCTGTTAAGGCTTCATTTACAGTTAACATTTTTGGGCTAATAGCAGGCATTACCACGGCTTGAGCGGACAGTACTTCGCTACTCACGACAGCTTGAGCTGCCGTTTGAATAGGTTCAGGCATTATGGGTAAGGGTGATAGTGGAGCAAGAGGCTGCCCCTGTCTTTCTCCCTGTCCAGTGGATAGATGGCCCGGTTGAGGTATGGGTTCTGCTATTTTGGCCGCTTGGGCATTTATCTGGCCAGATGGTGATTTTTCCACAGGTGCTGTAGGCACCCACTTAACATCAAGGTTACGCTGGCGTTGAAGATCGTGTAACTCTAAGGGCAAACTTGTCTCTGGGTTATTCATTAAGGGCCCAAGCAGATGTTCCGTATGCACGGCAAGTTCCGAATTATTCAGTGCTTGTTCATTAATATTTAATTGCTGAGGGCCTTTTGGTGACACTAGGGCGGCAAACTCTTGCCCTACTGGCAATAACGGCAACAAAGGCGAGTGTAATTGCTCATTAAGGGCTTGTGAAAACGACGGGCTGCCGCCTGTACCTTGCTCGGCATGATCAGGTTCGATATTGCTAGTAAGTGCTTGAGTGGCCGTGTTTTTTTGCGCTCCTGCTTGAGCTAAACCATTAACGGTACTGGTTTGGGCTGGGACCACTTGCAGGCTAAATAAAGGCATATTGGGCATAGATATAAACTCATTACAAAAGAACTTATTAGCTAATTGCAATGCTTAGGCCAATTGAAACGTATGATGAGGTTAAAATAGTAAGGTAGGTTTAAATTTGGATTTATGGCTAAAAACTCATTAACCGCACATTACTTATTATGCGGCTACATGCATTTCCAAATACTTAACGGTTAGCTAAAGACTTAAAGTAACGCCTGCAGTTGCGTTTTTACCACTTTAAATTCTTGTTCTATGTTGATAAAACACGATGGCAATGATTCAAGACTGTCGGCGCGTGCTAAATCTTCTATGTTTTTTAATAACGCAGATAAATCTTCAGCATAGATATTAGCACTTGAGCCTTTCAAACTATGAGAAAGCTCGGTGCATAATGCACTATTAGCTTCGTTAATAGCCGCCCCTAGACGTGGCAGTTTTTCTTCACTGTCACTTAGATAGGTGGTGATTAAATCTCCAAACATATCTTCCATTAATTCTTGTAATTCTATGATTTGTGGCATATTTAAGTGGGCCAATCTTATTCCTCCAGTCCTTCGGCACTCCATGACAACGTCACCTTTACGGTATTGCCATTCCCTAAGTATTCAAGACTATCACAAATGCTCACTATTAGCGGTATGCCGCGACCACTATATCCTTGATCGGTAAATTGTTTGCCTTGTTTTCCCTGGTAATCAAAACCATCTCCACTGTCAATAACCATAAGGGCGAGTCTGCCGCCCTCACTTGTGGGGGTATGGTCAAACTCAAAAGTTACATAACCCTCACCCATTGATTTCATGGCCTGTTCACGCTGTGCGTAATATTCAGCAAAGCCATTAGCGTCTTTTTTTAGCTCAGAACTTAAGCCCAATACCCCGTGTTCAAATGCATTAGAGAACAACTCCGACATGAGTGTATACAGCTGCCCGCTAAAACCATGTAAGGCAGGCACATCACTTAAAATACCCAACATAACCGGTAACGGGTTGAATGTTTTTAACGTGTCGCCTCGCAGGGTATAACGCATATTCCAATCGGTAGGACCGGTAATCATGCCGCTGGATAAGTCTATATTCACCTCGCCTACTTCAGCCTCATCAACCATCCTCACTTCCAGCAAGGTAGTATCATCATCCTTACCCGACTCACCGGTAAATTCGTTTAAACGGTTTACAATTTCATCAAATAAATTATCTTGGATTTTGTTGGCGTTAAAGATGCCCATTAGGCGCTCTTCACCAAATAAATCACCCTGGTCATTACGTGATTCTATAATGCCATCCGACCACATATACAAACGATCTTCACGGCGCAAGCTATAACGCTGGGTTTTACAGTCAAATCCTTGCGACGACAACACGCCCAAAGGCAGGTGAGTAGAGGCTATTTTCTCTACTTCTTTGCTATCATGACGTAATAAATAAAAGTCTGGTAAGCCCCCCATCCAGACTTCTATTTGTTGTTTGCGGAAATTTAAATTCAGCATGCACACACAACAAAAATAGCCTATGGGTAAAATATTTTTAAGCTTACTGTTAATTTCCCGCAGGATATCCTCCATTAAGAAACCTTTGGCAGTCATACCGTAAAATATTTCAGCCAACGGCATAGCGCCGATGGCCGCCGGTAATCCATGACCGGTAAAATCACCTAATAAAATATGCATACTGCCCGACGGTTTACGCGCGGCCAATAATACATCACCATTAAAAACTGAAAAAGGTGACAACAGGTATTTAAGGTTGGGTAAATTTAAGCAGCCGCTATGGGTCACGTTGTCAAATACGGCACGGGCAACTTCTTGCTCGTTCACCATATGCTCGTTGTGTTCGCTAATTAAATCGCGCTGATGCTGCAGGGTAATATGCATTTTAGTCATGCGCGAAAAGGCGTTAATCTTGGCTTGCAAAATTATTTTATTATAGGGTTTAGTTAAAAAATCATCGCCACCGCTATCAAGGCATTTGGCTAGATCGGTAGCATCTTGCAGGGACGTTAAAAATATAATTGGCACCATATTTTCGCCAACCGAAGATTTAATGGCCAATGCCGCTTCCTGCCCGTTCATGTTGGGCATCATCACATCTAGTAAAATTATATCGGGTTTTTGTTCATTGAATTGCGCCACCGCTTGTAAACCATCTTCGGCAAAACACACGCTATGACCCATCTTTTTTACGATGGCCGCTAAAATTAAGCGATCTGATTTATTATCGTCGGCAATTAAGATATTTAGAGGGGAATCAACCATGACCTAGCACCGAGTGTTCAAAGTAATCGACAAAGCACCGAGACCCTATACTCATAACAATAACAATTTTTACAAGAGCTCGCCGCGAGGGTAAAAGTGCCTGCACAAGGCATCTTCGAAAACCACCTTTTATGGCTGTGACGCTTACAAATATAAAACCACCACCCTTACTATTAG
>MAAA01025694.1_pt1 | contig 12108 bp, 10 predicted proteins | sample 1115971 | NCBI WGS metagenome assembly MAAA01 (sample SAMN04961123, study PRJNA320927) | seawater metagenome | isolation source: sample BD02T6 sea water enriched with oil for 6 days | place: USA:Gulf of Mexico | collected 2013-07-27 | reverse complement strand
GTAACCCTGCTCTTTACCTTTGGCAATGAGCTCTTTCAGGCGGGACTGTTTTGTGGCGGCCATAGATACCCTGTATTATTTTGGATGCGCAGATCAAACCCAGAATTATAGTCATCTGGCGGTGATTTTTCCAGCGCAGTTTACGGTGATGTGTATTTAAGTAGCTGATAATGGGGGTTATTTTCGTGCTTTCAAGGCTTAAGCCTCATTCCCGCGTAAATAGCCTAGCTGGCAGGGTTTAATTGCTTATATTTCTCTTGGTCTTGAGGGCTTAATAAGTCCACTTTGCCACCTACTTTTTGTAGCTTCTGGTTTAATATGTCGGCTTCAAATAAATCACTGGCCCATTGATAGCGGTCTTGATCTTCTTGTGGCAGTTTTTTAAAGCCGCCCACGGTTGCAGACTTTTTAACAATTTTACTTTTAATTTGCTTGGCGGCTTTAAAGCGTAATTGGTTTAAGCAGTCGCTTGCCACTTGCTCTTGGCTTAAGTGGCCTTGAGTTTGATTGTAGGTTTCGGTGATTTGTTTGTAAGTTTGATAGTCAGGGTCGGTGGCCAGCAGGCTTAATGCATCTAGGGTTTGCTGTGCCGGTGAGGCAGTTAATATTTGTGTGAGGCGCTGTAATAGTTGGCTGTAGTGGCCGCTAAATTCTTGTAAAAAGCTGACGTCTGGAAATGCTTGTACAACCTGCGGCGCGTGTAATATTAAGGCGATGGCCTGTTTAATTAATGGGTGCTCTTTAGCCTGAACCGGGGCGGCTGCAGTTTCTTGTTCGCCCTGGTAGTCGTAATCGTGTGTGTCGCTGTAACCATAGTCATCAGCTTGATCATGGCTGCCACTGTGTTGCTGGCTGTCACTATAATCATCAAACTGCGGATGCGCGGGGCCACTGTAGTTGCTGTGAGTTTGGTTATCGGCAACTGAGGGTGTGGCTGTTGCCGGCTTGGGTTCTAACGCAAGCTTAGGTTCAGTAATGGCAATGGCTTTCAGTTGTTCGGTGTCAATGTTGGTGTCTTCGGCAAGCGCCTGCCAAAACAGGGTTTGCAAAACCTTACCTGGAATTTGCTGTAGCAAGGGTGAGGCTAGCTTAGCCAAGCGTGCACGGCCATCTAAGCTGGCGGGGTCATCTATATCTTGTTTCAGGGTGCTTAATAAAAACTCACTAATGCCCATGGCGTTTTTCATGCGCTGCTCAAAGCCGTCCTTACCTTCTTTGCGTACCATGGAATCGGGGTCTTCGCCTTCGGGTAAAAACAAAAAGCGAATTTGCTGGCCGTCTTCGAGGATCGGCAATACTAAGTCTAAGCCCCTTTTGGCCGCACGGCGGCCGGCTTCGTCGCCGTCAAAACAAAAGACAATTTCGGGGGCAATTTTAAATAGTTTGTGTAAGTGGGTTTCACTGGTGGCGGTGCCTAGGGTTGCCACGGCGTAGTGAATACCAAATTCGTGCAGGGCCACTACGTCCATGTACCCCTCTACCACTAAAAAGCGTTTTAGGGTTTGGCGGATTTGTCGGCATTCATACAGGCCATATAGTTCATTACCCTTATTAAATATGGGGGTTTCTGGGCTGTTAAGGTATTTGGGTTTGTCGTCGCCCAAAGTGCGCGCACCAAAACCAATGGTGCGGCCCCGTAAGTCCCGGATGGGGTAGATAACCCGGTTACGGAAACGGTCGTAGGTGCGGCCTTTATCGTTTTCTATCATTAGGCCTGCGTCTTTAAGGCCCTGCATTTTTTCTTCGTCGCCATCGCCGCCCAAGGCCTTTTTTAAATTGTCCCAACCCGGTGGGGCAAAACCAATGTTAAAAAATTTGGCGGCTTTACCCGAGAGTCCACGCTTTTTAAGGTAATTAACGGGTGCGGCGCGTTCACCATGAAAGCGCAATTGCTGGCTATAAAATTCAGCCGCACTGCCTGATAAATCATATAGGCTTAAGCGTTCTTTCTGTTTTTGTTGTTGTTGAGGGGTTACTTCTTCTTTGGGTACTTCCATGCCAACGGTGCCGGCCAGTGTGTCGACAGCCTCGGGGAAGTCTATGTTGTCAAACTCCATGACAAAGCCAATGGCGTTGCCTTTGGCGCCGCAACCAAAGCAGTAATAAAACTGTTTGTCGGAAGCTACGGTAAAAGAGGGGGTTTTTTCATTGTGGAACGGACAGCAGGCACTATGATTCTTGCCGGCTTTTTTCAAGCGAATACGACTGTCTACCACGTCAACAATATTAACTCGTGATAGAAGATCTTCGATAAACGATTGGGGAATACGGCCTGCCATAGGCCTTTAGGATGCCAAAAACAACGCCATTAGGCGAAGGAGCTTTTGACCAGCTGGCTAACTTTTCCAACGTCGGCGCGGCCTTGAATCTGGGGTTTAACCAGTGCCATCACCTTACCCATATCTTTCATGCCCTGCGCATCGCTATCGGTGATTGCTTTAGCAACAATCCCGGATAGCTCTTCTTCAGATAGGGCTTCTGGAAGAAATTCCTGGATAACATTCACTTCATAAAGCTCGCCTTCAGCTAGCTCATTACGGCCGGCGTCTTCGTATTGCTTTATGGAGTCGCGACGTTGTTTTAGCATTTTATCTAAAATGCTAATGGCGCGGGTGTCATCCAGTTCGATGCGTTCGTCAACTTCAACACGTTTGAATTCGGCTTGCATCAGACGCAATGCCTGCGTGCGCGGCTTATCTTTAGCGCGCATGGAGGTTTTTACGGCGTCTTTAACAGTTTGGATCAAGCCTAATTCACTCATGATATCGTCTCTAAATTGTTATTCTTAAACTAGTAAAGGCGAACCATTTTACGTTGTTCACGAGAAACTTTTTTAGCGTGACGCTTAACGGCAGCGGCTTTTTTGCGCTTACGTTCAGTTGTAGGCTTTTCGAACTGTTCGCGACGACGAACTTCAGACAATACGCCTGCTTTTTCGCAAGAACGCTTGAAACGACGTAGTGCTACGTCAAATGGCTCGTTTTCTTTAACTTTAACTTGTGGCATTAAAACTACCTTCGTATATCAATTGACTGTTGGTGCCAGTATCTGTGTGAAAACCCCTCAAACCCAGCGAATATCGCGTGTCTGCTTAAGTCGTGCCCACACAGGCCCTATCGAGGCGGGGAATTCTACTTGTTTTGCTTGGCAATTGCAAAGCTGTTAACCAGTATAGTTCATCTTTACGCAAGGCTAATGGCTATAGGGGCTTAGGGGCATTGCTAATGGTGGGTTTACAGGTCTAACCTGCTAGTTAATCACAGGGTTCTGGCCAATAGGGGCTTGCCTGCGTAAAATAACGGGCGTGAAATTTACCAGTAGTATTAAGGGTGGTCAGAAGAGATATGCGGGTTTTAGCCATAGAAAGCAGCTGCGACGAGACCGGAATTGCCATTTACGATTCTGAATTGGGCTTATTGTCTCATGCTTTGTACAGTCAGATTGAAATGCATGCCATTTATGGTGGTGTTGTGCCTGAGCTGGCCAGCCGAGATCATATTCGTAAATCTATTCCCCTTATTAAGCAGGTATTGCGCGATGCCAAGTGCAGCTCAGACGATCTAGACGGTATTGCCTATACCAGTGGCCCAGGTTTAGCGGGTGCTTTATTGGTGGGAGCGTGCCTTGCCAGAAGCCTAGCCTGGAGTTGGGGCATACCGGCATTGGGTATTCACCATATGGAAGGGCACATGCTGGCCCCTTTATTGGAAGACCCGGCGCCTGAGTTTCCATTTGTGGCGCTGTTGGTAAGTGGCGGACATACTCAGTTGGTAGAAGTGCTGGGCATTGGCCAGTACACCTTATTAGGCGAGAGTATCGATGATGCCGCGGGTGAAGCATTTGATAAAACCGCCAAGATGATGGATTTGCCTTACCCAGGTGGCCCCCACATTGCCCGCCTAGCGGTTAATGGCAACCCAGATCGCTTTGTTTTTCCACGGCCCATGACCGACCGCCCCGGTTTAGATTTTTCGTTTAGTGGTTTAAAAACATCGGCACGTAATACCATTCTTAAATGTAGAGAGGAAAGTGTACAAGAAGGCGGCGATTTAACGGATCAAGATAAAGCCGATATTGCCTTTTCGTTTGAGCGCGCCGTAGTAGAGACATTGGCTATTAAGTGTAAACGAGCCCTTTTACAAACCGGCCACAAGCGCTTAGTGATTGCGGGTGGCGTAAGTGCCAATAAAACGCTGCGTAAAAAGTTACACGAGTTAATGACTAAAGTGCGCGGCCAAGTATTTTACCCGCGCCCAGAGTTTTGTACGGACAACGGCGCGATGATTGCCTACGCTGGATGTCAGCGTTTATTAGCCGGACAAAAAGACGGCGAAGAAATAATAATTCACCCCCGTTGGCCTATGGATCAACTGCCCGCTGTTGAAAAAACGAGTGAACAATAATGGATAAAGTATTTATAGACGGCCTAGAGATCGAAACCATTATTGGTATTTACGACTGGGAACGTGAGATCAAACAAATTGTGCGTATTGATTTAGAAATGCAATGGGACAATAAGCCCGCTGCACAAAGTGAAGATATAAAATTTGCGTTAAATTATAAAGATGTGTCCAAGCGTTTAATTACCTTTATTGGTGAGAGTGAGTTTTTACTGGTAGAAACCATGGCAGAAGCGATTGCGCAAATATTGCTTAAAGAATTTAATATTCCGTCGCTGCAATTAAAACTCAGTAAACCCGGCGCCATACGAGGTGCTAGGGCAGTGGGTGTCATGATTGAGCGCACCTCTAGCGATAAGGAAGGCTAATATGGCCTGCGTATTTGTTAGTATTGGCAGTAATATAGATAAAGATAAAAACATTAAGGCGTGTTTGCAAGATTTGGCCGAGCATTTTTCACAACTGCAGCTATCGCCTATTTACGAAAGCGAAGCAGTGGGTTTTAGCGGCGATAATTTTTTTAATTTAGTGGCAAAGTTCACCACTGATTTAACGGTGGGCCAGCTTAATAGCACACTTAAAACCATTGAAGACAATCACGGTCGTGAACGCAGTGGCCCAAAATTTAGTGGCCGAACCTTAGATATCGATATCTTAACCTATGATGACTTAGTGGGTGACTTTGATGGAGTGAGTTTGCCCAGAGACGAGATCACTAAAAACGCATTTGTTTTATTGCCCATGAAAGACATAGCCGCGGATGTGTTACACCCTGAGCTTAAGGTCACGTATGCCCGACTATGGTTTTTTTATGACAAAGATCAACAAAAGCTGTGGCAGGTGGAATTAAAATAGAATAAGTGGATTGATTTGGCATGTTGCTGTAGAGATCGGGCAGGTGCCGAGGCTACTTTGTACGAGCTCACCCCGTGAGCGATCTTTAGAGCCTTAGCGATACGCCCCAATCATTAACTATGCAATGTACGCCCACCATCCACATTTATAATTTGCCCGTTCACATAATCGTTGTTCACTAAATACATTACGGTTTGGGTAATATTATCCACAGCCCCTAAATGCCCCATGGGGATTTTTTGCAGTATCTCTTGCTGTACTTGAGTATTTACGTCGTGATCCGGCCATAAAATTGCGCCTGGGCTAATGCCATTGCAGCGTATATCCCCCTTCATATCTTTGGCCAGTGATAGCGTTAGGCTTTTTAATGCCGCTTTACTGGCGCAGTAAATAGGGTGGTTGTGTAACCCTCGCTCTACATGAATATCAATTAAGTTAATCACCTGCCCTTTGCCTTTTTTTAATGCAGGCAATAACGACTGGCTTAAAAAAAATGGACTTTGGCTATTAATGGAAAACAAGTTGCTCCATTGTTGCGCCGTTGCCTGTTCCCATGGAGTGGCATCAAAACACGAGGCATTATTGACTAATAAACTAAGCTTTTGAGTATGGCTTAATAGCCATTCACTAATGTTGTGTGTGGCTGCGGGATCGGCTAAATCCGCGCTGAAAATAAAACAGGAATTGGGTCTGGTGGTGTTGAGCTGATGTTGTAATTTCAGGGCGGCATCATGGCTTTGTCCATAATGCATATATACAGTGAAACCGTTGTTATGCAGTGTGTGACAAATAGCGGCACCAATGCGGTGTGCGCCGCCGGTAATTAATACGCTTTTATTATTCATGTTGGGCCGCATACTGGGATTTTAATTGGGGGAGTGTGTGAGCAATGGCCGCTATTCTAGCTTTCTCTATTTCTTGCCCTAAAGCGGCGCCTTTAAAACCTTTCTCTACAATATCTTTAATTTGTACCGACATGGCATTTTTTAACAGTGCCTTCAAATAGTCAGCCTGAGGGTATTCAATATTTTCAAAGCCGGTACGGCCTCGGCTGTCACTCATGCAAGCCAGTAACATGTCATCGAAGCGCTGGGGTTTTCGTAAGGCGTCACATTGGCGAAACAGTTTCCAAATGGTGCTGGCTTTTAATTCAAAGGCTTTATGGGCATGGGTATGAAACTCACAGGTCTTTAATGCAAGTTCTCTAAAGGCATTGGGAATACGCAAACGGTCACACATATCATTGATGGGTGTTAAACCTAACACTTCATGTTTGATGTGTTTGGGCCAATTTTCTTTAGGGGTTAAGGCTTTGCCTAGATCGTGCATCAGTGCGGCAAATCGTATCACCGGATTTACACTTAATAGGGTTGCCTGCTGCAACACCATAAGGCTGTGGATGCCGGTATCAATCTCTGGGTGATGTTGTTTGGGTTGTGGCACACCAAATAGAGCGTTTAGCTCAGGGAAGCAAACGTTAAGGGCTTGGCTGTTTTTTAATGTCTCAAAATAAATCCACGGACTTTTTTCTTGCAGTGCCCGCTCGGTTTCTACCCATACGCGTTCAGGGGTTAGATGTTCTAATTCGCCACTTGAACTAATGTTGCCCATTAATGTAAGTGTCTCAGGGGCGATAGTGAAGCCTAAATGGTGAAAACGCGCAGCAAAGCGCGCCACCCTTAATACCCGTAACGGGTCTTCACTAAAGGCGGGGCTCACATGGCGCAGTATTTTGTTTTTAAGGTCTTGCTGGCCGTTAAAAGGATCAATGATTATACCGTCGTCGCCTTGGGCCATGGCATTGATTGTTAAATCGCGGCGGATTAAATCGTCTTCTAGGGTGACGGATGCATTAAATTGAACATCAAATCCCTGATAGCCATGCCCTTGTTTGCGTTCGGTGCGGGCCAGTGCATATTCTTGCTGGTTTTTGGGGTGTAAAAATACAGGAAAGTCGGCTCCCACTTGTTTGTAGCCTAAATCCAGCATGTGCTCGGGAGTGCTGCCCACAACAACCCAGTCTTTATCTTTACTGGGTATATTTAATAATTGGTCGCGAACGGCGCCGCCTACAAGATAGGTTTTCATGGTGGTATTTTTATAAGAAGGTAGGGGAATTGTACACAAGAGCGAGGGGCAGATACAAAAAAAGTGGGCTTGTGCCCACTTTTTTCAGTGCTTTATAATGTATGCGTTAATTTACCAGTCAACGCCAAATTCAAATACACCACCCACTTCTTTTTTAGGGTCACTGGTATTGGTGTATAGCCCTAGGTCCATATGAAATAGGCTAAAGGGCGAAATACCGACACCACCCGATACCACTTGTTGGCCAGAGGCGGCAATGTTTGTGCGAAAGCCCCCGCGTAATTGTAAAAAGCCAAATACATCGGCTTCAACGCCCATGGCAAAAAATTGGCTAGGCTCTTCAAATGCCACGGGTTCATTTTCAATTAAATCTAAATCAGCCGCTAAATTTATCCAACCAAAGGCTTGATAGGCAACACCGGCGCGAACTTGAGGTTTAATCTCCACCGTTTGGCCATTTATGGAATCAAGCGAGTTACTTAAAAGGTTTTTAACCACAATGCCCACAGTGCCTTGTTCAATTTTGCCAAAGCGGGTAGAGGCACCAATGTCTAAGTTAAAACCATTTTTTTCTGTACCAAAATCTGCGATGTCACCGCCGTCTACTTCACTATCAACACTTACTATGTAGTCATAAACATCTATGCGCTGCAGTTTAGGGGTAATACCTATGGCCACTTGTCTGCCTGAGAAGTCAAACTCACGGGAAATACTTAAAGCCACTTCAGAAAGGGCGACCGCGATGATGTGTGCCTCTGAATCTAGGGTAAGTGAATCTGCGCCGCTGGCCAATGCGCCGTTTTCAAATATAGGGATGGTACCTTCGGAGGCTGGTCGGCCCGCACCGCCATACGTAAAAGTGTTTAGGTTGGTACTGGCCGCGGCAAGTGTGACGTTTTCGGATTCTAAGCGAGTAGCTAAGGAATTTGCTAGTGTTAAGTCTGGAGTCACTGAATTATCAATGTCATTTTGTATGACTGCTTGCTCAGTTTGCAGTTCCTGTAAGGTGTTTGCTGAGATGTTTGCGGCGGTGGCATAGGTTGATACTGCGCCGGCATAGGCGTCAGTGGCACTGGTGTAGCTAATAAGTGTGTCTAAGTCACTTTGTGCGACCAGAAGCTCACCTGAGAAAGTGGTGGAGTTATTGGCGCTGATGGCCACAGAGAATTTTTTGCTGGGAATCGCAATGCCCGCGCCAAAACCTAAACCACCTCGTAAGGCTTTTTCTGACAGTGTGGCTAATCCGTCGTTAAGGTTTTGAGTAGCAATGGTTAACTGGCCGGTACCAGTGGTTAAACTTATGGCATTGGTGGACAGGATTCCGGTAGCAGCAGTTAAGGCGCTAAGGTCTCCTCCGTCCGAAGAGTTGTCATCGATAACGCTAATTTGGCTCTGTATGTTATCGATGGGGGTTGTGATATTGTTAATGGCGCTATCAAAGGCACTAACAAAATCATCTTCTACAAACTGATCGGCTGAATCTATAAATTCATTTTCATCTGAAAAATAGCCACCCACTTGTGGAAACAATAACCCAAAGTCATCACTTTCACTGGCGGACGATAATAACGCCGGATTAAATTGCACTGCGTGTACCGTTTTAGCGGAAGCATCTGTGGGTGCAAAAGGTACCGCCGCTGCTTGCATTGCAGCAATAGAAATTGCCGCCCCCAATAAAATTTTATTATGCATTATAAAACCTTCAATAAGTTAGCCACTGTTTACTGCTCATTAGGTAAGCGTAGTGGATACTCTTGAAGTCTCTAGTTTTGCTAAGAGCTTAATTGCATAAAGGATATTTTCTTTATATTCGTAAATTGCAGACAAAAAAAACCCCTCAGAAGAGGGGTTTGGGGGGAGATTGAAGGTAGGTTAAGGCATAGACGGATTCGTGTCTATTTCCGCGTTTTCTTGAGTCTCTATATTCAATAACACCTTGCAGGCATCGCTTGACTTAGGAATAGCGGTTTCGTCACCGGTCACAACGAAGTTAGTTTCGCTGTTAAACTTAGTAATTTTGCCTGCATAGTCAAAGCGGTATTTACCGGTTTCAATTTTCTTCAATACGGCAGAAGTGCCACCAAAAATGTCCATGTTCAATACCACGGTATTGTTTAGTACTTCAACGGCTTCCCAGTCTCCCGAGATATAGTTGCCGTCAAGTTTCACGCTGGATTCTTTCAGTTCATTTTCGTCGTACTGGAAACACATGTGGATGTCGCCACGACTAGCTCCTGCTTCACCAGTAAAGAAGATAGCTACCTGGCTGCTGACTTTTGGGTCGTCATCAGAGAATCGTAATGATTTACCGGCTAAAGTGCCTAGACTTGCACCGGATGATATTGCGGCTGTAATTGAAGCGTTAATTAGTCCGGCTTTGTCACCTTCAAATTCCACCAGCTGAGTAAAGTTTAAGCTGCCTTTATTCTCGTCGGTGGTGTCACCCGCCAAATTATCAAGGTAGTTTTGGTCACTTAATGCATCTAATGCGGCCGTGTGGTCCATGCCACGAATGATTTTAAGGACCACTACTTCAACGCCACGAACTCGCGCTTTAACATTGGCAAAGGTAAGGGTGCCATCTTCAGTCTTGGCGTCGCTGTCGTAGCCAAAAGCAACTTCAACGGCCTTGTTTACGTCTTCCAAATTGGCTTTAAATTTATCTAACTCTGTGGCGGTAGGCTCGCGGGTGGTTACGTTCGCGTCGAGATAGAGGGAGTCTATGTCAGAAGTCAGGCCTTCCCAGGCCATTAAATAGTCTTTCTTATCCAAGTTTTCAAATTGCTTGTAGATAAGTGAATTGACGTCATTTGGGAAATCATCGTGGTCACCAATTTCGGTATAAATGCTCTTCACCCAGGCGTCAATAACGGTCACAAACTTGTGCATCTGGTAAGTGATAGCAAAGTCTTTGGCCTTTAAGTCCCCGTCTGCCTTGGTTGTGCCGTCTGCGTTCAACGGGTCTAGCAAGTTCTCATTGGCGTTTTCGATGCCAAGTGCTGCCAAGTAAGCGGTCAGTTGACCATTTGAATGGGTAGATAGGGTCGTAAAAGGGGTGATCGCTAACTCATTACCCGCTTCTTCTGCCGCCTTCCTATCGGTAGCACTGATGCTCATGGAGCCTTCAAACGGCTCGCCAGTGTATAGGTCGTAACCGCCGGTGATTATGATGTTGGCATCGGTGTTTGAGCCAGAGATGTTTAAGCAGAATTCATCATTTGGCACGTGAAGGTAATATTCTTTAGAAGATGTCGAGCTTTTGACGGACTTGTTTAAGCTTCCATTAAGTATCTCAAGGAAATCTATAACGATATAGTCCGTTACAGGAAGGGGGGCGACATCTGTAAAGATATCAATTTGATAAGGGTTGAAATAGTTTTCAAGCTCGACCCTACTTGATACTTGAGTCGTTGAAATAGACGTTCCGAACTTTGTTAGGTCAGAGCAGTAAACCACTTTCTTAACAGGGTTAACGTTGAAATAACCGTCGTTGTCAGTGAGAGCCGAAGGCTCGAACTTCTCTCGCTTAAGGTTGCCGTTTAAATCTTCAAATACGCTGGCACGGATGATAGGGCCATCTACCACCACGCCAGACGATAGGGTGCTGGTTTCACCGGAACGATTGCTGGTGCCGCCATCTTGTTCTTCGGTGCCGCAGCCCGCTAAACCGAGGGCCATAACGGCGCAGGTTAAAATTGTTTTTTGAATGTTCATCTTTTTATCCTTAATAATGAAAGTCTTAGAAGCTACTTTCAAATCCTAAATTAACGCCAAATACACGGGGTGTTGTTGTGCCATCTACTTCGATGGTATCTAAGCTGTATCGAAGATCTAGATTTACGTTTCCAAAAAAGCTAAGGCCAGCATTCATTGTGGTCAGTTCACTGCCCACCTGGTTTTGGCTTAGGCCAATTCGTGCGCCAATAAAACGAGAGGATACATAGGCAGCCGAAGTTGTTAACCACTGGTATTCATCACCCACTGGGTCACGTACCGGTTGTAAGTCGTATGAAGCCGCTAGACGCCAGCGTTTGTTTTCAGTATTTAGCGCGACGTCAGCCGTTGCTTGACTGGTCATTACGTGGGTTTCATCAAGTGTGATACGGTCTTGGCCTGCAAAGTACAAGGCGGTAAAGCAGTTGCTGATGCCAGTGTTGGTGGCATTGTCATTACAGCCTTGGCCTAGGGTGCCAAAGTCAAACTCTGGCTCGTTAACATTACGCCAAGTAAAGCCTAAATGGTAATTATCGGCTTCCCAAATAAGCCCTAAATCAATACCTAGAGCACTGCCACTGGCCTGATTGCCATCATAGTCATCGGCAATTACATCGCCTATTTCATCGTCTTCATCAATGTTCATTAAGCCAATGACTTGCTTGACACCGCTTAATAAACGGCCATCAACTTGCTCATTAACCTTGTCGATAACAACGTTATCCAATTCACGGCTATAACCTAAGCCAATGGTGGTGTACTGAACACTTTTTAAATAAACGGCCGTATTGGTTTCAAATGAAGCTGTATCGCTGTTCAAGCTAAGGTCGTCATCTAAGATTGATAACTTAGCGGTAACGCCACCCACTAGATCCACAGACATTACACCACCCAAGATATCTGAGCGCATCAATAGTGGCGCAAGCGGGGCCACAAACTGCACATCTATTTTCATGTAACCAGCATCGCCTAGTTTGTGGCGCAGGTTATTGTTGTAGTTGTTGATGATGTCATTGGCGGTATCGGCACTAACGTTTTCGAGTTCCAAGTC
>MAAA01014329.1_pt1 | contig 12113 bp, 10 predicted proteins | sample 1115971 | NCBI WGS metagenome assembly MAAA01 (sample SAMN04961123, study PRJNA320927) | seawater metagenome | isolation source: sample BD02T6 sea water enriched with oil for 6 days | place: USA:Gulf of Mexico | collected 2013-07-27 | reverse complement strand
GCACTGAATTATCGCTAGGGAGTAGCGTTTAACTGTAGATATTGCAGTTCTGCCCCTTGCATGGTTTGCCAAGCGGCAAGGAATGTTATGAAAATCACAGTAGTAGGTACAGGCTATGTGGGCCTATCAAATGCAATGTTACTTGCCCAGCACAATGAAGTAATAGCGCTAGACATAGACCCAGCAAAAATAGCACTACTAAACGACCGCCAATCCCCTATTGCCGACGCCGAGCTAGAAGACTTTCTTAACAACAAACAAATCGACTTTACCGCCACGTTAGATAAGGCCTACGCCTACGCTGATGCCTGCTTTGTAATAATTGCCACGCCTACCGATTACGACCCAGACACCAATTACTTTAATACCGACTCGGTAGAGGCCGTAATAAAAGACGTACAGCTGTACAACCCGCAAGCCACTATAGTGATTAAATCCACCGTGCCGGTGGGCTATACCCAAGACATAAACCAGAAATTTAACTGCAATAATATTCTATTTTCCCCCGAATTTTTACGTGAAGGCAAAGCCCTGTACGACAACCTACACCCGTCACGCATAATTGTGGGTAGTGATACCAGCCAAAACCAGCAAGCCCTAACCTTTGCTAATTTATTGGCCCAGGGGGCAATAAAAGAAAATATTACCATTTTACAAACCAATTCAACCGAAGCCGAGGCGGTAAAGCTATTCTCTAATGCCTATTTAGCCATGCGTGTATCTTACTTTAATGAGTTAGATTCATACGCCGAAAGCCACGGCCTAAATAGCAAGCAAATTATTGAAGGGGTAGGGTTAGACCCTCGCATTGGTAGCCACTACAACAACCCATCATTTGGCTACGGCGGTTATTGCTTGCCAAAAGACACTAAACAGTTATTGGCCAACTATAAAGACGTGCCCAATAACATGATAAGCGCCATTGTAGACTCCAACACCACCCGAAAAGACTTTATTGCCAATGCCATTATTAAAAAGAACCCAAAGGTGGTGGGTATTTACCGTTTGATTATGAAAACCGGATCGGACAATTTTAGAGCCTCGGCCATTCAGGGCATTATGAAGCGCATTAAGGCCAAAGGTATAGAGGTGATTTTGTTTGAGCCTGAATTGGCCGGGGATGAATTTTTTCATTCCAGGGTAATTAAAGATTTAGATCAGTTTAAAGAATTGGCGGATGTGATTGTTAGTAATCGTATGTCTACTGCTTTGGGTGATGTGGTTGGTAAAGTTTATACCCGCGATTTGTTTGGGAGTGATTGAGCTTGAGTATTTATTTTTGGTGACGCTTTTGGGTTGCACAAAATAATGTTTTATTCGAAGTTAATAGAGGAAATTATTTTATATTTAGGCGCTGCTACTGAAGGTTTCATAAAAAAGGAGTGGTTTTATATGGATGTTTTGCGGGCTACTGATGTTCGTTTTGGCGTCGCGCAAATATAGCCTTTAATTTTTGTTGGATAGGGTTAGTGGTCTCAATTCAATACCTGCCCATTGCCTGGATAATTCCATTTGGGTGAGTTTGATTAATTGCCGCACTGTATGGGCATTCTTTAATGGATGCCAAACAGAAATTGAAAAAAATAATCATTTCGTCAGTAGGGCATTGATCGATTTGAAGCTTAGCCAATTATGGTTGTTGGCTATTACAATAAAAAGACAGCAAGTAACTTTAGTAAGTCACCGTTCTGGGTTTATTTTGTGACGTGGCTCATGTAAGGTTCGCCGCATTAGGTAGGGCATAGGTTTGCCCTAGGACAAATCAATTGGTGCTTTCTATAGCACAGGGATATCTACTTGAAATATCTTGTTACTGGCGCAGCTGATTTTATTGATCATTTTGTTGCTGAAATACTGCGTGGTGAAGGTAATAAAATAACTAGGCTGTATGGTCCCAATAACCATTGCGACATCGGATTAACAATCTATTAAAATAAGTAACTAATATAGTTCACTCAATCTCATATTACTCGAAATCTATTTTGAGTATGAATGAGTTTGAGGAATCCACACTTAACCGAGTGTTCCAATTATGAATGCAAAGCAAATGAAAATAGCCCCTCGCTTTAGTAGGGCTGTCCTTGACAAGACTGGTTGCTACTCTTTTCTAAATTTCGCATCCCTGACTAGTTTTTTTGCTGAACGATCAATGGAAGAGCTTGATTATTTTTGTGATGGCTGGCTAATGTGTTCTATTGTTCGACTTCTAACTGGAGTGAAGGTAGATAGGGTTAGTTTTGATTACACGTCTATTGCGGCGGAAGTGTTTAATCAGGCTGGGAAGAAAGGTAAAAAAATATTTATTGTCGGAGCGGAGCGAGAGGAGATAAAAATATTCGTAAAAAAAATAGCTTTAAAACACAATGATCTCAATGTTACCGGCTATCACGACGGATATTTTAACGAGACAGATGAGCAATCAAAACTGGTAGATTCCATAATTGCATCAGGCGCAGATTTAGTTATAGCAGGTCTCGGGGCTGGCAAACAAGAGCGTTTTTTACTTTCACTTAAAGGAAGTGGGTTCACTGGCTTGGCTTTTTCATGCGGAGGCTTTATTCGCCAGGAAGCCTGTGCTAATAAGCCTTATTACCCAGTCTGGATTAATAAACTAAATTTACGGGCATTTTATCGCATGTATAAAGAACCGCATACTATTCCTCGTTACATTATAAACTATCCAATAAATGCTTCTTACTTAGTTTATTTGGTGCTCAGTAATCAGATGGAAATTAAATTTTCGGGAGAGTGTGATGGATAAAGTTAGTATAGTTGTTCCACTCTATAATAGAGCAGCGCGTGTAAATGACATCATTGCAATGGTTGAGTCGCAAACATATAGCAATTTAGAACTTATTATCGTCGATGATGGTTCTAATGATGATCCATTTGGTAATGTTAGAAATTCGGGTGCAATATCTGTAAAGTTCGTCAGACAAGAAAACCAGGGGGCTAATTCTGCGCGTAATCATGGGATATTAAAAGCTACAGGTGATTATATTGCTTTACTTGATTCTGATGATTACATATATCCAGAACATATCGAAAGCTCTTTGAAATACCTATTACACAAACCTCTTCGAACGATAGTATATTGCCAAGTGCGCGCAATTAGAGGTGGAGGAGTGCAAGTCATAAAGCCTAGGAGAGGGAATTATAAAGGCGAAAATATTTCTGAGTACCTGCTTTGCAAGAAGGGTTTTATACAAACAAGCACTCTATTTGCAAGAAAAGAAGTGTTTCAATATGTCGGGTTCGACGAAGCTCTGCCTTCAGGACAAGATACTGATTTCGCAATTAGAGCTTCATATCATAACTACGTCTTTTGCATGAAATCAAATATCACAGTCGATTGGGATGATGAATTTGACTTGCTTAGGATATCTTCAACCCCTCATCCAGAAAAGAGAATTGCTTGGCTGAATTTTAGTAAGCACATGATTACAAGTAAGGCCTACAAGGCAGATAGAGGCTGGCATTATGCCAAAGCCCTATATAGAAAGGGTATGAAGGGAAAATTCCTTTCATTATATTATTTTATTTCTGCCGTGTTTAGTCGTTGTTATTCACCAAAAATGGCTTTGGAGGTTTTTTTACAAATAACAATTAGTAAAAAAAATTACCATAGAATTAGTGATTTTCTTATATCTAGAGGTGTCAAGTGAATAAATCTTTATTGATTAGAATTGTTCGTGAGTACCTAAGGTATTACAGAGATAGAGTAAAAGGCACTGGTGAATATGCAAGAATGATATTGGGTAGTACCTTAAGGTTTCTTAAAGTTGTTGATTATGATTTGAAACCTATTGGACACTCTACTCCAGTTGAATTCAGGGAATATAGTAATAACAATAAGATGAAGGTCCAAATAGTAACTCCCTCTGATGGGCACTACATGACAACATTTTTCGATGTCGAGCCTATCTCGCCAAATGGGCGTTATCTTTGTGTAACAAAGGTTCCATTTATATCGCGAATACCAATTCCAGGTGACTTGGCACAAATTTGTATTTTGGATATAGAAAAGAAACAAATTAAATCTATTTATAATACTAAAGGGTGGGGTGCGCAACTAGGCGCAAACGTTCAGTGGGTTGATGATGAGAGCGTGGTCTTTAATGACGTTATTAAAGGTAAAGTGGTTGGTGTTAAAGTTAATGTGCACTCTTTGGATAAACTAGTGCTAGAAGGCCCAATATATGGGTTATCCCCTGATCGAAAGTTTTCATATAGTGGTAATCTGGATTTTATCAATGCACTCTTGCCAGGGTACGGCGCTCCGGATCGACTAATGAGGCCCTTAAGGCAAAGATGCAGGGTAAGCGAGGATGAGGGGGTTTGGAAAACAGATATAGAAACAGGAAAGTGTGAATTATTCATATCTATTGCTGATTTACTGAAGCCACTCCAATATAAAAATGAATTCCATCGAGGAATTTCATATATTTTTAATGTCAAGGTCAATCCTGCTGGCGATAAACTTCTCATAGTAATGTTCGCGAAAAATATACCATTTAGAAAAAGCAGAACTTTACAGCTATTAGTAGTAGATATTAAAACTAAAGATGTTCGTATTGTTTTGAATAATGAACGCTGGAGGCTTGGTGGCCACCATCCTAACTGGATGCAAGGTGGTGATGAAATTGTTATGAATCTTGTTCATAATAATGAAGGAATGAAGTTTGTTAAAATAAATCCTGATAGTGGTGGTATTGCTGTTTTTGCAGGTGGATTTAAAGGGGGAGGGCATCCTAGTATAGCAAAAGATGGTAAATACTTAATGACAGATTCTTATACAAGTGAGGGGTATATTGATAGCGCCGGAAAAGTACCTATTAGAATGATAGATTTATCTGATTTAAACGAGGCTGAGTTGTGCAGGGTAGATACAAAAGGATTGGATGGTCCCCGCCGTATTGATCCCCACCCTGTATGGTCGGGCGAAAATAATTCTATTGTTTTTAATGCGATTGACTCTGGCTTTAGGCAAGTGTTTCTTGCAAGGAAAGATAATGACAGCAGACTATAAAATTATTGCTGATTATGTACAGACTCTATTTTCTAGGTTTGGCATTAAATTAGTAAATTTCATTTTTTTTATGGTCGTAGCTAAACATCTATCACTTGTTGATATGGCAGCTTATGGATTTTTCTTTTCTTTGTCATTAATTGCATCAGTTGTTCTTGATGGTGGTAGTAGGAATGTTATAGCAAAACTAATTGGTAGCCATGCGAATAATTTTTCGGGAGGCCTTCGATATTTAAACTTTTTTTTTATAGCTATTATATTGATTTTGGTGACAGTCTATTTATTCGATTTTAATATTCTTTATTACCCTGCACTAGATGATGTGAGGGAAGAGTTTTTTCTATTGGTTGGGTCAATGACATTTATTCGCATGTTCCAAGGAGTGTTATTAGGGAAGGGGCTTATTACTAAATTTAATCAAAGTGAAATGATGTCTAGGCTAGCCTTGCTGGTAATGCTTGTATTGATGATGGCTAACTCTGAGGTGACGCTAACTAATGCTTGCTTTAGCTTGGCTGTAGCGCAGCTTATTTCCGCTATATTCTTATTCTTTGTTGTTAATAAATTGCGTGGTAGTGATGATGTGCGAATGTCTAAGGACGACACTTTAAAGCTTCTGCGTAATGGTTTTTTGTTCATGCTTACGGTTTTTCTTATGAATATAAGTAAGCAATTACACTTCTATGTGTTATCGGGTAGTGACGAGGCTCTAGGTGGCGCTTTCTTTTCTATCTATAGGATATGTGAAATTGTAACTGAGATTGCTATTGCAATTTCAATTGTACTTTTTTCTAGAGCAACTAACGACACCAGTAGTGCGCACACCATTGCTAGGATATCTAAGGCGACTAGATTAACTGTGACCATGCTAACTCCTGCCCTTGTTTTTGTGCTCTTGTTTGGCGAGCTTACCGTAGTGTTTGTTTTGGGTGCAGAGTACGCTAATTATTCAGAGGAGTTTAGTATGATTTTCTTAGCTTCATATATTGGAGTTGTTTGGGGTATGTGCTTCCCTAGTTTGTCGATTATCTTCCCAATCTGGTATCTCTTAGTTATTTTCTTTGTAGTTAATGTACTTTCACTAGCTGCATATTATATTGTAGGGATTGGTGTCGTACAGTCAGCATATGTTTATATGTTTACCTCTCTAGTTACAAATATTATATTGTTGATGGTGGTTAAGTTTACCTATGGTTATAGGATTCGAGATTTTTTTATTGTTAGGCGTGATGACTTTATGCCGTTAATAAGTAAGTTCAGGAGGGGGGTATGAAACCACACGCTTTCTTTTCAGTAAACACTCAGTTTGAAAACCTCGGTGATGCTGTTATTAACCGGGAATTAATTCACTTGGCGGCGAAGCATGCTTCCATTCATGTTGATACCGGTAGATGCCCTGAGCACTTCATTAATTCACTTGATCTCGAAGGAAAAAAAACCTATGGCAGTATATGGTCTATGTTTTTTGCCTTACTTGTTAGGAGGTTTTTAGGGAAAAGGTGCTATTACTTCCTAAATCCAGGTGGGTTAGGACAAAAGCTGTCTTTTAAACAGCGGGCTAAGGCTATCTTATATACTATAATTCTAATGCTTCTTCGGTTTTCCGGTGTGAGAATTATTCATATTGGCATGTCTTACAGCAAGCTTACACATATCGATAGGTTGCTAGTATGGGCTAGAAGCAAGGCATGTAATAAAATTATCCCTAGGGATTCATTTTCGGCACGTTACTTGGATGAAATAGGCGTCGAGACATATGGAGTTTCACCCGATTTAGCTTTTACTCTCCAGAAATTTCCCAGTGAGAAAAAAGTAAGTGGTGCGATATTCTCTTTCAGGGTTGATGGCGAGTATCAGGGGATTCAAAATGACGTGAGACTTATGCTTTCCAATATTTTAAGTGAACTCCCTTCAAAAGAAGTATTACTGGTTGCTCAAGTTGAGCGTGATATACCTTTCATGAAAGAACTGTACGCAGAATTTTGCAACTATGAAAATGTAAGGTTTGAAATTTTTCTTTATGATATTAATGCGGCATTGGTTGAATACGGAAGTTATGAAGAATGCTATTCAAATAGATTGCATGTTCTATTAATGGCAGCTTCACAGGGCGTAGTACCAATAGCTTACCTTCCAGAAAATAAGGGGGAAAAGGTTAAATGTTTATTTCGTGATGCTGCTATTAATAATGTTATCTTAACAGTCTCGGATGAAAGGAAAAATAATTTTACTGGGTTGGAGGGTGTGTTTCAAAAATCGAATGTCGAAATTATCAATCTTTTTTCAGGTGATATATGGAACTGAAATTCAAAACCACTCAGGTGGACTTTTTTTTTGCTTCCGCATTTATAGTCGCTGCTTGCTTGCTTGACATAGCACTGCGTATTAATGGGTTGAAGGTTGGAAATATTGCATTATATTTAGTGGCATTATTGTTGGTCTTTTATAAACTGGTAATGCTTAAGGGGAAATACTTAGGAAGCTTTTCTAAATATGATATACCGATGTTATCATTTATATTTTTAGCTTTTTTAAGTCTGCTTTGGTCACCAAGCGTAGTTGAAACTTTATTTCATTCATGCCTGCTATTAATGATCTTAGTTTCATGCATCTTAGTTTCATCTGTGAGTTTTAATGCAATATTGAAATTTTCAATTCAGTTAGGTGTTTTTTTATGTGCCGTTTCACTTATCATGATGTTTTTAATGCCAAGTGTTGCCTTTCAGCCTATATCTTCGAGTAGTTTTCCAGAGTTGCGAGGCGTTTTTGAGCATCAATTGAGATTGGGTGTGTTTTCAGGGATTTTAGCTGGTTTTATATTAATTTCATGTAGGAATGGTGATTGGTCATATATATTTGGGAGTAAGTTGAACTTATTTTGTTCTATTCTAGTTGTTTTTTTGACTCTCGCGCTTGCAGCAGCAAGGCTGTACACATTTTTCTCTTTACTTTCAATCGCCATTATATATTTTATGCCAGCGCAACTTATTCGGCGTTATGTGTTCGGCTTTTTAGTATTTTCATCATTTGTCTTAATAGCCCTTAACTCAGAGTTTTTATTTCAATTTATGGATGCGAAAGGTGTAGATGCCACACTAACTGGTAGAACTGTAATTTGGTCAAAAAGTATAGATATAGCGATTGAAAAACCTATCTTTGGCTTTGGTTATCCATCTTTCAATAATGTGATGTTTGATAGCGACTGGAAGTGGTATCGCCCGCTTCATCCTCATAATTCATTCGTACAAGCTTTTTTTGAATTAGGCGTTTTAGGCTTGATTGCTACAATATTATGGGTACTATCCAACTTCTTAGAGGTACTAAAGTACTATGGCGTTCATAGGGGGGGGCAATATCTTTTATACCTCTTCTTTATGACTTTCTTGGGTAGTTTTACTGGGGCTAATTACGCAAGCAAGCCTTCTTACCTGATAATTCTTATGCTCGTTTTTATTATTAGTGTTCGATACGAGATTAATAAAAATATAAAGGCAGTTAGATATGATGAATAGGTTTTTTGCATTCCTTCTCATTCTATAATGTTTACCGTTATTAAGTGTATATAGTTTAGTTGATGTTCTTGGGGGCGATCACTTTATTTCAATGCCGGGAGGCGCTTGCAGCTTTACCGGCCTACGTTGATTGTTGATGCGTTGATGCGTTGATTGTTGATATTTATCGGGGGGGTTGGGTAAAGCCTTATTTCTTTTTGTTCTTATAGGTATATGTTTGTGGGTTTTCAGTGTGGGATGGCCTATTCACAGGCAAGCCGAGTTGCGCACAAGGTAGCTGGCTGACCATATAGGGGGTATGACCTAAAAAGTCTGATGAACTGGAATTACTGAGGTCAGCGTAAAGTACTATTTTCATACAATGTCTAGTCAAAATATTGAACTGCGTCACACCTTTATCTATGGTTTGTTTGAAATAAGACCAGTCATCATGATCATGGAAGAGAAAATGAAGAACTTATCAAGACTTGTTGCTATCGCAGCACTGTCCATATTTGTATTTAATTCGCAGGCCGAAGAGCTTGAAGCGGCAGGCGACAGAATTGCCCATACATTTTTTTCCACATCTTATTATTCAGGCTTTTCTGGTAACTGGGGCTTGGTGGATGATCTTGATTTTTACACGTTGAAAGAAGTCTTAGGCAAACGTGCTGCTAAAGCATCTTATGTTGGTTTTTATCAAGATGATTTACCTCCGATCATGCAGTTTGATGCAGAATGGACCAATAAAACGCTTAAGCGTATGTACCCTGACTTGGCAGGCACTAAGGCACGCCGTGAAGCTGCACGAAATGATGGATGTTTAGCTAAAATCGAAGTGGGTTATGAAACGACTTATGGTTTCAATGGCCAGCATGAAAATGCAAAAGTTGTTGAATTAGACGGTGATACCACTGGACTAAGTTGCCCGTCGGCCGTTGGAGGTGAAGCGGCAAGCATGAAGTTACGTTCATGGTTACCAACAGTACCGGGTTCTAAGTATCAGCTTGTGATTCAGTACCATAAGCGCGAATACAACGGCCCTGAGTATAAAAACCTAGTTGTGAAAATTGGTGGTACACGGTTTGAGCTTCCGTTTGAAGAGTATTATATGCGGGATGATGCGGGTGAAATGCTTTACAAGGTAAAGCCGTTTTCAAATGGCTACTTACAAGCAACTATAAACTTTGAGGCTGATCGTTTCTTCTCCAAGCTAGTGCTGAATGATACGTCATATAGTGATACTTACGGTGTTTTGATTAATGGCTTATACGTGAATGTTGTTACTCCAAACCCGTTAGAGTCAGCGTGTAAAGAAGTTTATGCGAATGACAATGCTAGGTTAAAGTTGTGTTTGAACGGTGACGCAGGCTTCGACCCAGTTGCAGCTGTTTGTGACTTAACTACTGCAAAAGTTGTTTGGGATACTAGCAAAGCTGAAAATCTTTATGGTGCCAAAGGGCGTTCAGAAACTGAGAATTTATTCTACCAAGGTGGTTACGATCAGTTCTTATCATTAGGCAGAAAAGGAAAGGCGACTATCACGCCTCAGTTAAATGGTAAAAACGCGGCTTGCCCCATTTCAGGGAAAACCCTGTCTCTTCAAGAAATTACTTGGAATAACAAAAGCTATGCAACTTATGCAGAGCGTGGAATTGTTAATGTGAAACTAATAGACTGCTTGAACACTGAGTCAAGCGGTAAACTTGCATTGACCAATATTGAAGGTGATGAAGTTATCAAAACCAATGATACTATCAGTTTCACTTTTGATGCTTACGATGAAGGTGGCGCAGCTTTATACCAAGGTTGTAAACTGAAAAGCATACACATTGCTGATATGACGCATAAAATAAAGTCCACACAGGCGGGCTATGTAAGCAATAGTGATGGCTTTGATATCAATGCAGTAAGTATCGACTAAATATCGATATTCTCTTAAAACCGCGCCCAGCGCGGTTTTTTATTGCCCGCTACGGGAAGGTATTGCCAATGTCTCCTTCTAGCGTATTGGTAGCCTAGCTTGGCAATTTTGGCGGTAAAATTATTCACCACTGAGCCCCACCCTCTGGCGGCGATACTAGTTCAATGGTGCCGTGCAGCCGCTTCCTAATCAAATTTTGTATTATGTTAAGGCCTAATCCAGTACCGCCATTATTATGCTTGGTGGTAACAAAGGGCTCAAATAGGCTACTGCGAATACTCTCTGCCACCCCCACGCATCAATAACTATATGTATTCATCAACTGGCTGCGCTGAAATCTTGATGGTGCGCTTCTCTTGCCCCTCAAATGCATGTGTAATCCCCCTTTATTAATGTCAGCTAAAAGTAGAGGGTTAATTAACTACACTGGGAATTGATAACCTGATGATTGTAGATACACCCGATGCCCCGTTAATGGCCAATAAAGACAGTGTGCAGGATATTAAAAAGATAGTATCGCAGATTAAAGAATCTGGTCGGACCGAACATCATCAGCATCGCCAAGTGTATCGACCTTGGGGCCATTACGATTCAATAGACAATGGTAAACGCTATCAGGTTAAGTGTATTACGGTAAACCTAGGTGCTAAATTGTCGGTACAAATGCATCACCACCGTGCCGAGCATTGGGTAGTGGTATCGGGTACGGCTAATGTGCCTAATGGTGAAAAGACGTATTTGGTAACCGAGAATGAATCTACCTACATTCCTATTGGGCAGGCTCATGCGTTTGAAAATCCAGGGGTAATTCCGTTAGAGATGATTGAGGTGTTGTCCGGTTCTTATTTGGGTGGGAACGATATTGTGCGGTTTGAAGATAAATACGGTAGCGCATAAATACGGCAATATACATTTGCGGGCGATGTATACGCAATATGTAGGGAGGAAAGTTGTAGCGCCTTCGACCAAAGTAACTTCTTTTATGTCTGCATAAAGGAGCTGCGCAATCAAAATTAGTTTCTTGTACTTTTAAATGGCTATAGTTGTATAGGCCTGATTGTTTGTTTTTTGTGCAGGATTATGAGGAGGGAGCTTTCATTCATTGCCGGAAGGCGCTTCGCTTTTCCGGCCTACGTATGTTTATAGGGGTCATATGTCTTTTTGTTCTGTTAGGTTTGTGTAAATTCCATATATTTATTAGGGCAACTTAAGGTAAAATAGTGTGATTGCCTTCACACTATTTTAACATTGTGCGTTTACTGTGAGGGCCTAATAAGAAGTAAGTTTTATTTAAAGGACGATCCATGAAAGCCATCATTCCCGTAGCAGGGTTAGGTACACGTATGTTGCCTGCTACCAAAGCCATTCCCAAAGAAATGCTGCCCATCGTTGATAAACCACTTATTCAGTACGTGGTTAACGAGGCCATTGCCGCTGGTGTTAAGCAAATAGTGTTGGTTACTCACTCTAGTAAAAACTCCATTGAAAACCATTTTGATACCAGCTTTGAACTAGAAGCCACCCTAGAGGCCCGCGTTAAACGCCAGCTGTTAGATGAGGTACGTGCCATTTGCCCGCCCGATGTCACTATTTTGCATATTCGCCAAGGTGTGGCAAAAGGCTTGGGCCATGCCATTGCTTGTGCTCGCCCTTGTGTGGGTAACAACCC
>MAAA01025649.1_pt1 | contig 12144 bp, 9 predicted proteins | sample 1115971 | NCBI WGS metagenome assembly MAAA01 (sample SAMN04961123, study PRJNA320927) | seawater metagenome | isolation source: sample BD02T6 sea water enriched with oil for 6 days | place: USA:Gulf of Mexico | collected 2013-07-27 | reverse complement strand
TCCGGCCACAGCGTGACCGTTAGGGCTTTTGAGGGTGTAGGAAAAGGGGCTATGGCAACGTATGAGTGATAACAATAATAACCTCTACAAAGATCTCGAGAAGCAAGCCAAGGGCAGCCAAGCTTCATTAGATGATGCCCTGGGTCAGCTAATATTTAATGACGCGGGACTCATACCCGCCATTGCCCAGCAGTTTGATAGTGGCGAAGTGCTAATGATGGCATGGATGAATCGGGCAGCCATCGAAGAAACACTGCAAACCAAACAAGTTTGTTATTGGTCTCGCTCCCGTAACAACTATTGGCGCAAAGGTGAAAGCTCGGGCAACCAACAAAAACTGGTTAACATGAGCACAGATTGCGATGGTGACACCCTGCTACTAAAAGTTGACCAGCTAGGGGCCGCCTGCCACACAGGGCGTCGCGATTGTTTTTATAACGAGATAAATGAACAAGGACTGCAAATTAGCTGTGACCCTATTCAGGATCCCAGTAAACTTTACAGTAAAACCTAAGCGGTGAAACGGCCCATCACCAAAGCACAGAAACGTGCCTTGTTAGAGCAAGAAATGCAGAACTACCTATCAAAAGGTGGCGAAGTTGAAGAGGTAGACCAGGGCATTAGTGGCCGCGAAAATCCCATGCAAGCTCTGCTGCCGGTTCTATTTAACGAAAAAACCCTAACGCGAACCGATGCCAGGGCCGAACTTAACAAAGTAGACGCTCGTAAACACCCCAAAAAAGCCGCACCCGTAGTACGCTCCAAAGCTAAAAAGAAAATACCCGTTTACGATGATTTTGGTGAAATACTAAGATGGGTTTGGGATGACGAATAATTCATTCAGTGCCCTGCTCTAGTATTACCCCCTACTATATCTGCCAATCCAGCCTCTAATATTTACCCCCCGATTCAACCAGCCAAATACCAAACACAACATAATTGCCATTCGACTTTATTACTACCATAAAGCAAAAAGCCCAAGGCAAATGCCCTGGGCTTTTTTGGAGACTAACGTAAACCAGTATTACTCGTCGTAACCCAATGCAGGTCGCAACCAACGCTCTGCTTTTGTCATATCCCAACCCTTACGATCGGCATAATCTTGCACCTGATCCTTGTTAATTTTACCCAGGGCAAAATAACGGGATTCCGGATGCGCAAAGTACCAGCCACTCACTGAAGATGCAGGGTACATAGCGTAACTGTCGGTTAACTCACAACCAATTTGCTGCTTGGCATCCAACAATTTAAACAGTGTTTCCTTTTCGCTATGCTCGGGGCAAGCAGGATAGCCTGGAGCAGGACGTATGCCTTGATACTTCTCGGAAATAAGATCGTCATTGCTAAGGTGCTCTTGAGAAGCATATCCCCAATGCATCTTACGCACCTCTTCGTGCATCAATTCGGCAAAGGCCTCGGCAAAGCGGTCGGCTAAAGATTTAACCAGTATGGCGTTATAGTCATCCAACTTTCCTTCATATGCCTTGGCAAGCTCTTCGGCCCCTTTACAAGTCACCACAAAACCACCCATATAGTCCTTTACCGTACTCTCTTTAGGGGCTACAAAATCGGCCAGAGATCGAAAAGCGCGACCTGCCGGACGTTCAGTCTGCTGCCTTAAATGATGCAGCGTATTCAAAATTTCATTACGACTATCATCAACATAAAGCTCGGTGCTATCTCCCGCCACTGCGGCAGCAGGATAAAAACCAATACTGGCATGACAACTTAATAGATTTTCATCAATAATTTTGTCTAACATCACCTGGGCATCTCGGTACAAGCTCGAAGCCTCTTCACCGACAACTTCGTCGGTTAAGATACCAGGGAATTTACCATGCAATTCCCAGGTAATAAAAAACGGCGTCCAGTCAAAACGTTCACGAATTTTAGCCAACGAATAATCATGAATGGTTTTATTACCAAGAAACGTTGGCTTAACTGCCGTGTAATCTTCCCAACCCATGGCAGCGCCGTTACTACGAACAAATTCAAGGCTTGAGAAAGATTTTTTGCCACGCTTGCGGGCATTTTTTTCGCGAGCTTCCTGGTATTCCTGACGTAAATCAGCGGCAAAGGATTCTTTTTTATCGGACAGAAGCGCTGAAGCCACAGGCACAGACTTAGACGCATCCAATACGTGTACGGTAACACCTGAGTATTTCTCTTCAATTTTAACAGCTGTATGAACCTTGGAAGTGGTGGCCCCACCTATTAGCAACGGTTGAGTCATACCCCGCTGCTCCATCAATTCGGCAATAGTCACCATTTCATCCAAGGAAGGGGTAATCAATCCGGAAAGACCGATGATATCGGCATTGTGCTTAACGGCAGCATCCAGAATATCTTCCGGTGGCACCATTACACCTAGATCAATCACCTCGTAGTTATTACAAGACAACACCACACCCACAATATTTTTACCGATATCATGTACATCACCTTTTACAGTGGCCATGATGATCACGCCATTGTTACTACTTGTATTACCCGTGCGACGTTTCTCTTCCTCGATATAAGGCAGTAAGTAGGCCACGGCTTTTTTCATTACCCGAGCACTTTTAACCACCTGAGGTAAAAACATCTTACCGTCACCAAACAGGTCACCCACCACGTTCATGCCGATCATCAGGTTATTTTCAATCACCTCGATGGGCTTGTCTGAGCCTTGGCGAGCTTCTTCAGCATCTTCTTCGATAAACTCAGTAATGCCTTTTACCAAGGAATGGGTGATACGATCTTGCAGCGGGCCTTCACGCCATTTTAACTTATCACTTTCTTTTTGCTCAATGGACTGACCCTTTAGGGATTCAGCAAAATCAACCAGGCGCTCCGCAGCATCTTCGCGACGATTCAGCACCACATCTTCAACACATTCCAGCAAGTCTTTTGGAATATCATCATAGATGGTTAACATACCTGCGTTTACGATACCCATGTCCATGCCGTCTTTGATGGCATAATACAAAAATACCGAGTGCATGGCTTCACGCACAATGTCATTGCCACGGAAGGAGAACGACATATTAGACACACCACCAGACACCTTAGCACCCGGTAAGTTTTCTTTAATCCACTTAGTCGCAGCAAAAAAGTCCACACAATAATTATTGTGCTCTTCAATGCCCGTGGCCACAGGGAAAATATTCGGGTCAAACACGATATCTTGTGGCGCAAAGCCCACCTTATCAACCAACACATCGTAAGAACGCTGACAGATATCGATGCGGCGCTGATAAGTATCAGCCTGACCTTTTTCATCAAAGGCCATGACCACCGCAGCCGCACCGTACATGTTAATAGTGCGAGCTTGAGCTATGAATTTTTCTTCACCCTCTTTAAGGGAAATAGAGTTCACTATGGCCTTACCCTGCACACACTTAAGGCCTTCTTCGATGATTTCCCACTTGGAGGAATCAATCATGAAAGGTACACGTACGATATCGGGCTCGGCCGCCAATAAATTTAAATAACGCACCATGGCTGCCTTGCCATCCAACATGGCATCATCCATGTTGATATCGATAATCTGCGCGCCATCCTCCACTTGCACACGAGCTATGTCGACAGCCTCCTCGTAATTTTCCTCCTGAATTAAACGGGAAAACTTACGGGAACCTGTTACGTTGGAGCGCTCACCCACGTTCACAAAGCCGGTCATTTCATTAACAACCAGAGGCTCTAGACCACTTAAGATCATGTCAGGGACTTTTTTAATGCTCATTATTTTTCTCCCCCATTTGTATTTAGTACGGCTTCTGGCATTAGGCGCGGTTTGTATTCATCTGCCAGAGCTTTTAATGCAGCAATATGTTCAGGCGTAGTACCACAGCAACCACCAATAATATTCACATGCCCTTCCGATAAAAACGGGCGAACTTGTTCAGCCATTTCCTGTGGACTTTGATCGTATTCACCAAATTCATTGGGGAGACCTGCATTGGGGTGAGCCGAAATTAAACAGGTGGCGTTTTTATCCAATAGCTTAACGTGCGGCAACATTTCATCTGCACCCAACGCACAATTAAGACCAATACTTAAAAGGTTACCGTGCATCAATGACACCCAAAATGCTTCTGCCGTTTGGCCAGACAAAGTCCGGCCACTTGCATCGGTAATGGTGCCAGAGACCATCACGGGGGTATCCAAATCTCGCTCTTGCTTCATTTTCAATACAGCAAACAAGGCAGCCTTGGCATTTAGGGTATCAAACACGGTTTCAATCATGATGATGTCGCTGCCACCATCCATCAAAGCGTTGGCCGCATCGTAATAAGCAGTTACCAGCTGATCGAATGTCACCATGCGCATACCCGGATCATTCACATCAGGGGACATGGAGGCGGTACGGTTGGTGGGCCCTAGACACCCCACCACATACCTTGGCTGTTCCGGAGTCTTGGCGGTCCACTTATCGGCGCTGCGACGTGCACATTGGGCAGATTCATAATTAATTTTATACACCGCGCTCTCGAGACTGTAATCGGCCTGAGCTATGGTGGTGCCACTGAAGGCATTGGTACTGGCGAAATCGGCCCCTATGGCGAAATAGGAGTCGTGTATTTCCTCGATAATTTCTGGTCGAGTGATAGACAACAGGTCGTTATTGCCTTTTAACGGGCTTGGGTGGTCTTCAAAGTGATCTTTACGAAAATCCGCCTCTTCCAACGGATAATTTTGAATAGAAGTACCCATAGCGCCATCAAGCACCATAATGCGCTTTGCCAGAGTGTTATTTAACTGGTCTACTACCGAACGACTCATTGTGGATCCCAGAGTACAAAAAAATGGCGCACATTATAGCGAAATAGGGCCTTTCCAGATAGTGAGCTAACTTCAATTACGCAATGAATATGCTTCACGCAGCCACCCTCCAATTAATTTTAAGACTTCAGGCTAAACCGCACTTGAATCTGTTAAAAAAGCCAATATCTTGGGTATATCCTTATATTTACGAGCAACTCAATGCAACTCAACGATCTAATTCTGGTGTTTGTCTTATTACTGATACTGCGAGTCTGGTGGCTAGATAGAGGCATCAAACAAAAAGCCTTTATTTATGCAAAAAAATACTGTGAAAACGCGGACGTGCAATTACTGGACGACAATATTCGCCTACATGGCGCCAGCCTAAAAAGAGATGAGATGGGAAAATGGCGTATTTATCGCCAGTTTAAATTTGAGTTCACCTCCACCGGAGAGCACAGGTACGCAGGCACTATGGAGCTACTAGGTAGCAAGGTGAGCAATATTGAATTGGGCGCTTTTCATATTTAGCCCCAGCACAGACTAAAAAGGACTTTTGAACCCTGACGTTGATAAATTCAAATTGAGCGGGCATTCATTAACTCAATTTACAGGCACAAAAAAACCGCTACTTGAGCGGTTTTTTCAGAATAAATGGCGGTGAGGGAGGGATTCGAACCCTCGAAACCTTGCGGTTTACACGCTTTCCAGGCGTGCTCCTTCGGCCACTCGGACACCTCACCTTAACACTTCTTGCAGAGCCGTTTGCCTCAACAAGGCCGCGCATTCTACGCACCAAGCCAACAAATGCAAGTAAATAGTTGATTTATAAGCACTAAATCCAATCAGTCACAAACGGCTCCAAGTTCACTAGGGGTAACTTCGGATAATCTTGGACTGTTCCTATATATAAGAAGGCCACAATTGAGCCATCGCTACTTACCCTGAAAGCCTCCTTAACTTCTTTGGCTTGAACCATGTCACCCGTTCTCCAGATGGAGCTGAACCCCAAAGCGCTAATCGCTATCTGCATATTTTGCACCGCAGCGCCCACCGCCAATACCTGATCCGCTAATGGTATTTTGCTGTTTAGCTTCGGCTCACACACCGCCACCAACACCACAGGGGCTCGCAGCGGCATGTTTCGGCATTTATCCACTTTTGCCTGGGCGCAGTCTCCGCGGGCCAAGGCCGCCTGGGCAAATATTTCTCCTAATTTTTCACGAGCAGAACCCTGCACAATCGAAAATCGCCAGGGCTTAAGACGACCATGATCGGGCCCACGCAGCCCACAACTCAATATCTGCTCTAATTCATCTCTATTAGGCCCTGGCGCCATTAATTTCGAGCAAGATACTCTGGTTTGTAAAAGCTCAATTATTGGATTCAAAATAACACCCGATTCTATATAATTCTTTTATTAATATTTGCCCTGCATCGCTCACGATACCTTGCACATACACGTTGCAGCGTATTAAATAGCGTGTTCAATTATGCCATCATTTAAAATAAGAAAAACCGTAACAATTGATGAATACCACCTCTAAAGACCTTCAACCAACCACAATGTATGAATTTTATTCACGCAGTGTTGGTTTTATAGCCAGCGCCATTATGTTGGCCTTAGCGCACCAGCAAAATATCTGGAGCTTTCACCACACCGAATTAATAATAATCGCTCTGCTGTACCCGCTTTTAGCGCTTTTCATTAGCAATAAAGTCCCTGCCCGCCTGGAGCATTTCAGGCGTCCGGTTTTAGTGTCTATCGATGCGTCTCTGGTGGGAATATTAATGGCGTACATGGAGTTTGCGGTTATTCCATGCATTCTATTTGCCATTATGATCAATAATTCAGCCACTATCCTGGGTCGTTTCAATGTATGGCTGGCCGGCTTTGTTAGTATGGCGTTAGGTGCGTATTTGGGCACTTTGATTTTTGGTTTCCACAGCACCCCTCAGGCACCGCTCATCATTGATATTTGCGTAGCTATGGGCGTAGCGACTTACTTAGCGGTGGCCGGTTATTTCTCAGGCAAGCAAACCACGTTATTGGAAAAGCTACATAAAGACATTAAACAACAAGAGCAGAAGCACAAACACTTGGCCAACCAGGTATCCAAATACATATCCCCACAAATCCTGGAATCCATATTCTCGGGCAAACAAGATGTGAGACTGCAAACCCAGCGAAAAAAACTAGTTGTTTTTTTCTCAGACATTAAGGGCTTCACTGCCCTTTCGGAACAGATTGAATCTGAAGTACTCACCGATCTATTAAACAACTACCTCACGGAAATGACCAACATCGCCATCAAGTACGGCGGCACCATCGATAAGTATATTGGTGACAGCATCATGGTGTTTTTTGGAGACCCAAAAACTCAGGGCGCCAAGAAAGACACACTGGCCTGTGTTGCCATGGCCATAGAAATGCGCAAACACATGAAAGTCTTGCGACAAAAATGGCGCGCCCAAGGGGTTAAAAGCCCACTGGAAATTCGCATGGGCATCAATACCGGTTATTGCACCGTGGGCAATTTCGGCACCGAATCACGCATGGACTACACCATTATTGGCAAGGAAGTGAATATGGCCAGCCGCCTGGAAAGCGCCGCCGATTCCAATGAAATCTTGCTCTCTTACGAATCCTACGCGCTCATTCAAGACAAGATAATCTGTCGTGAAAAGGGCCGCATCAGCGCCAAAGGCTTTTCCCGCCCAGTCCCTGTCTATCAGGTGGTTGACTTCAGGCACAACCTGGCGGCCAAAACCACCTTTGTGGAACACGAACTGCCCGGTTTTTCCATGTATATGGACACCAACCGCATCAACAATTACGACCGAGAAAGAATTGCCAAGGCCCTGGAGCTCGCTGCCAGTAAGATCAAAGACCAAAACAAGATGCAGAATTAAACTTGCAGGGCCAGGTAAAGGCAGCAGCCAGTAGGCCGTTCATACTGGGCATTATGATCATTTTAGCCCTCTGGCTAATTGCCCTGCTCATGTTCGCCAGCTGGTTTCAGGGGCGCTACATACAGGCTTACACCCAACAAACCCCACAGTTTTTGCAAGCCAGTTTCACCGACCATTGGTTTAGCCAATTAAGCCCGCTACTGCCCGCCAAGGCCGGCGCCTCGCGGGTGATACAGTTTTGGCAACCAGATTGCCTATGCAATCGCTTTGCCCGTCGCCATGCCCTTAGCGCCATGAAGATAGCCAAAAAGTTAAACATCGAACATATAACCATCATTCCACAAAGCGCCAAACACATGCAGGCGTCCCTGCAGAGCCTTAACCCGGACACGCTCATCATTACCCTTGCCCACCACAAGTTAGCCAACTGGCCCGCCAGCCCCACCTTGCTCATTGAAGACCCTTTAGCCAGGCTAGTTTACTTTGGCCCACTGGGTTTTGGCGCCTTTTGTAGCCAATCAAGTACCAGCATCATCGACAATCAGCTTAAAAAACTCCAAGACAGCACTCCGCGGCCATTTTTTAATGTGATTGGCAAAGGCTGCTTTTGTCCCTGGAAATAACCACTAACAGCAACATTCAGCCCTGCCCGGCTCGGGAAATGAGCTAACCTTTAAGTAGGTAAGTATATTCCAGAGACTCTACGGGCATCATGCAACAAGCGAACTACCAAAGTCTGGTGCGAATTGGCCGCAGCCTTATTAGCGAGCGCAACATCACTCGCCTGTGTGAACTTATCCTGGACGAGGCTCAGCAGCTCACTGGGGCGGACGGCGGCACCCTTTACCTAGCCAATACTCAACCTGCCACCGCGCTCAATTTCTCCATCGTACACAGCCACAGCCTCAACTTTCGCTTACTGTCAGAGCCGGGGAAATCGGTATTTCCTGCTATCCCCTTGTTCGCCGAAAACGGGGAGATAAACCAGCACCACGTGGCCGCTTTTACCGCCCACGCCAAGACCCTTATCAATATTGAAGATGCCTACGATGACACCCAGTTTGATTTCTCTGGGGCCAAACGCTTTGACAAGGAAAACAACTACCGCACAAAATCTATTTTGGCGGTACCCCTGCTTAACGACATGAATCAGTTAATTGGTCTATTACAGCTAATTAACGCCCTGGATGAAAAAACCGGCGAAATTTGCAAGTTTGATGAAAAGGTCGAACCCCTGGTTACCTCCCTGGCTTCGTTTGCTGCGGTGGCCATTGAAAATCGCACCGTTAGTGACAGCCAAAAAGCACTGCTGGTTGAGCTTGCCTCCACCAGCGATACGCAGGAGATTATCGAACGCATCCTCAATGAAGCCAAAAACCTCACCCACAGTGAGGGTGGCACCCTGTATTTAATGGATAACGAGGATAAAAATAAACCGGAATTGAAATTTGAAATCATAAATAACGACATCCTAGATATAAATATGGGGGGCAAAACCGGTAACCCCATCCCCTTCCCCGGCATTCCCTTGATACAAGAGGATGGCACATTAAACGAGCACAATGTGGCCGCCTACAGCGCCAATAGCAAAGAAGTGGTGAATATTCCCGATGTGTATTTATCAAAAGACTTTGATTTTTCCGGCGCACGTAAGTTTGATGAGCAAACTCAATATCGCACCAAGAGCGTATTAACCTTACCGCTCTTAAACCATCAACATGACGTTATTGGGGTATTACAGCTTATTAATTCCCGACACCCAGACACAGGCCATGTTATCCCCTTCTCCGAACGCTACATCCCTTTGCTTAAGGGACTGGCTTTGTACGCTGCCATTGCATTAAACAATCAAATCCTAGTACAAGACCTTAAAAATCTTTTGGATGCATTTATACGGGCCATAGCCAAAGCCATCGATGCCAAAAGCCCGCACACCAGTGGCCATTGCCAAAGGGTTCCTATGATCATGGAAATGATTGCCCAGGCCTGTTGCGAAGATGAGGAGGTATTTAACGACTTTGGACTGGACGATGACGGCTGGTACGAACTAAGAGTCAGCGCCTGGATGCATGACTGCGGCAAACTGGCCACACCGGATACGGTACTTAATAAATCCACCAAACTACACAAAATGCTCGACGGCCTAACCACAGTGGAGGCAAGATTTGCCACTTTAAAACAAACTAAAAAGGTCGAATACCTGGCCGCAGCAATGGCCCAGCCAGAACAACAAAAAGCACTGTTGGATGCTTACGATGCTTGCATAGCCGAAATTGACGACGATTTGAAATTTGTGCGCACCAGCAACAAGGGCGGCGAGTTCATGAAAGAAGAGTCTAAACTTCGCATTGAAAAAATAGCAAAACTGCAATGGATAGACGCCGACGGCGAACTTAAACCCATGCTGGACGAGAGCGAAGTATACAACCTTTGCATAGAACGGGGCACGTTAACCACGGAAGAGCGCCAGATCATCAACAATCACATGACGGTCACCATCGACATGCTTGAAGAACTGCCCTTCCCTAAAAATTTACGACAGGTGCCCGAATACGCAGGAGGACACCACGAGAAAATGAACGGTACAGGTTTCCCTAGGGGGCTTACCCGAAATCAGATGTCTATACCCGCGCGCATGATGTCCATTGCCGACATTTTTGAAGCGCTCACCGCCAAAGACAGACCTTACAAAGACCCCATGAAAATCAGTTTGTCGTTAAACATTATGAAACGCATGGTGGAAGATGAACACATAGACGGGGAACTGTTTCAGCTGTTTGTTACAAGCCGGGTTTGGGAAAAATACGCAAAGCAGGTACTGTCGCCTGATCAGCTGGACGTGACTGACGTCACGCCTTACTTAATCACACCCAGTGAGCAGCCTGCTGCAGGCAATGCTTGAGTAATTGCCACTTCAAAAACTCAAATCCAACCTCTCCTTTATTTTGATCACCCTTTAATCAGCAACAAGCGATACCTAAGTCATCAGCTGGCTTAAACGGCATGAGCGTGCCACAGTCAGGATAGATACCGTAATGGGTATCCCAGTTGCCATAAAATTCAAAGTGCTCCTTGAAACGCGTTTGGCTCAACATACGATAAGTATTACCACACACCGAAAACACTTTACCAGTTTCAATTTTATGGTGACCATCTAGCGCAAAAAAGTGAGGGTGGTGCTCGATACTGCCCTTGTACATAACCGCCTGGCCATAATCTTCACAAGCCCCTTCTAGCTCGGCTATTTTAAATAGACGATAGGTGGCACTGTAAAATGTCATATGGCCAACTTTTTGTTCCAGCTTGGCATTTTCGATGGTTAAGATTCGATCCTTCACCAATCTTGGGTCGGTAAATCCGGCACTTTGGCTGTATTCAAGGAAATCGCGCCAGTAAAGCGCGCCACTGAGACATTCGCCGTACAAGACTTCATCCTTCACGAGCGCTTCAGGAATTCGGCGATCACAGTAAACATCTGAAAAGTACATTTCACCACCGGGCTTCAGCAGGCGATGGGCTTGTTTTAGAACTGACTGCTTGTCTTGCACCAGATTAATAACGCAGTTGGATACGATCAAATCGAAAAAGCCTTCTTCGAAGGGCAGATCATCCAACTTATCGATATCCCCCTGAATAAACTGCACGTTCGATTTTTCGAAACCAAATATCTGCGCGTGATAATCCTGGTATTCACGAGCCACCGCCAATTGCTCTGACGTCATATCCAGCCCCACTACTAGGCCTTCTTCACCCACCATGCTGGATAACGCATAGACATCACGGCCAGCACCACAACCCAAGTCCAGTATCTTTAGGCCCTTTAACTGCTCGGGCAGTACCAGGCCACAACCGTAATAACGCATCATCACTTCATCATGCACTTTCGACAAGATGGGAACTTTTTAATACTTGCCCGTAATAATCTTTTACCGATTCCAGCATGAACACGACCTATTCTAATTGGTTGGGATTAAATATTTTTACTACGACCACTGTATCCAAGATTAGTTCTGGGAGGAAGAGGCCTTGGGCCGCCCGTGACTGGCAAACCCGCTGCTTTATACTGGCTTATTAAACTTTCTAAACATGCATTTAATGGCTTTTTTTAATGCCCGGCTTTCATCCCGTGTCATACAACTATCAGGATTCACGTATAAGGCCCGCTCAAAAGCAATCCTTATATCAGTAAGCTCAATTTGCAGATGAGGGTTAACCGCCAAAGCCAGCTCACTCATTTGTGCCAAGCTACTTCCTGCTTGTATTTGAATTCCAAAACCCTGTAACTTCACCCGGTAGAAATACAGTAGTTTTTGCTCATTGGATAATTTTTCTCCCCTAACGTCCAAAAACATAAATACAAACCCAATGCCCACCGCCGAAAACAAGCAGGCCAATACCAACAGTATTAACTGGGTTTCACTGCGATCACCAAAAAACTGATTCATGAGCTGTTGCTGAGCGGCCCCTTTATAGTTGAGCATCCAG
>MAAA01014489.1_pt1 | contig 12166 bp, 8 predicted proteins | sample 1115971 | NCBI WGS metagenome assembly MAAA01 (sample SAMN04961123, study PRJNA320927) | seawater metagenome | isolation source: sample BD02T6 sea water enriched with oil for 6 days | place: USA:Gulf of Mexico | collected 2013-07-27 | reverse complement strand
GTTTGAGGATAGCCATGATTTGACTGTCGCTATAACGTGATTTTTTCATGTAGATCTCCTGCGTTTAATATACGAGAAAATTCTACTTATTGGGCCTATTAATTTAAGGGGGGATTACCCAATAGTGCAATAGCTGATTTATAGGTAGTATTTCAGTGGCGCGTCAATGGGTGCAGGTTTTACCAATTAGTAAAATAAAATCACTAGTCATAAACAATAAAGCCGAATCACTGACTCGGCCTTATTATTTATAATTTATAGCGAGCAGCTCACATATTCCCCTGCATGTCTGTTTTCATAACTAATATATCAAAACTGTTATTCGATTTTTTTAGCGTAAACAACAACAATAACTCTCCATTTATGGACTTTGTAATAGACACTGGGGTATGGCTGTCTAACTCTGTAAAAGCTTTTAGTAATCCAGATTGGCCGTACTGAGTACTTGACCAAAGTTCAGGTAAGTCCGAGTCGGATATTAAAGTTAGAATATCGTTATTGTCGAATATTACTTTCTGATTAGAAGTCGGCCTGCCATATGAATGCCTTATTGTTCTTTGGCTACTCCCATTTGCATCGAAGACTTCTATGACGGTGTCATGCAAGAATCCGAGGCTGTTCCCTGATAGTAAGAAACCTCCCCAAGGTGTTTCGACGGCATAATTGCTTTCGTCCATAATACTTTTTGAATGCCAGGACCAGTTTAATGTGCCATCTGGTTGTATATTTAAAATGCAACCAAAACTAAAACTAGTTTCTAGTTTTGCATTGCATGCGACTAAGATATTGTTATTGGATGTAGCAGATAGTTTTTCTATACTGGTCAGTAATATACCTTCTGGGTTGGGCAGAGAAATAGAGCTTAGTATGTCGCCATTATTAGTATTGAATTCATGTAATTTGAATATATATTGGCAATTAGTCGATGCAGCTTCACAGACTTGTACATAGCCAGCACCATACAGTGTACCGTTAACCTCAGTTAAAGAATCAAATAACTCTTTTTCCGCTCCTTCACTTCGGTATTCCTTCTCCCAAGCTATACGGTTGGTTGCAGACTTTTCAGCATTAATTTTAATAAGATAGCCCTTGGCGTCATCCCAATTTCCATTGTAACCAATAGCGTATAGGGAGCCATCATCAAATTCGATGATATCACTCAATCTAGCTCTACCTGCTTTATTTAATATAAGTTCCCATTCAGTGTTGCCATTTTCATCAAGCTTAATTAACAGGTCATCGCCTTGAGAATCTTGAGAATTTGTATCAGCCCTGATGAGTGATCCATTGTCCCTAGTAGGTATTAGTTGTCGAGCAAACTCATTACTTAACCCTCCTATTTCTCGGGTAAAAACACCAATAGAAAGAGCTTGAACTTCATTTATTACACTTTGTGATAGGGTGTTGGTGCGTTTTAATTGCCATTGATATTGACCTAAATCCAACCCTGTTAAGACCAAATCGTTCCCCGTGGTGGTTGCTTGAGCTTGGAGAGATTCAGATTTCTTGGCAAAGTAAACTGTATAATTATCGTCTTCCTCAATTGTTTCCCATGACAGAGTGACCTGATACCCATCTTCCTTGTATACAACAACAGGTTCATTAATTACAGGTAAAGCAGGAGGGAGTAATTCAACTACTGCTTTGTTGCTCATCACAGACTGCTGCCCTAAAGCGTTGGTTCTGCGAATTGACCATTCGAATTGACCAACAGCAGCTTCGATAACACTGTAGCTGTTGGTATTGATATTATCTAGAAGCTCTAAAGAAGAACCCTCGGCTCCCCAGTAAATGCTATAACTGTCATCTACGGATATGGCTTCCCATGATAAGGTGATGTTAATACCATCAATAATGGGCTCATTTATGATGGGTAGTGCGGCAGGGAGCACCTCAAAGGTAACCTCTTCACTGAATGGTGTAGAGTCCAGGCGATCATGCAGGACACGGTATTGAACCGTATGGTTTCCCACGCTTAGGTTGTTAAGTTCAATTTCAGCAGTGTTACTGATGAGTAAATTATCATAGTCCCCATCGATAAGGATTTCATAGCCTGATGCACCTTCAAACTCATTAAATGTGAAGCTAAGTGAGCCTTGGTCTTGAATGGATTTTCCGTTAATTCCCTCTTCAAAAGTGAGTGCTTTATTGGCTTGTTCGCTGACGGTTAGCTGAAACTGCTCATTATTGCGAACTTCATTGCCTTCTCCTGTAATAGTCTTTAACAAAAGAGTGTGCTTACCTCCGTCGGCGAATAAGTAAGCAGGCCATTGGATTTCCCACGGAGCACCATCGCTGTCTTTAGCAATTTCAATACCGTCCACCAATAACCTGACTTCTTGAGCTTGAGCGCTTGCGGGGATATCTGCTCGAACTGTCACGACGGAATCTGATACTTCAGAGTCTTTGGCTGGATAAGTAATTATTATTTGATCAGCCATCGAGCTTTTCTTTCTCATCTAAAGTTAGTTCGCAGCCTGATATGCTCAGTGCCGCAACTAACAAGGCGGGTGTGAATAATCCTTTCACAGTTGCTCTCCAGCAGTAACAAATTAAGGATGCTATAGTATTCCAATATGGGCAATTTATAAATAGGGAAGGTCGGAAACCCAATACTCATATGCATATGAAAAAAGCCATAAGCTATATAAGAGCATGTCAAATATGACTAACACTCTATATATATTTTTCATTTATTCCCTGCCTATTAATATAAGTTTTCTAAAATGTCTTGAAGGCTAGTCTGTTCACGTATGCACTTCACCCGCAGTGTTTCTTTCGATAACCCTGTTAGTTCAACCAAATCCCTAATGGCCTGCACAGTGCCCTCGCTGCTCTTCTTAAGCCAAAAACTCTCAATGAATGAGTCCATTAGAGTTGTAATACTTACCCCTTCTGGCAGGTAGAAGCTTTTAAACTTACGTTGCATCTGAAGAGGCTGGGTAACCGTGTGTAGTGGCATAGTGAATTTGGCCACCTAACTAGAGGTGATATGATCACCTCATGGGAAACTAGGTGACAAAATGAGCAAACGTACAAGACCGTCTTTCAGCCCTGCATTTCGTTTAGAGTCTGCACAACTGGTTCTTGATCAAGGTTATACAGTTAAAGATGCCGCCGACGCGATGAATATCGGTAAGTCGACCATGGACAAGTGGGTTCGCCAGCTCAAGGAAGAACGTGATGGTATTTCACCCAAGGCGACACCCATGACGCCTGATCAGTTAAAGATTCGTGAACTAGAAAAGAAAATTCACCGAATTGAAGAGGAAAAAGAAACCCTAAAAAAGGCTACGGTGATATCAAGGGGCAGCGCAACACTACGGTTAATAATATCACCCGGTGTTAAAAACGCCAGAACCCTTCGAGGGCGTGTATTTAATTTTTCTGAAATTCTATCAAGGTAATTCTGGTCAAAGCCTCGTAAACTTGTCTTTTTTGGAAAATATTGCCGTAACAGTCTATTGGTATTTTCATTTGTGCCTCTTTGCCACGGACTACCTGGATCACAGAAATAAACATCCACATTCGTGTCATTCGTAAAACGTTTGTGATCTGCCAGTACCATCCCTCTATCCCAAGTTAGCGTTTTCTTAATATGGGTTGGAAATGTATTGAATTTTCGAATAAGCGCATCAACAACATTTTTAGTATCCTTTCCATCGACCTGAACTACCACGGTGTATCGCGACTTTCGGTCAACTAAGGTCGCGATATGTGAATTTCCGCTTCCAGAAACTAAGTCGCCCTCCCAATGACCTAATGTTGTTCTATCCTCAATCTCTCCTGGTCTTTCATGAATTGTTTTAGCGTCAATTATTCCTTTATGAATACCTTTTTTAGTTGAGCGTTTACCATGCCTTAATTTACGATATGAACGAAGATGCGTAATGGCTTCAGTATCAAAAACTTCACGAGATGGCACGAATAAAGTTTTAAAAATAGTCTCGTGTGATACCTGCATCTCAGGTGATGTTGCATTCGTTACCTTTAACCAACCTGAAATTTTCTCAGGAGCCCAGTCCTCTAGCAATTTAGCCTCAACCAACTTGCTGATAGGACTAGCGTCTCGAAGTTTGCACTCTTTGGGTCGTAATGCACGTTGGAGAGCACTTTTGTCCGCTGCTATTGCACGATATTTTACTGCGCCACCGTTACGATTGATTTCACGGCTTATAGTTGATGGAGACTTTAGTATAGTTTTAGCTATATCCCTTATGGAGATTTCGGAAGCTAGCCCTCTGGATATGCTCTCACGCTGTTGCAAGGTAAGAAAAGAAGCTCGACGTTTTCGTTGCACTGGAGATATACCACCATTCAGCTTGAGTACGCCAAAGAAAGAACCAGCATGCCTATCAACAGTCAATCCGATTTCACTGAGTGTTTTACCTGACCGCCATAAGCGCCATGCGTTGATCTTTTCGATATAATTTAGACCACGCTTTGATAGATCTTTCATCACAACTCTTTATTGGAATAATTTATAAGGTGTTGCGCTGACCCCTTGATATCACCACCGCTCTCTTGATGTCGGACTCAATGAGAAATTCTCGTTAGTTCAGAGCTTGCAAGAGAGCCATACGGTTTCTTTAATCTGTAGCGTATTATTATCCATCGCAGCAGCTATAAGCTCTGGCGTAGTCGGCCAAAAAGGCCTTCGCCAGAGCAGATTAAGATCAACAGTGAAGTTCGTACTGCCCATGAAGATAGTAACCCCTCTGCTGGGGCCCGTTCAATTTCCGAAATTGTTACCGCTCGCGGTATTCCATTAAGCCGTTACCGGGCCAGAAGGATAATGATCACGCTTGGGCTTAAGAGCTGCCAGCCTTCGGGTCCTAAATATAAGAAGGCGAATAATGAGCACCTGGCGGTGCGCAACAAATTGAATCGCGAATTCGATGTGCATAAGCCTAACCAAGTCTGGTGTGGCGACGTGACGTATATTTGGGTTGGATCGCTATGGGCCTATTTGGCTGTGGCAATGGATTTATTTTCACGTAAACCAATTGGTTGGGCCATGTCATTGTCGCCCGATAGTGAATTGACAAGTAAAGCGTTGACGATGGCTTATGAATCAAGGGGCAAGCCACAAGGCGTGATGTTTCACTCTGATCAGGGAATGCATTATACCAGTCGAAAATTTCGCCAGAAACTGTGGCAGCATCAGATAACCCAAAGCATGAGCCGCCGAGGAAATTGTTGGGATAATTCACCGATGGAACGATTTTTTAGAAACTTAAAAACAGAGTGGATGCCCAAATACGGCTATGAAAATTTTGATGAAGCTAAGTTCGCCATCACGGATTATATTATTGGCTACTATAGTCAAGTTAGACCTCACCGTTTAATGACGGCCAGAGCCCAAATGCGGCCGAAGAAGATTACTGGATGAGCTACTATAAACTGTGGCCAGTTTTGCTTGACCACTACAAATGGACTGATGCCTCCTTTAAATAGTAAGTACTTCGTATTAAGGTTGATTGCAAGACCAACTTTCTTTGGTATTATACGACTTTTTTATACATGGGCTCGAATGTGAGAACTTCATACGCTAAGGATTGGCAGGGCAGTGGCAAGGCCATAACTCTAACAGCTCTCTTATTGTTTGCTTTATCCTCCTCTATTACATTTGCCGAATCAAGTCGCACTGATTACGACTTAGATGATGATGGGCTCATTGAAATTAATGACCTCGCTGATCTTAATGAAATTCGTAATAACCTAGATGGTACTTCTCTTTATACCGACAGCACGGGTTGCCCTGTTGGTGGCTGTAACGGTTTTGAACTTACTGAAGATCTGAATTTTGATACCAACCTGGATGGTCAGATGGATGAGGGTGACACCTATTGGAATGCCAGTGAAGGCTGGCTGCCCATCGGTAATTCAAATATTGCATTTACAGGTGTATTTGAAGGTAATGGCCATGTGATTAAGAATCTTTATATCGATAGAGCTGGTATCGATTTTATAGGCCTGTTTGGTTACATTAATCAATCTCAAATTCGTCAATTGGGTCTAAGTGGGCCCTTGATGTCTATTAGTGGGGGCGATTATGTGGGGAGCCTAGTCGGATGGGCTAATGAGGACAGCCTTATTTCTGGTAGTTATTCTGCAGGTGCCGTGAATGGAGGTAACGGCGTCGGTGGTTTGGTAGGTCGTGTTTCGAACAACAATCAAATTACCGCCAGTTATAATACAGGTTTGGTGCAGGGTGAGGATGTTATTGGTGGTCTTATAGGGTGGGTTGATAACAGTAATAAAATTACTTCCTGTTTTAATAGCGGTGCAGTGCAGGGGAGGTTTTACTCGGGAGGAATCACAGGAGCTACTGTCGACGGGAATACGATCACTAATAGCTTTAACTCGGGTTCTATTATTGGTTTATCTGATTTTGCGGGCGGCCTTGTGGGAGCGATTATCTATAACGGTAACCATATTGATTCTAGTTATAGCAGTGGCATGGTCAGTGATGTTTTCAATGCGGGCGGCCTAATTGGAATTACTAATTTTATTTCTAATAATACCAGCACAGTAGAAAACAGCTATTGGGCCACGGACACTTCTGGGCAAGCTACAAGCCATCTTAGTTCAGAAAACAACAGCTACATTGGTCTACCCCTCGCTACTTTAATGTGTGCAATTCAAGCCGCTACGAATTCAGCTAATAGCGATTGTGTTTCGGAAGATGGCTCAGCTGAAGGTCTCAATGCGGCTTTAACTCTCTATAACGATTGGAATGATTCACTTTGGGACTTTGGCGATAATTTGCAATTTCCCGCTTTATACTTAAATGGTGTAGTTCATCGTGACTCCGACAATGATGGAATACTGGAAGACGCAGATGCTTTCCCGTTGAATAATGCAGCTTCTTTGGATGAAGACCAAGATGGTTACCCTGATGCTTGGAATGTAGGTTGTGAAGTCCAGTGTCAACTGGATTCAGAATTAGTATTAGATCAGCAATTAAATGACACAGATAATGATGGTGTTATTAATGACATAGATACTGACAATAGCACTGATAATGGCGTTCCTGAGTTATCCCAAGTAGCAAGTGAAGTGTCTGTTATGGTTGATAGTGAAGATTCCGAAACGGTTGCATTAGATTGGGATGAAGCACTGTTTAGCCAATTAAATGCCTATGATGTGGTGGATGGTTACAGTATTGATTTCGAAGCGAAATTAAAAGGTGAACTGATCGGGCCTAATGATGATGGTCGCATCCATTTACCCGCAGGGCGTTTAAATATCGAATGGGTTGCAATAGATGCTGCCGGTAACCGCAGCAATACATTAATACAGGTTATTAATGTTTATCCGAAAGTTCGTTTTGAAATTACTAATAGTGTTGTTGGTGATAGTAGCACTGCAAATATTATTGTGGAGTTGAGTGGTGAATCTCCTGAATACCCTGTTGTGATTGATCTAAAAGTTAATCTTGAATTATCTAGTGATGATTTAAATCAATATGATTTTGATTTTTCTTTTGATATTTACTCTACTCATCAAGTAATAATTGAAAGGGGTGACGTTGACGATGCGGCTAATACGAAAACGCAGTTAGTTGTGCCTGTAGCTGAAAATAGCGCCAATGAATACGATGAGAATTTGGTTGTTGATTTAGTGGGTGTTGAAGTAGATGAAGATAAAGAAAACTTATATACAGTTGATGAGAATAACACTCAGCACATTTTAAGTTTGGCCTATCAAAATATTGCTCCTCAGGTTCAATTGTTGATTGAGCAAGATGGACAAGAAATTACGCACGCCTTACAAGATGGCGGCCCGGTAACCATTACTGTTTTAGTAATTGACGGAAATGATATAGATGAACATACACTTGAGTGGGGGCTGGATGAATTGAATTTAGATTCCCCTGCTGGACGAGTGCTAACGTTTGACCCCGCCTCTATTGCTGAGGGTAGTTATACAATCAGTGTTAAGGCGATAGATTCAGGAGAAGATAACTTATCTGGCAGTTCAGAGCTTCAGCTGCAGGTGGTATTAACTGAAGAGGCGTCGGATTCAAAAGACGACTTATTAGGTGGGGGCTCACTATGGTGGTTAGCCCTTCTTCTTACAGGACTAGCTGTGCGTAGGCGCGCATAATCTCAGTTCCTGGGCCAATCCTCACTTTGAAATGCTTGGCCCAGCATTCTGTTTAATTTCTATTTTTCTAATTCATTTCTGATCGATCAACTCCAAAGTGAAACCATGTCTTGATGTAATATAGTTTCAGTAACACTTAGGCTAATGCGCAGAGGTTCTACTTTAAAAGATTCAAATTATTCGCCTAGATCTTGACCAACTTGATAGGGTCAGCTAGGATTCATATCTGTTTTGCTTAAGGGATATAAGCTCATTATATTAAGGAAGATCTTCATTTGTTTTCTTCTCAAATTTGCTTGAATTTATACCTTCTGCTTATCTCAATTTTCGCTGTGTTTTAAAAATAACTGGAGTGTGCAGTTAATGTTTAAAAGTGTTTGGGGTTACACCCTTTTTGCTATCCTAACTCTTTCTGGGTGTGGCAGTGACTCTGATGTTCTTAGTGATCTAGATGATGATGGTACTGTTGATGTTTTAGATTGCGCTCCTCAAAATGATGCGAAGTGGCAGCTCAAAACATATCTATCTGAAGATGCTGATTTAGATGGTAAGTTCGCTGAGGCGCAAGGAGAGATTTGTGTGGGTGAACAGCTCCCAGTTCAATACGCAGAAAATGAGGTAGTTACGGCTAATATTGACTGCGATGATACCAATAACAAAATCTGGACATTAAGAACATATAACTCTTTAGATAAAGACCTCGATAGCAAATACAGCCGAATCTCCGGTGAAGTTTGTTCTGGAGAAGCATTACCTCCTAGCTATCTAGTGAATGTTATTGAAGATGATAAACTTGATTGTAACGATGATGATAAAAGTGTCTGGCGTAGTTCTGTTACTTTTCTAGATTCAGATAAAGATGGTTTTGGTACAGGAGAGCAACAAAATACCTGCTATGGAAGCGTACTTCCAACCAGCCTAGCCCTTGTGTCAGGTGATTGTGATGATAGCAACCCACAGGCTTGGGCTGTTAGAACTTATCAAGCCCAGGACAATGATTTAGATGGCGTATTTGTTGCCGCAGAAGGCGGTCTTTGTGCCGGTAACTCGTTACCTTTTGGTTTTTTAGATGCCTTACCTAACGAACCTACAGATTGTGACGATAATAATTCGGCCATATTCCTATCTTTAAATTACGTCGCTGCCGATATGGATTTGGATGGGTATCAAGTAAACACATCTGGAGTTGAATGTACTGGCGGGTCTCTTTCCACAATATATCAATCTACGTTTGATTCATCCAAAGCCCCAGACTGTAATGATTCAAATGTTCAGAAATGGCGCTCTACTGGTGCTTTTGAAGATTCTGATGGGGATGGATTTGGAGCGGGTAATGAAATTAGTTACTGTATTGGAGAACAGCTTCCCATTAATGTTTCTATAAATTCTAGCGATTGTAATGACAACAACTCGGCAGTTTTTGTTAACCTAAATTATCAAGCAACTGATTTAGATTTAGATAGTTTTCAGGTTCGGGCTACCGGCTTTGAATGTACCGGTGGCAGCCTTTCAGAAAAACACAAAATCACTTTTGACTCTTCTAAATTAGCAGACTGCGACGATACCGATAATCAAATATGGCGTTCAGTCGTGGCTTATGATGATGCTGATAGTGACAGTTATGGGGCAGGTGCAGGGGGTAGCTATTGTATTGGCACCAAACTTCCCTCAAATTTATCTATTAACTCCACCGATTGTGACGATGACAACTCAGATATTTTTGAAAGTTTAAGTTACTCAGCCATTGATGAAGATTTAGATACTTATCAATTAAGTCTTGCAGGCACTGAGTGCACAAATGGCAATCTGTCTGAAATTTATCAATCCAGTTTTGATAACTCTAAGTTGCCTGATTGTAATGATTCCAATACTCAAACATGGCGCAACGTAGTTATATTCCCAGATGTAGACGGGGATAGTTTCGGCGATATGGAAAGTGACGGCGCTTTAACCTGCATTGGTGAGCTAGCGCCAATAAATACCGTATTTAATGCAACGGATTGTAAGGACGATGATGTAAACGTTTGGCGTAACGATCTAGCTTTTTTTGATAACGATGGCGACAGTGTTGGTGCGGGCTCACAACAAACTTATTGCATTGGAATTAATGCGGCAGAAGGCAGCTCTTATGATGGTACAGATTGTAATGATAATAATATAAATATTTGGCGTGCCGTCCTAGCCTATGACGATATTGATGGAGATGGCATTGGTGCAGGGCCCCAACTTACTTTTTGTACTAATACCCAGGCAGCACCAGATACCTCTTATAAGAGTTATGACTGTGATGATAACGATATCAGTGTTTTTAGAAAAATCACGATCTACCCAGATACAGATGGCGATGGCATAGGTGCAGGTCAAGGTAGTATCACATGCATGGGCAATTCATATTTAGAAGGAAGCGTATCCATTTATGGTTACGATCCAGAGCCAGATAATGCAGAGGTTTCTAATTTTGACCTACCCGTTGCTACCTTGGTGGCACCTTAATTTTTTGAATTGAATTTTAGTAAACTACAAAGAGATAAAAATGAAGAAGACAATTAAAAATCTAACATTGGCCATCAGCCTAATGCTACCTGCTTTCTTTTGCTATGCAGATTACACAATAGCTTTTGACACCATAACGTCTTTTAAGTCTGGTAAAGTTGGCTCAAGTTCCAACGCGGCGCCAAATTCAAGCATTACCGGTAAAGAAAAAGATACTGGTAATACACGTACTGCTATCTTTGGTGGTCAAGGTCATGACTATACAGGGCTAACAGTGGGTTCAATCTGTACCCCCCTTATATTAACCGCAATGGAAAAGCCGGGTCGTTATTATCTTCATGTATCCTGGAGCACAGCATCTAATTCTTACAAACAAGTTACTTATTGTATGTTGGAGTTAAAAGGCCAGCCAGAATAACTACATATAAAATTTAAGAGTGTTGGGTGCTTCAGGAGTCAGCTTTTTACAAACCTCACGTTGAGTATCCACATCAAAACTTAGTGATTGTATTTAATACTAGCTACTAATCATATCTATCTTTTGCGTTAAATAATCTCTGGCTCAAAGTGAGTACAAAAATGGAAAATTAATTTTCTGAAACCGGTGGCAGCGACAATAGAACATCGGGATAATACGAAAATAGACAGGAGCAAGACCGGATTTTAAAAATATGGTCTTAAGGTATGGTGACTATATTTATAGGACCCTGTTTTACTAAGCTAATGGACTGGCACATTTGGCTGAAAACTGACCTTCCCTAAGACTCATAATCCGTTGGTCGCGAGTTCGAGTCTCGCTGGGCCCACCAACCAAATTCAAGATCCTTGTAGGTTAACGCTTACGGGGATTTTTTATGTCTGATAGAAAGTGCTCTTTCAAAAATTTGATTATTAACTTCAAACGTATTTAAAACCTTTCGCTCAAGTGAACCGGAGTGGGACCGGAGATTTTCACTTCCCCACCGCTAAACTTAAATCCAGAGTATTAATTACGGGCTAATTTCTGACCTGAAAATATTCAAATAGATTTACCCCACCCCAAATACAATCCCTGAAAATCTGCGAGCTAAATATAGTTCAAAAAACAGACAAACCTCCCAAACCATAACCTTCTAAAATCTCAGCCTAACTCGTGTCGTCGCCAAATCCGTGAGATTTAGCCAGATAGACCACTATGGGACTGGAGCGCCGACGACGTCGGTAAAATAAGAGGTAAATATCTTAGTGTAATCGAGTATTGGCGCGGGCTAGAACTGGGAATAACTCAATTCGCTAGTGCTAGGCCTAAGAATTGATAAACGGCGTACCTGTTATCGGTGTGATTTATAATAGGTGGGCATCACATTAACAAACCAATTATTCTCACCTAACAAAAAGTGGGAGCACACTAATCAGGCTCATAAGTAGATTCAGCATACTGTTCTTTCACATCCAATATTTCAGGCATCACTTCGTGAAATAACAATACAAGGTCTGGGTCAAAGTGAATGCCGGAATTATCATCAATTAATTTCACGGCATCACTAACGGTCCAGGCTTTCTTATAAGGACGCTCGGTGGT
>MAAA01025637.1_pt1 | contig 12187 bp, 12 predicted proteins | sample 1115971 | NCBI WGS metagenome assembly MAAA01 (sample SAMN04961123, study PRJNA320927) | seawater metagenome | isolation source: sample BD02T6 sea water enriched with oil for 6 days | place: USA:Gulf of Mexico | collected 2013-07-27 | reverse complement strand
TTATAGAGGGGAATACATAAAGATCGGCACGGGTGAGCAACTGGCTCAGGGAGGCACAACCAAAATTCATTCACAGTAAATTTTGACCATTTATCCCGACATCCCGCTAAAATAAGCGAACGCGCTTTTGGCTGAGTTTGGCGAATAATTCCTGCAAACTCAGATTGGAAATTTGGGATACTTTGGTAACGGCGCGCATTCTCGCACCTTTGGGGCTAATGCGCCAGTGTTTAGAACAAAAAACTGACTATTTTTTGACCGCCAATGAATATTGCGCGGTTTTGCTCGCCTTTATTCAAACCCTTAGGCCGCACTGCTCGAGCTTACTACACTCAACGTCGACACCTCTAAGCTATTGAACACAAAGGTATTTTTATCAATAAGTGCCGTTAGGGCTTAAAATTCAACTGCCAACCCTGCTCACAAGCAAAACCCTGACACACAAATAACCCAGGTACCGCCACGACATCACCATCCTGAAACAACACAGGCCAATAAGGACGCTGCCAAGGAGGGATGGCATATTCTTGAAACCACTTCTTTAAGCTTTTATTAGGGCGATTAATGGGTTTGGCTTTTGCCGCCCCCTGATATAAGGCCAGCTGATATTGACCCGGTTTTAACCCCAAACCAATACCCTGCTCTAATTTACCCAAGGGCAATAAGGGAATGCAGGTGCCATTAAATGCACGGGGAAATTCACCATGGGGAATAACAGGCAGTTTTTGCATGCAATACAGTTTGCCATTGTGCCGGCGTATTTCATTACCTTGATCATTATCGCCCTTCCACCTAAATACCGGTTCGGCATCTTGGCGGGCATTTAATACATCGCTTATCACCACACGAATTTGCTTGTCGGCCAGTAGCGGGTAACAATCATGACGCTCTTGCCATTTACGAATAATCTGGCAAGCAATGCTGAAAGGCTGTTCATTTAATTTAACGTTAATGAGGCAGCCATGCTTGTCTACTAGAGTTTGATAGATAGGCTCTAGCAAATCATTTAACAATCGATGTTCAGCTTGTAATACGTCAATGGTTTTTAAAATACTTTGTGCGCTTTGTTCAAAGCGTTCATTCATCATGGGCAACATTGAATGCCGCCACCAATTACGATCAAATTGGGTATTGGTATTAGAGTCATCTTCCACATGACTAAGATTATGCTGCGCCGCGTACTCTTCAATGTGCAAGCGAGCGTTATTTAACAAGGGGCGTAATATTTTTCCTTGTCCAAAGTTACGGCTTTCATCCATAGCCGTAAGTCCGGTTAAACCCGAGCCCCGCATAAGGCGCATCATAAAGGTTTCAATTTGATCATCTTGGTGATGGGCCATTAACAACACATCACCCGATTTAAGATGCTGCTCAAAGACCTGCAAACGCGCTTTACGGGCGGCCAATTCAAGGCCTGACACTTGCCCTGCCTTAGGCGCCGTTAAACTAACTTTGTGAGCGAACAATTCAATTTTGTAGCGATTACACGTTCTTTGGCAGTGCTCTAACCATTCATCAGCGCGCTTTGATAAGCCGTGATGAACATGAATAGCAAACACCGGAATATTTAGCTGTAAGGCGTGCACTGCATGCAGCAATACACTTGAATCCACCCCACCCGAATACGCCACAAATACACGCTGTGGACTGGCCGCCTTTAATTGCTCATTAAGGCTGGTAGTAATGGCGCACAAAGTTTGAGTATGCATTAGTCACCCGCCATTTTTTCAGTCATAAAACATTAGTCATAAAAGAACTCTACGTTCTCTACCCCGTACTGGTCGCGCAAGCGATACAATAAATCATCACTTGGCTCCACCAAAAATTCATTGCCTAACGTTAAACGAGCTTGCGCACTAACACCAGTATAATCCACCACCACTTGGCGTCCGTTTTGTTGGAAGGGCGACAGCTTATTTTTTAATTCATTCACAAAGTTTTTGCCCAACTCTTTGTGATGTAAATTGACTTTAATACCATTACAAAAATCGTTGCGGGCTTCTACTATTGTCCACAGGTTGCTCATGTTGGCACTTAATGAGTCGTTATAGCTGTCGTGACGCACTTCAACTTCAACAATTATTAAGTGGTCGTTTATGAGCTTATCTCGGTAACGTTCATAGGTGTCACTAAATAAGCGAATATCAATGCGACCACTGCGATCATCGATGGTGAGGATGCACATATTATCGCCACGTTTAGTACGCATAACACGAACACCGACAATAATACCGGTGAGTTTTTGCGGTTTTTTGTCGGCCTTCACATTGGAAATTTTGGTACGCGCCATGCGACGCACTTCCCTTTCATATTCATCAAACGGGTGACCGGTGACAAATAAACCCAGGGTATCTTTTTCGCCTTGTAGCTTTTGCTTGGGGTTCCAATCTTTTACTTTTCCGACGTAATCATCATACGGATTTTTATTTTCTTCAAGCTCCGCTTCACCAAACATGTCCATCATGCCGGCGGCATCATTTTTAGCATTTTGATCCGCTGCTTTTAATGCATCGGGAATGCAGGCAAATAATATTGAGCGATCGGGGCCAATTTTATCAAATGCACCACAACGTACTAACGCTTCCATGACACGCTTATTTAATTTGCCTTTTTCGATACTTTTGCAAAAGTGAAAAATATCAGTAAATGGGCCTTCGTTTTTACGCCCATCTACAATCGCCTCAATTGGGCCCTCACCCACGCCTTTAATCGCGCCCAAACCGTATACAATTGAATCTTCGTGATTCACTGTAAAACCAAACTCGGCTTGGTTAACATCCGGTAAAATTAAATCCAGTTTCATCTCGCGACATTCTTCGATGAAGATTACGATCTTATCGGTATTGCCCATATCGGCGGTAAGTACCGCCGCCATAAATTCCGCAGGGTAATGAGTCTTCAACCACAGGGTATGATAAGACACCACCGCATAGGCCGCGGAGTGAGATTTGTTGAAACCATAGCCAGCGAATTTTTCCACCAGATCAAAAATTTTCATGGCCAAATCTGGGTCGTTACCCACCGAGATGGCCCCCTCGCGGAAGGTCTCACGCTGCTTGGCCATTTCTTCGGGTTTTTTCTTACCCATAGCACGACGCAACATGTCGGCGCCGCCCAAAGTATAACCCGCCAGCACTTGGGCGATTTGCATTACCTGTTCTTGGTAAACAACTACCCCAAAGGTGGGCTCCAACACCGCTTTTAAGCTTTCATGCTGGAAATCCTGATGTGGATAAGCCACCTCGGCACGGCCGTGTTTACGGTTGATGAAATCGTCTACCATGCCCGACTCAAGCGGGCCTGGTCGAAACAGGGCCACCAACGCGATCATTTCTTCGATATTATCGGGTACTAAACGTGTTACTAGATCTTTCATGCCGCGGGATTCCAACTGGAACACCGCGGTGGTTTTAGCTTGTTTTAATAGTTCAAACGAGGCCCGGTCATCCAGCGCGACCTCTTCAATAAGAATGGGCTCTAGATTTTCAAGGGCGCGCTTTTTATTGATGGTTTTTAACGCCCAATCAATAATAGTTAGGGTTTTAAGTCCCAAGAAGTCAAACTTTACAAGGCCTGCTGCCTCCACGTCGTTTTTATCAAACTGGGTCACTAAACCCGAACCATCTTCATCACATAACGTAGGGGAGAAATCTGTTAATTTAGTGGGGGCGATAACCACACCACCGGCGTGTTTACCGGTTTGGCGAGTAATACCTTCCAACTTCAACGCCATGTCCCAAATTTCTTGGCCGTCTTCGTCGTTGTCTAAAAACTCTTTAATGCCAGGTTCCATTTCCATGGCGAGTTTTAATTTCATACCAGGGTCAGCTGGAATTAACTTTGAAAGTTTATCGGCTAAACCATAACTCTTGCCCTGTACTCGGGCCACATCTCGCACCACCGCTTTTGCAGCCATAGTACCAAAGGTTACTATTTGCGATACCGCTTCACGGCCATAAGTTTCGGCCACATATTGAATCACCTCTTCACGGCGATCCATGCAAAAGTCGATATCGAAATCGGGCATGGATACCCGCTCTGGATTCAAAAATCGCTCAAACAGTAAGTCATATAACAAGGGATCAATGTCGGTGATTTTTTGCACATACGCCACGAGTGAGCCCGCACCTGAACCACGACCTGGGCCCACCGGAATATCATTGTCTTTGGCCCACTGTATGAAATCCATTACGATCAGGAAGTAACCGGGGAATCCCATGTCGATAATGATTTTTAATTCAAATTCTAAGCGATCAAAATATTCTTTACGGCGACTGTCATAATCATCGGCATTTTTATCTAGAATAAATTCAAGACGCTCTTCTAAGCCTTCAATAGATATTTTACGAAAAAATTCATTTTCAGTAAGGCCATCTGGAATGGGGAAGTCGGGTAAAAATTCTTTGCCCAAACGCACTTGCACACTACAACGCTGCGCTATCTCTATGGTATTACTGATGGCACTGGGGATATCCGCAAACAGGGTTTGCATTTGCTCGCTGGTTTTTAAATATTGCTGCTGCGAATACGCTTTAACACGCCTTGGGTCATCAAGCGTCACCCCCTCGCCAATACATACACGGGTTTCGTGGGCTGCAAAATCTTCTTGATGAATAAAGCGCACATCGTTGGTGGCCACAACGGGGACTTGGCATTTAACCGCTAAGGCCACACTTTTTTGCACCAATTCGTCATCGCCGCTTCTATCTGTGCGCTGTAATTCTAGGTAAAAGCGCCCAGGGAACAGCGCCTTCCAAGCCAACAAGCGCTGTTCGGCTAACTCTAAATCATCTTTTAACAGGGCTTCACCGATGTCACCGCGCTGAAAACCCGACATGGCAATTAAGCCGGCACTTTTCTCTTTAAACCATTCAAGTTTAACCTGGGCTTTTTCGTGATGCTGGTTTTGGGTAAAACCTGAACTGACTAATTCAGTAAGGTGTAAGTACCCTTGCGCGTTTTGCGCAAACAAGGTCATGCAATAAGGGTTTTCGGGCTCGTCTTCACGCTCGATATACACGTCACTGGCCAATACCGGCTTTATTCCGGCACCCATACAGGCGTTATACCCCTTAACAAGGGCAAACATGTTGCTTTGATCGGTGATGGCTAGAGCGGGCTGGCAATCTTGGGCGACGCTTTTGACCAGGTCTTTTACCCGAACAATACCATCCACCAGGGAGAATTCAGTGTGTATACGTAGATGTACAAATGGTGCGGCCATGCCTTCCCTCTTAAAAAGTGACAGGCGGCAATAATAAGGGCACCTGAGCCAACATAATAAACCAAGTCACCCTATGGATGTTACCAATGACGAGGTTTATTTTTATCTTCAATAGTGGACCTATTAAAGATATCAGGGTTTGCTAAGGCTAGGGTTATTTTAAACCCGCGGCAAGCTCGCTTAAAAATGTTTGAATACGCTTAGCATTTACCCCCATATCACTTTTACCCACACGACTCATACTGCGCATATCCACTTGGGATCCCTCTTCAGTGGCTTGAATTCTAAGCACGATATCGTCAGTAAAGCCAAACAGTAAGCTAGTATGACTGGCTTCTAGCGTGAAGGGATATTGCAGGTTCTCAAACGCCAAGAGTTCCCAGCCCTTGTGCTGCATCAGCGCTTTGGCCACATTAAAGACTTGTGCGGGTTTATGACTCACGAGCAAAGGCGCCAAGTTGTAGCCCTTTTGTTGTAACGCTGCCACCTCACTGGCTAGATATTCCACACTATGATCACTTTCAAGGCGTACTTTTGCGGCAGCCAAAAGTTGCGGCGCATGCACTAAATCGGTACTGATATCGTGAATAAAAGGGTATTTTTGCGCTTTATACACATAACTGCCCAAGGTAGACAATGGCAAGAGCGTGGCAATTATCGCTATCGCTAAAGCTGGGGTGTCACTTTTATCGCCTTTACTTAACTTAAGCAGTCCCATGGCCAGTATCACAAAACTCACCAATGCCGCCACAATGAACAACAAGAAGCTATTGCGGAAATGCCATAATTCAAGGCGCGCTGCTATCACCGCTAAGGGGTAAACCACCAGCAGTGTTAACGCCACCAACATCAATTTTTGCGACGATACTTTTTCTAATACGGACATGTCTATTCCCTTATTTTTTTGAACGCTCAAACGCTAGGTCTTTTTCTAACTCACCCATTCTATATTGCACATCCGCCAGCTCCTGCTTAAGCGTGGTTCTTTCATGTTGCGCTTCATCCAGTAAATTTTTGGCCGCTTCCAAGTCCGCCTTATGTTCCGCCACTCGCTTAAGAGCTGGACGGGTTAGCAGGCCGTATGTCAGTACAACACCTATAACAAAACTAATACCTAAAATGTAGGGCATAACGTATTCCTGTGTAATTTACGTGTGTTATTCACACAAATGTGACAATTGCGTGTCAATTTATCAACAATTTTCGTTATCCCCAAATTCTGTGGATAACTCTGTTAGCAAGTTTGTGACAAGACCCTCAAAGTAGCAGAAATAGGGCACCCATTACAAATTGTCTATTATTTGAACATTAAATAAAAACCCTTATAAAACAACATCTTGCACTGTTTTGTAAGCGCTTTATAAATATTAATAGTGAAAAACTCAGTAACCACGGGGGCTTCACTGAAAATGTGCATAAAAGCGAACAGACAAACCCAGTGTCAATAGTTAAACGGGGTTTTAGGCAATTATTTTTTTGATCCGGCCCCAATACGTCAATTTTTTGTTATCAATACCCTAAGGGGCCGATATTAACTCATCTATGGCGAGAATGGTCGCCAGTACCTTGAGCTGATTCGGTGATTTAAAGGCATCTAGTGCCATGGGCGTAATATCACATTGAGTCGGTAATACCCCTTTTGTGGCTACTAAGTGGCTAAACCGAACCAGCATCACAAATTGCAGCCATTGCTCAAAAGGTAAGGTATCGACACAAAATGGCTGAGTGCTGGTTAAGGCCTCTTGGCTGGGTGCAACACTTGCCCATAAGTGCTCGGCTTTAAGCTGGTTTTGCAGCTGATCTAAAAGCACCTGCAAAGCCTTGTGTTTATTACCTGAATTTGCGTCCACTAACGCCTTACTCCCATGTTACTATTCACCGCTCTAAACTCTATATTTTACCCGCCGTATTATGCGTGAATACTAATGTTTAAACAGCCGCTCAACGTGTTTTTTAATGCGCTTACTTTTTATACCCGTTTACCTGCCCCCAGCTGGGTTGAGTACAACAGCGATAACCTTAATCGCGCCAGTGCTTACTTTCCACTAATAGGCTTAATGGTTGCTTTGATCTGTTATGGCATATTTTTTAGCGCGCACTTATTTTTACCATTTGAGCTAAGCCTACTTATTAGTATGGCGGCCGGTGTTTTACTCACAGGTGCTTTTCATGAAGATGGCTTGGCCGATTTATGTGATGGTTTTGGCGGTGGCTGGAGCACAGACGATATATTACGCATCATGAAAGACAGCCGCTTGGGCACGTATGGCGTGAGTGGTTTATGTTTTGTGTTGTTACTTAAGTGGTCAAGTTTAAGCGCCCTTGGGCCTACCCATTTGTTATTGAGCTTATTGTTGGCCCACAGTTTAAGCCGAGCATTTACCATTAGCCTGATTGCGTTACTGCCTTATGTTCAAGCTGATGCGGTAAGCAAAGCCAAACCCATCGCACAAAAATGGCATATTAAAGATTTAGCCTTAGCTTGGAGCTGGTGTTTAATCCCCCTTTGTTTTATCCCTTTAGCTTGGACGGCAGCGTTATTGCTGATGGGGGGACTAACCACATGGGCTATTCGCCGCTGGTTTAATAAACGCCTTAACGGTTATACCGGCGATGCGTTAGGGGCCAGCCAGCAAATTCATGAAGTGATGATTTATATATTGCTAGTGGCGCTTAGCGGTTGCCCCTAATCACTTCGATGCTGATACCTGCCTGTCGCGCTTAAGTGGTTAGTTTTGAGAGCCAGAGAAGCCATACCTTCACTGAGTAACAAAATTTCCAGTTCCCTCTCCTCACTACTAGGTATTAATACCAGCAGCCACCTTGTGCCATACTCAAGTTACTCTAATTGTGCTTTTACAGGCCCACTATGACTTGGACCACCTCTGAAATTCTTTATTTGGCAGGCATTATCGGCGTAGCCGTTTTTGCCGCATCAGGCGCGTTAGCGGCCGCACGAAAACGATTAGATATATTAGGTTTTATTTTGTTTGGTACCGTCACTGGTATTGGCGGCGGCACCCTGCGTGACTTAATTTTGCATGTAGACGTGTTTTGGGTGAGTGATGTCTTGTATTTACAGGTGTGTGTCGTGGCATCTGTATTAACGTTTTTTATTGCCCCACACTTTTTAAGCCGCAAAAAATTCTTCCTGTGGATGGATGCGGCAGGCTTGGCTTTGTTTAGTGTATTAGGCACCGCTAAAGCCTACTCGCTGGGCGTTGATCCGTTAGTGGCGGTTACGATGGGCACCATTACCCCCACGTTTGGCTCGGTGATTCGTGACATATTATTGGGTCAAGAGCCGGTTATACTGGGCGGAGAAGTCTATGTGACGGTTGCTATTGTGGGTGCCATTAGTTATTTAGCGCTACTTAACATTACCCAAGAGGCCACCTTAAGTTCTTTGCTGGCGATACTCATTGCTTTTATGATCCGCGCTGGGGCCATTGTATATGATTGGCGCTTGCCCAAATTCTCTAAATAATGCTTTTTAAACATCACCCAAGATACAGCGCCTTCAACAAAGTTTAGCCCAGCACCCTCATTTTTTGATGTTGCCCCTAATTGGCTGGGTTATAATTACGGTTTACCTTAAGTGATTGCTGCCCCATGGATTTGACCCGTTATTTATCTGAGTTAGAAGGCCAATACCGTATTTTTGATGTGGGCCGTCGCATCCGTAAACTCGATAAAAGTCAGTTTCAACATTTTGAATCGCTGGATATCCCCTACCCCTTCCCGTATTTACAGCACGCGTGGTTAGCACTGTTTATTACCCAAAATAATCAGCTAGGCAATGAAACCCTATGGTTTTTAAAGTGGCCGTTAGATGAACAAGGTAAATTGGTGCCTTATGTACGTGATGATTTAGTGGGTCGATTAATGGCCATGGGGCAACAAACCCTAAGCAATGACACTGAAATGGAAGACCCTTTAAAAGATAATCCGTTTTCATTTAACCCAGATGACGTGCGTCGCGCTAATTTACACGCCATTCTTCAATACCAGATGCACCGTAAACCGTCCGAGCATTACCAAGGTGTGCTTAACTTTTTACAAGCCGGCGCACTTAATCCACAGGTACTTTCCAATTGGCAGCATTTGGGTTTACAGGGCATTAGCGACGTGGCAGTACGCCATGAAAAACACAGTCTAAGTTTAAAACATTGCTTGCCTAAATTACCTGCCGAAGTGTATTTGGCCTTTTCCCAATGCCTTGAACACCACACATTGCCACACGATGTTGCGTTGGTGATAAAAGCACGGTTTGAACAAGATTTAGCAAAGCCCAACAATATCATTGCGGTGGAAGCCGGTATGCGTTTATTGGGTACCTGCATCAGTGACGAGCTGCGTATTGATACTTGGCAACAATGGTTAGCGAGTGACTATAATCACCAAATGGCAGCGGTACTTACATTTGCCACCCGTAACTATGACGACCTTGCCTTTATTCCAGACAAAATTAGCGACTTTTTAGTGATACTGGCCAACTTAAATGGCAACTTTAATTCGTTTATAAAAATTGTGGGGGATTTACTGTATTTACCCGGTACTCGTAACTTATTGTTGCAAGCCTTGCGTGACCCCAACCGTCCTGAAATTTTGGCACAGGCGCTACAAGCACTCATGGATGATAAACAGTCATGAATCATGAATAGTCATGAACAACCCGTTATGATTTGTCCCTGCCAGCAACTACAAGACAAACCAAAATCTTATGCTGTGTGCTGCGAGCCCTTTCACAAAGGTGAAATGGCTGAAACCTGTGAAGCCCTAATGCGCTCGCGCTTCAGTGGGTTTGTATTGGGCTTAACCGACTATGTAAAAATCACTTGGCATAAAAGCACTCGCCCAGATGATTTGGAACTGCAGGCGGATTCACAGTGGTTAAAGTTAGATGTATTACAGGCTTCAAAAAAACACGTTCATTTTCGCGCCTACTATCAAGATGAAGACGGCAGCTTTAAGGTATTAGATGAGGCCAGTGATTTTGTATTTGAAGGCCGCTGGCAGTATGTAAACGGCAAGACTCACATTGAAAGCTATAAACCGCAACGCAATGATGTGTGTTTATGTGGCAGTGGCCGTAAATTTAAGAAGTGCTGCGGGCTGTAAAGTGTTGCGGCGCTTAACCGCTGCACTTTACACCCAGCTATTCTCCCTTTAAAGTCGCCAACCAATCCGTAACCGCCGCACCCGTCGGCCCTGGCCACCCCTGCAACTTAAACGTAGGGATGACTTTGAAGCCATCCAACTCATGATTCAGCTTAATCTCACCATGGGCTTTTACCGCATAAGCAATGATAAGCTGATTCTTTTGGGCAAACATATAATGCCCCACTAAGCGTGCCTCACTTGCCACTAACCCTAATTCCTCTTGGGTTTCGCGCAAGGCCGTTTGCTCGGGTAATTCATAAGCGTCAACAAAACCGGTGATGATTGAAAACATACCTTCAGGCCATGCGACATTATGCGCCAATACTACGCCCTGCTCTGTTTCAACAATGACCGCCACTACGGGAGTGGGGTTATTAAAGTGTACAAAACCACATTTGGCACTGCAGGCCTTTAAGTCTTGATTATCTATAAATTCCATTTGAGTGCGCGCGCCACAATGGGGGCAAAAATCAAAACTAGGGGTAATGTAATGAGACATGGCCGCTCTTCCTAAATCTTTTATAAGCTCTTAACAGAACTTTACCCCATTTGAATTTAACATGTGGAATTTACGGCCCATTGAATTGTCTTATGAAAGCCGTAAACTCAAATCATTGAGCTATTCGTTATTTTACTCAGGCCCACTTAACACAGCATGAATCGAAGTTTTTATCTCACGATCTTAATCAGTGCACTTATTCACCTGGCGATATTTCAGCCTTGGGGAGAGTTTAAGATGCCTGTGGTGCAAGACACACCCCAGCCTGATCAAAAAATTGAAATCAGCCTGCAGCAGCCAGCGCCCCCAAAACCACCAATGCCCGAACCGGCTGCTGAACCACCACCTGAAGACAAACCACCTCCTAATAAACACCTAGAAGACGACATAACAAAAGCCAATACCAGTGACGGCAGCAGTGACACCGCTGGTGGCAAACGTAGCCGTGCCAGTAAACAAGGACAAGCCGAGCAACAAGACAGCCAGCAAGCGAACACCGCGCCTCCCAGTGCTGCAAAAACAGCGGATAAAAGTTTAAAAGCGTTACAGAATATATCTGCGCAAGAGGTAGAGGTAATGAATAATCAGGATGAGCACACAAAGAACCTGCTCAGTGAGGTCGATGAAGATATTCTGGATGAAAACAATGTGGAAAAACCATTAACTAAAATCGAAGAAGAAAGAGCCCGTTGGTATAATGAAGTATTAAAGCGAGTCACCGAACAAGTTAATTATATATTGGTGAAGCCTGAAGGTGTCAGTAAAAACACTTGGGGAATGATCGACATAGAGCTTGACCGACAAGGCTATTTATTAAGAGCCTGGGTGCACCTGCCCAGCGGTAATCGCGCCTTGGATGACTCAGTTTTGTCAGCTATACGCGGAGTAATACGTTATCAAACCTCCAACTCTAATCGCTATTACCGCCACCTAAGGTACCCCTTTAGGGGTGACGGCTAACAAAACGCTTACTAGCGGTATTACTCACTATCCTTAGGCGTAGACATACCTTTGGTAATCATTCCCCATGTGCCAGCCACTAACCCTACCAACGACACCAACATGCCAGAGTTAACCCACAGGCTATGACGCTGCATAAAAGTGCTGGCCTCGTGTTGTACAGCCATATCACATGCTGCTTTTACATAATCCCAGCTACCCCCTGCATTCATGCAGCGCGCCACATTCTGCGCCTCTAACATGTAAAAGGTCACCAGTAATACACTGGGCATAAACAGTAAAATCATTCCCCAACGCAACATTTGGGTCTCCTTGGCCTTAGCACTTTTTAATATATGAAC
>MAAA01014326.1_pt1 | contig 12203 bp, 11 predicted proteins | sample 1115971 | NCBI WGS metagenome assembly MAAA01 (sample SAMN04961123, study PRJNA320927) | seawater metagenome | isolation source: sample BD02T6 sea water enriched with oil for 6 days | place: USA:Gulf of Mexico | collected 2013-07-27 | reverse complement strand
CAAACCTGTGTTGGGCCAACACTCTTGCAGTAAGCCCCTCTATTTGCCGCAGCAGTAAAACCACACTATAAAAAATTAAATGAGTGCAGCAAGAAGCACTGATATATCGCTAGGGAGTAGCACTAAACTGTCTTTGTAACAGTGCTGCCCTTGTATCATGTGCCAAGCGGCAAGGAATGTTATGAAAATCACAGTAGTAGGTACGGGCTATGTGGGCCTATCAAATGCAATGTTACTTGCCCAGCACAATGAAGTAGTAGCCCTAGACATAGACCCAGCAAAAATAGCACTACTAAATGACCGCCAATCCCCCATCGCGGACGCCGAGTTAGAAGACTTTCTAAGCAATAAACCAATCGACTTTACCGCCACGTTAGATAAAGCCTACGCCTACGCTGATGCCAGCTTTGTAATAATTGCCACCCCCACAGATTACGACCCAGACACCAACTACTTTAATACCGCCTCGGTAGAGGCCGTTATAAAAGACGTACAGCAGCACAATCCCCACGCCAGCATAGTGATTAAATCCACCGTGCCAGTGGGCTACACTCAAGGCATAAACCAAAAATTTAACTGTAATAACATCCTATTCTCCCCTGAATTTTTACGTGAAGGCAAAGCCCTGTACGACAACCTACACCCATCACGCATAATAGTGGGCAGCGATAAAAGCCAAAACCAGCAAGCATTAACCTTTGCTAAATTACTGGCCCAAGGGGCAATAAAAGAAAACATTACCATTTTACAAACCAACTCAACCGAGGCCGAGGCGGTAAAGCTATTCTCTAACGCTTACTTGGCCATGCGAGTTTCTTACTTTAATGAACTAGATTCATACGCCGAAAGCCACGGGCTAAATACCAAGCATATTATTGAAGGGGTAGGGTTAGACCCTCGAATTGGTACGCACTACAACAACCCATCATTTGGTTACGGTGGTTATTGCCTGCCCAAAGACACTAAGCAGCTATTGGCCAACTATAAAGATGTACCTAATAACATGATTAGTGCCATTGTGGATTCTAATACCACACGTAAAGACTTTATAGCCGACGCCATTGTTAAAAAGAATCCAAAGGTAGTAGGCATTTATCGTTTGATTATGAAAACTGGCTCGGACAATTTTAGAGCCTCTGCGATCCAGGGCATTATGAAACGCATTAAAGCCAAGGGCATAGAGGTAATTTTGTTTGAGCCTGAATTGGCTGATGATGAGTTCTTTCATTCTAGAGTAATAAAAGATTTAGAAAAATTTAAAGAAATGGCCGATGTGATTGTGGCCAATCGCATGACAGATGTTTTGGATGATGTAGTTGCCAAAGTTTATACCCGTGATTTGTTTGGTAGTGATTAAACGCTAGAAAAATAATAGATATATGGATGTGAATTATTTAGGATTCCGGGTGAAAAATGTCAACTTCTAAAACGGTACCAGAAACATCAACTGCCCATAATAGTGCAAAAAGAGTAGCCAAAAATACAGGTTTTCTTTATCTTCGTATGGCGATAACTGTTTTTATTTCCCTATATGTAACCCGTTTAGTACTGGGTTCGTTAGGAACTGAAGATTTTGGTATTTACAATTTAGTCGCCGGAATGGTTGCTATGTTGGTGTTTTTGAATTCAGCGATGGCTGCTGCATCGCAACGCTTTATGTCTTATGCCCAAGGTGAAGGGAATACAGACAAACAAAAGAATATTTTTAACGTAAGTGTCTTGCTTCATATCCTTATTGCCATAGCCGTAGTCTTGTTATTAGAAGTTGTTGGCTATTTCCTATTTGAAAATGTATTAGATATTCCACAAAACCGAATGCAAGCGGCCAAGTACGTATTTCAATTCATGGTGGTAAGTACATTTTTTACTATTATCTCCGTACCATACGACGCTGTTATAAATGCCCATGAAAACATGCTCTTTATAGCAATTACCGGTGTACTAGAAGCGTTTATAAAGTTAGCAATTGCTATTTACATCACCTATACCGGTTTTGATAAGTTAATAAGTTTTGGTTTGTTAATGGCTGTTTCCGCAATTGTAATGCTTCTAATAAAGCGCATTTACTGCCATAAAAACTACGCAGAAGTAGACGTAAACGTTAATAAATATTTCGACAAGAAATTATTTAAAGAGATGGGTGGTTTTGCATCCTGGTCATTTCTAGGCTCATCAACCAGTATGTTGTCTTTTTATGGTCAGGGAATCATCTTAAATATGTTTTTTGGGCCTGTTGTGAATGCGGCTCAGGCGGTGGCAGCTCAAGTAAATGGGCAGCTCAGCGCATTTTCGACAACTATGATGCAAGCATTGAATCCTATGATTGTTAAAAGTGAAGGGCGAGGTGATAGAGGTCTAATGCTTAAAGCTTCTTTACTAGGGGCAAAATTATCTTTTTTTTTACTTATGGTGTTTAGTGTACCTGTTTTGGCGGAGATGCCGACTTTATTTAAGTGGTGGCTAGGTGATTATCCTGCTCATACAATCATATTTTGCCAACTTTTATTGGTAAAGACATTGATATACCAAATGGTGCTTCCTCTTAATACTTCCATTAGAGCGGTAGGGAATATTAAAACTTATGAAATTTCAAAATCATTTTTAGCTTTCTTTCCATTAATTATTGGTTATGTCTTTTTTAGCATGGGGTTTCCTGCATATTTCATATATATAGTATTCATAGTTGAGGCACTATTCTCAAGTATCATTACACTGGTTTTTTGTAGACGATACTGTGATTTAAATATCAGTGAATTCGTAGTAAATGTCTTTGTTAGGTGTGTTCTTTCCTTCATAGCAGTCTTACTTATAATATTTTATGTAGGGGGAATTATTGAAAATGATTTTATTAGATTAATTGTCAAAACTAGTTCAAGCATTATAATCTTTTTTCTTGCGGTCTACTTTATAGGCTTGAATAAAGAAGAGAAGCACATGAGCACTATGATAATGAAAAAATTATGGACGAAGTGTTCAGGTAAGTTGTAAAACAATTAATTTCACAATTTTAATATCCAATTTATTAGGGAAAGCTTAGATGATATCAATCGTAATTCCTCTTTATAACAAAGAAAAATATATCGTCGATACGCTGCAATCTGTAGTGAGCCAAAGCTTTAAAGAATTTGAAGTGATAGTTGTTGATGATGGCTCGACCGATAACTCTATTGATAAACTGATGCCTTTCTTGGACGACCCAAGGTTTAAATTAGTTGAACAAAAAAATGGCGGTGTCAGCTCTGCTAGAAATTTAGGTGTTTTAAAGAGTCGCTTTGAATATATTGCGTTTTTAGATGCTGATGATTTGTGGATGCCTGATTATTTATTGAAAATGCACGAGGCGATAACTCGATATCCTCATTGTGTTATGTACAACTGTACAGGTATCGTCCGAAATGCCGATGGTTCCGAATTTGAAAGGGTTATAGATAAATTTAAAGGTAAAATATGCCAACATGATTTTTTTGAAAATCCTCATGTTTCACTACACACCAGCGCAACAATTGTTACTAAGAGCGCTTTTAATAAAGTTGGTGGTTTTCCTGTAGGTATGAAAAGAAATCAAGACTATGCACTATTCTTTTCAATTGCATTTTATGGAGAAGCAACATATTGCGGCTTTCCGTTGTCCCTATATAACGGAGCTTGTGAGGGGCAGGCAACCAGAACTCCAATGATACAAGTGTTACCCCATATTGTTAATCGGTTTAATTTCGTCCATGAGCAATATAGATTAACCCGAAGCGAGGAAAATAAAAAATATTTAGTCTTTCTTCAGTATGAATTAAGACATACCTTTTTGCTATTAAGAAGAAATAATGATGACAAGTCACTTTCTTATTTTGTTAAATACTTGAATAAGGATATTTTGAATTTGTTCTTTTTTTTCGAAAAGAAAACCTATTCATCAAAAAGGGTAAGCAAATTAATCGAAGTGTTTACTCTAGCAACGAAACTGCGCTGGAGATTAAGAGGCTACCCAAGATTTAAATGGTAGTAATCAGCATGGGCTGTTAAATAGTGGTAATTACTAAATTAGTTATTAGAGCCGGCTATGGATATTTTAAAGAGGCATATAGTTTGAATTTATTTTATATAAAAGTTTTAAAGGCAATAAGGAAATCTTACCGTGTGGTTTTTAATAAAACACCAGAGCTTAGGAATTGGAAGTTATTTTCTAATAAAGAATATTCCAATAATTTGATTTTTGAACTGTTGACCTCTGATGAATCTTGCATGATTAGCCGAATTGGCTCAACGGAAATGCTGTGCATTAAAAATCACCTGGGTGTTGACGGTAAAGTTAATAAGTCGGTAAAAAACTATATCACTGGTAATGAAGCGCCTTGGTGGTGGGAAAACTCTACTCTTGTGCAAATGAAACAATGGTCAGGTTTTTTCCCTGCGGAAGTTAAAAAATTACAGCAGTTCAGTGAGTTAATGTTGCAAGATATTAAAGAAATTGATTTGTTGGGAGCTTGGCTAAATGATGAGATAGATTTGAAATCAGAGTTGATTAACGCTAAGCGTGTTGTGTTAGAAGATTTAGAGCCTTTCTTTTCATCGACGCCTTGGACAAAAGCATTAGCAGGTAAAAAAGTATTGGTCGTTCATCCCTTTTCAGAGGATATTGAATCTCAGTATAAGAAGCGAGAGTTGCTTTTTGAAAATAACCTACTACCAGAGTTTGAATTGAAAACAATTAAAGCGGTACAAAGCATTGCGGGGGAAGAAACCCAGTTTAACGATTGGTTTGAAGCTCTTGACTCAATGAAAGCGCAGATAGATGCTACCGACTATGATGTGTGTATTATTGGCTGCGGAGCTTACGGCCTTCCATTAGCGGCACATGTAAAAAGAACGGGTAAAAAAGCGGTTCATCTAGGAGGTGTTACTCAGTTATTATTTGGCATAAAAGGTAGTCGTTGGGAGGAGTATATTGTTTGCCCATATATGAATTTGTTTAATGAACACTGGGTAAGACCAGGTGAAAGCGCAAAACCAAAAAAATCTGAGCAGGTTGAGGGTGGGTGTTACTGGTAATCAACTAAAATATTTTGTGCGCTTTATCAATACTCAATACTAGGATTAATATTTATAAAAATCATGGCATATTTTAAATTTATCGTTTTCTACATTGTTAACATTATAAATATTATTTTCTTAAGGGTAAGTGGCTTGGCGTTGGAACGGAGCAAATGTTTATTTGTTAATATTAAGGCTGATATGGACTCTTTACGTTGTTTCGATAGCTATTTGAAACGTGTGAGAATAACTATTGATGGTAATGAAAATCAATTGGTTTGCAGCGGCTGCCATATTGAAAGTACTTCTATTTCCATAACTGGTGAAGGAAATACAGTGGAAATAGAAAATGGTGTGGTTTTACGTTCTAGTAAACTTATTGTTAGAGGTTCAAATTGCGCGGTATCTATCGGAAAAGGTAGCACATTCGGTGGTGTTAGAATTATTGCTGTTGGAGAAGGTTCGGTAATTGTGATAGGTGAGAATTGTTTGTTTTCAGATAATATTGAACTTTGGGCTAGTGATACTCACCCTATTTATGATGAAGGAAGTAATATTATTAACCCTGAGGGGGTTATTAATATTTCAGATCGTGTTTGGGTCGGCTCGAGAGCGGTTATATTAAAAAATGTAACTATAGGAACCGATTCAGTTGTAGGGCTGGCAACTGTTGTGACAAAAAATGTACCTGCTTCTTCAGTGGTTGTTGGTAATCCTGGGCGTGTTGTTCAGAAAGGTGTCACTTGGGGGCTTGACTACCCCAGTAAAGGAAAATAATGAAGATATTACACGTTTTTAATGCATTAGAGTTTTCAGGTGCGGAAGTTATGTATGTACAAGCTGCATCTCAGTTTCAAGAGAGCGGTTGTGAATTAATCGCTTTAAGCACAGCAGGTCATATTGGTAGTTATGCTGATAATTTTAAAGAGTGTGGTTATAAAATAGAGCATCAACCTTTAACTTTATCTTTAAGAAACATCTTTGGATTTTTGACTGCATTGATATGGATTTTTAAATATATTAGAGCTGAGAAAATTGATGTGGTTCATATCCATAGGTCATCAAATTTTTGGTGGGTTGCATTATCATCTAAATTAGCTGGCGCAGGAACTGTTCGTACGATACATAACGTATTTAGAAACCGTTGGTTTACCCGACCTAAGGCTGTACTTGAACGTTGGAGTGCAAGAGTTTTCTTAAAAGTTATTTTCCATACTATTGGTGAAAGTGTTTACAAGAATGAGGAGCAATATTATAAGAATAAAAGCATAAGGGTAAATAATTGGTTTGATAGCAAGCGCTTTTATCCCGCTACCAACGCAATCGAGAAACAAGCTATAAGGGCTGAGTTAGGTTTAGGTGATGCGCTTGTTGTTATATCTGTTGGTGGCTGTAGCGATGTAAAACGGCATGAAGACATTATCGATGCGGTAAATATAATAGCAAAATCGCAAGATATCATTTATTTACATCTTGGCGATGGTGCTAATCGTATTGATGAAGAGCGAAAAGCAGCTGAATTAAATCTTGTTAAGAATATAGTTTTTGTTGGCAATACTGATGAGGTAAGAAAGTATTTAATTGCTTCAGACATTTATCTGATGCCTTCACGATTTGAAGGTCTTGGTAATGCAACATTAGAGGCTATGGCGTGTGGCTTACCATTAGTTTTATATGATGTACCTGGTTTAAGAGATCTTATAAGCAATGATGATAATGGGCTGTTGATCAATGAGGATGTAGGCGAACTAGTTAACGCTGTGCGTTCGTTGGCTGATGAGCCTGAATTATTGTTAAATAAATCTAGGTCTGGGCGTATCCACGCAGAAACAAATTATAGTCTTAATTCTGGTGTATCTGGGGTTGTATCTATTTACAATAAAGTAAAAACATAAGTATGAAACTAAAAATCATCCAATATATTTCTAAGATTGTAAACGGCTATGTATTTAGTAGAACTTTGTGATTGTTTTTAACAAAAAATAAATTAATGGCTAGTAAATGAATAAAAAATATTTTGCGTTTTCTACAATCCTGTTTGCTTTAAATCCTTTCTTCTTTACATTATTTGCAATGTTGGTTACTGCCTTAGCTAATGATCGGAGGAGCATTTTAAGTAGGGTATCATTTGTATCGATGTTGTTTTATGCTTGCTTAGTTCAAACACAAAGGGTTTGGGGATATGATTTACCGTCAGATTGGAACTCTAACGTTTATGAGGGACTCTTTCTGGAAGTAGGTTTCACAAATATTTTTGAATATGTGTTTACTAAAAAGGAACCTCTGTGGAATGTACTTAACTATATCGGTTATTATCTTACAGATGGATCTGCTTTTCATTTTTTTAACGGCATAGCTATTGTTACAATCGTTTTGTTATTGCTGTCTGTCTATATCTATTGGCAAAAAAGTGGCGCTAGTCCAGTTGTACTGATTTCATCTTTAGCTTTTATTGTTTTTTTTGTTGAATTTTCTTCCAATCTGAATAATTTGTTACGGCAATTTTTTGCACTTAGTATAATAGTATTTGCTTATACAATAGAATTCTCGAAGAAAAAACATTCATTATATGTTCTGCTTGCAGCAAGCTTAATTCATACTGTCGGGTTTATATTTTTGATTTTTCATTTGATAAAACCATTGCACCGAAAGCTGGAAGTAGAACAACTATTAAAAATTTTTGGTGTGACGCTAGTTGTTGCAGCTGTGTTAAGTCAGGCGAACGCGCTACACGGTATTTTTTCAGCTGTTCCTTTTTTGGGTTATGCGTTTTATCGACTTACAACAGCATCAAACCCTCACTCTTTTGATGATATAATCGACCCTAGTGTAATATTTGTTAACGGTGCTGTTATATCAATTTTTGCATTAACGATGATGTTACTTAACAAAAATATCGGAAAGAATATGGTTTTTTATGCCAATATTTTGATGGCTTTAATGCTGCTTTCTATGGTGACGGCAGTGCTTGCCCCTATGCTAATGACTCGTCTTTATATATCCAGATTTTTTTTCTTTCCTTTTGTTATTCCTTATATATTTATTAATGCAAGAGGTGATTTTTTTAAAATGGTAAAGCTACCTTTCTCCTGGGCAATTACCGTGTTCTTTATTTATTGGTTCGTATCAAGGTTTGATTCTATTAGGGGAGGAGGCTTTTTCCCTCCTATAGATGAATTGGTGATGTATACTCTTTTTGACTTTATTTTTTGATTTTCTATCTCATGAAGATCTAATTGGTGCTTTATATGAAAATTGCTGTACTTTTAACCTGCTTTAATAGGCAAGAAAAAACTTTAGCGTGTTTAACCAATTTATATGCAAATGAGACAGCAGGTTTTGAACTGGATATATTCCTTGTAGATGACGGCTGTACTGACGGTACAGCCGAAACAGTAATTGAAAAGTATCCATCAGTAAATGTAATACAGGGAACTGGTTCCTTGTATTGGAATGGCGGCATGCGTCTAGCGTGGGAAGCTGCGTTAAATAAGCAATATGATTTCTATCTTTGGATTAATGATGACTCGGAAATTTACCCTGATGCCATCGCAAGAATTATTTTTGCTTATGATCAGTTGATATTAGCTGGTAAGAGGGTAGGTGCTGTGCTTGGAACAATGGTTGATCCAGCCAGTAAAATGCCTACATACGGTGGGCGATTACGTAATAGCTTAATTAACCCACTTAGTTTTGGTCCTGTTTTGGTGCCTACAGATGAGCCTTTGGCTTGTGATTTTATTAATGGAAATTTTACGTTAATACCGAAGGAGTCGGTTAAACGAATTGGTATTTTAAGTAATAAATATACGCACAGTATGGGGGATTTTGACTATGGGTTGCGTCTTAAAAAATCTGGGCTAACATGCTGGGTCGCGCCAGGTACTTATGGCGAGTGTGAAACTAATTCTAACACTGGCGGTTGTAAAGATAAGTCGTTGGCGATTACAGAGCGGGTTGAAAAAATGAATAGTATTAGTCAACTTCCTCCTATTGATGAGTGGTTGTTCTTTGTTCGTGAACATGGTGGGTATATTTGGCCTTTATTATGGTTTAAAGCAAAGCTGAGAAAAGTATTCCCGCATCTTTGGGTCTTTTTGCGCAGTAAATGAAGTTTGCAATCTTATTCTGATGTTTATATTTATGCCTGTAACTAATATTTCTCTTTTTTTGGTGGTTTTGTAATGAATTTCTCGCCTATATGCTTATTTACTTATAATAGGTTGAATGAGACTAAGAAGACCGTAGCAGCTCTAAAAAATAACTTTTTAGCGTCGGAAAGTGATTTATTTATTTTTTCGGATAGCTGGCGTAATGAATTGTCCAAAAGTGATGTTCTTTCAGTTCGGGATTTCATACAAACAGTAGATGGTTTTAATAGTGTAACCATTATTGAGCGGCAGAAAAACTTCGGGCTGGCTGCATCAATTATCACAGGTGTTAGTGAAGTTATTGCTAGATATGGGCGTGTGATTGTACTCGAAGATGACCTTGTAACCTCTCAAAATTTTCTTTCATATATGAATCAAGGCTTGGATTTCTACAAGAAAAATACAAAAATATGGAGTATCTCCGGTTTCTCCTTCCCCATTTCTTACAAGAATGACTGTAAATTTGATGCTAATTTTGGGTTGAGGGCATCTTCTTGGGGGTGGGCGACTTGGGATGGCCGCTGGCGGAAGGTTGATTGGGATGTGTCTGATTACGATGCATTCCTTAAAGATAGGAAGGTACAAAAAGAATTTAACAGGGGTGGAAGTGACCTGTGTAAAATGCTAAGTGATCAAATGACTGGGAAAATAAACTCGTGGGCGATTCGGTTTAGTTATGCGCAATTTAGAAATGAAACGCTGGACGTTTATCCAAAGAAATCTAAGGTTCAAAATATTGGTTTTAGTGGCGCTGCTACGAATACAAAGGGTATGAGTGACCGGTTTTATACCGAACTTGATATGACGGAAAACACTAGTTTCTGTTTTTCTGAAAGATTGGAGGTTGACGCTGCATTGCTTAAACAGTTTCAGGTCCCATTTTCCATATATACTCGAGTCAAGTTTAAATTGTTAGGGCTACTGAAGTGAAAATTATTTTTGTTCACAACTTCTACCAAGTAAAAGGTGGTGAAGATGCTGTATTTAGAAATGAAATAGATCTTCTAAAGCTGAAAAACGAAATTTTAGAATATACAGTAAGTAATGATGTAATTAATTCATTCTTGGATAAAATACTTGCATTTTTTCGTGTTGTTTTTTCGTTTAAAGCCTATCGAGAGTTTAAACAATATTTAAAATTTCATAATCCTGATGTTGTACATGTTCACAATTATTTCCCCTTGCTATCACCTTCTATTTTCTATGCATGCAAAAAAAGTAACACGCCTGTTGTGCATACTTTACATAATTATCGCGCTGTGTGCCCTACAGCGCTACTCATGTATGATGGGAAAATGAACGAGCAAAGTATTAAAGGTTCATCGTGGTGGACCGTCACTAAAAAAGTCTATCGCGGTTCTATTGTCGGTAGTATAGCCTTGGCAACGATGGTCGAGCTGCATAAGTGGTTGGGTACATGGCAAACTAAGGTGAATCGCTATATCGCCTTAACCGAATTTTCCAAACAAAAATATATTGAAGCAGGTTGGCCTGAACATAAAATCTACGTAAAACCTAACTTTATTGATGGTCCATTCCCTGAGGCTAAAACAGTTGATGAAAATGGAGGCTATGCATTGTTCGTTGGGCGTTTAAGTGAAGAAAAGGGTATAGATATTCTTTTGGATGGCTGGGGAAAGATTGCAAGTAAGCTTAAGATAATCGGTGACGGCCCATTAAGAGAATATGTAGTCGCTAAAACCTCAAGGAGTGTTGAATTTTTAGGCCATAAAGATAAAGCAGGGGTATTAGACTTAATAAAAAATGCTGAGTTTATTATTATGCCTTCTACTTGGTATGAAACTTTTGGCATGGTTATTATTGAGGCCTTTGCCTGCGGCACCCCAGTAATCGTATCAAAGTTAGGAAGTTTACAAACTATTGTAGAAGACGGTGTAACTGGTCTTCACTTTGAAGCAGGAAATGCTCAAGACCTAGCAGAAAAAGTCCAATTTCTAATTGATAACCCAGAACGTACTCGTGAATTGGGTCTAAATGCCCGTAACGAATACCTGGCCAAATACACACCAGAAAAAAACTACACAATGCTGATGGATATATACCAGCAAGCTATTGATGAGGCAAAAAAGCACTAATGAAAGATACTTGTACTGTTATCACAGTGGATGTTGGGCTAACCGATCTTACTGCTGCCCTAAATACTGTTGAAACACTGGCCAATGCTAATAGCGGTGCCTATGTTTGTGTATCTAACGTTCACATGTGCATGGAAGTATTCGACTCAACTGAATTCAAAACAATTGTGAATAATGCAGATTTAGTTATACCTGATGGCAGGCCGCTTTCATGGGCGCAGAAGTTATTAGGGCATTCTCAAGCACAGCAAGTGCGTGGCCAAGATATTATGAATGCGCTATGTGAGCAGTCCGGTAGCAAGAATCTTAACATTGGTTTATACGGTGGCAGTTCAGATGAGTTACTTAAGCAGGTGGTGGATAAATTAAAACTGAGTTTCCCTGATATTAAAATTACCTTTAGTTATTCTCCGCCGTTTAGGCCGTTAACAGATCAAGAAGATCAAACTATTATTGAGCGAATTAACGATGCCGATGTGAATGTGTTATTTGTGGGTATTGGTTGCCCTAAGCAAGAACGCTGGATGGCTGAACATAAGGCATATTTAAATTGTGTGATGTTAGGGGTCGGTGCTGCTTATGATTTTATTGCGGGCAGTAAAAAACATGCACCCCGTTGGATGCAAAAGCTTGGTTTAGAGTGGTTATTTAGGTTATTAAGTGAGCCGCAGAGGCTATGGAAGCGTTACCTGCAGCAGAACCCACGGTTTATTTACTATTTTGGGAAACAGTTAATAGCCCATAAGCTTGGGCGTAAATAAGCGCTAATTTGGTGTTTGGATATATGTAATTGATCGAAAAGCAGTCAGTGTCGCATTTTTTTTGTAGTAAATGGTAATATGTACGCGATACTGGCTGTTTTGATAATTGGCTGCAGTTTTGGCTGTGCAGAGTTGAAAAGGTGCTTGCAAAGATGCAAAGCCTTTAGGTA
>MAAA01025715.1_pt1 | contig 12210 bp, 3 predicted proteins | sample 1115971 | NCBI WGS metagenome assembly MAAA01 (sample SAMN04961123, study PRJNA320927) | seawater metagenome | isolation source: sample BD02T6 sea water enriched with oil for 6 days | place: USA:Gulf of Mexico | collected 2013-07-27 | reverse complement strand
GTTCATAGTGCTTTAATTCTATATCCCCGTTATTTGCATCCCGATACACAATTACCCTGTGAAATTGAAGATATTTTAAACTTTTTGCAGGCGCATTTTTTGTGTCGCCAACTCCATTGTGACCACCTTAATATTCATAATGTAAGTTTATGGAAGCGCAGCTTTATCCCTGAATTTGTGGCTCAATCTGCATCACGTTTAAAGTATGTCGTGGCTGTGGATAACGTTGCTAGTGCAAGTGCTAGTAATGGCAGACATTTAATCTGGGGCATGAAATCGCCGAAACTGGGTCCACAAGATAGCGTTTGGCGCATAGAGGATGGCTTCATTCGTTCGGTGGGATTAGGGGCCGATTTACGCCGTCCAACATCCTTAATTATTGATGACTTGGGTATTTACTATAATGGTAAACAGCCTTCACGATTGGAAGAGCTGTTAAATAACGTATCAATGAATGAATATGAGTACCAGCGCACAGGCAAACTCATTAGTGATGTTCAAAAAAGCGCCATTACCAAATATAATGTGGAGTCTACTCAAGCTGGTGAGTTAACCCGCTTGAAACACAGTGCTGGGGGCCAAGAGATTATTTTGGTTACCGGTCAGTATCAGCAAGACCTGTCTATGCAGTATGGAACGTGTGATATAAAAACAAATATGGCGTTACTTCAGCAGGTTTCACAAGATTTCCCTAGTGCCTTTATCATTTATAAAGAGCATCCAGATGTATACAGTGGTGTGCGCCCTGGAAAATTAGAGGCGGCAACGGTACTGCAATATGCCAGTGAATACGTCACTAATATTAATATTACCAGTCTTTTTACCATTAGTGATCGTATATGCACTATTTGTTCGTTATCTGGCTTTGAAGCTTTAATGCGGGGCATTAAGGTAAGTACCTATGGACTGCCATTTTATGCGGGTTGGGGCTTAACGGATGACCATCTTGACATTAGTAGGCGTAAAACTAAGCTTAACCTGCCGGAACTGGTGTATATGAGCTTAGTGGTGTATCCAAGGTATGTGAATTGGAATACGCGTACAATAACCACGCCCGAGTCGGTCATTCAGCAGTTATCCCTTGAGCGCAAAAATTCAGTGCGTTTAAAATCCAGTTGGTTGTCCCGCCAGGGTCGTAAGGCTCGCTATTTGTTGCAGTCCTTAGTGGGTAGTATCTGGGGTCGGCGTTAATTATGGCGGTATTATTATTACAAGGACCGCTGGGTTCATTTTTTAACAACTTGTCTGTGGCTTTAGCTAAACAGGGGCAAGAGGTTTTTAAAATACATTTTAATGGTGGTGATGCGTTTTTTTATTCACAAAAAAATGCCACTAGTTTTACGGGTTCAACCTATGAATGGTCTGACTATTTAAAGGCGTTTATTGAGACACATGCAATAACCTGCATTTTTACTTATGGCGATTGCCGACATTATCATTATGTTGCAAAGCGTGCTTGTCAGTATAAAAATATTAAATACTTTGCTTTTGTATAAAAATATTAAATACTTTGCTTTTGAAGAGGGCTATTTACGCCCAAATTACATTACTTTTGAAGCGGGTGGCGTTAATGGTCATTCACCTATAACCCATGCTGCCATACAGGCATATAACCCGATCCATGAAGTGGTTGATGAAAAAAAAATAAAGAGTAATTTTCTTCGTCGTATGGCTTATGCGGCAATGTATTATAATGTGTCTTTTTTCAAAAAATTAAAATTCCCCGAATACAAGCATCACCGATCTTTTAGCCCAGCCTACGAGGCATTTTGTTGGTGGCGTGGATTTTTCAGGAAAGGCGTTTATAAAGTCTTACAAGGCAGCGCTAAGAAAGTGTGCGAGCGAGGTGAGTTTTTTTTGGTGCCCTTGCAGGTCCATAATGATGCGCAAATAGAGTTTCATAGTCAGTATGAGTCCATGCAGGATTTTATTGTAGATGTGTTAACGTCGTTTGCAAAAAGTGGCTGCAATAAAAAGTTAGTGTTTAAACATCACCCTATGGATAGGGGGCACGTTAATTATGCAAAGCTAATTAAGCAGCAAGCCGCGCGTTTAAATATTGAAAGCCAAGTAAGCTATATTCACGACCAGCATTTACCTACCTTATTAAAAGCTTGTGAAGGGGTAGTAACAATAAATAGCACCACCGCGTTACAGGCTTTTTATCATAAGGCGCCTGTGTTGGTGGTGGGATATGCATTTTTTGATATGCCAGGGTTAACCTATCAAGGTGGTTTGTTGTCATTTTGGAAAAACCCTGATCAGCCGGATCTTGAATTCACCGACCGGTTTCGAGCTTATATATTAGATCACGGCCAAGTTAATGGCAGCTTTTATACCGCCAGCGACTTAACTCTTTCTAATTTAATCGTTTATATGCAAAAGCAAGGTATCCTTGCACCTTAGGGTGTTACTTAGTCGAAATGGCACTCGATTAAAAATGAATGCCAAGGGTTATTCTATGGGTTTCCAGGGCGGGGTTGTGTTCGTATACATCGCCATTACTCATGTGCATCCATGTATAGCTGGCAAACGTATTAATGGTTAGGTCTGTCTTTATGCCAAAGGCGTAAGTCCATTGTATGGGGCCACCGTAGCGTTTTCGACCAAAGTCATGGCGTGTTAAGTAATGTACTTTGGTTTGCATGGTGAAATACAATTTGTCTTTAGAGCCTCCTATGGGAATGTTAATTATAGGTCCAAAGCCATATACATATCCTTTATTATCTCCAACATTTAGCTGGCTAACACTGATCTCCATGGCGGGCACAATTAATGTGCCTGATGGGGTTCTTAATCTGCGTTGAAAATAAAATTCCTTGGTATTAATGGGCAGTATTTGTTTGGTGGTCGGTGCTCCATAGCGCAGGCCAATGGAGTACTTTAGGGGAAGGTATTTATAGGCTTCGTCAACATGCTCAATTTTTTTGTAGCTACCCGCATTGCAAATGCTAATGGTGAGAAGAGGTAAAAGAATAAATAAAGCAGAACCTTTCATAAAAACCATAACGACTTCCAATAAGTTACGTACCAACTGCATCCATGCCTTGCTTGGTGAGTCATTTAAGCAGGCCTATGCTTTAACCCTAGTCAATAACCGTCATGAGTGTGTGTATGTGGCAAAAAAGTATAAGCAATGGTGTGCTAAAAACTAAAGTGCGGTGAAGTAGGTGCCGTGCATTGAGGAAGGTTAAATGACGATTTAAAAGGCCAGATGCAAGTAAGTGTTCGGGTTAAAGTTGGCCGTTGCTCTGAAGAAGTTGGCTGCACTGCTATTTACTGGGTGCACTTTTAAGGCACATTTACATTAAAAATAGGTTCACGCTCCTAACTTGCAAGACCTATTACGCCATCTACCTAGCCTGCTGCATTCTCCTTATGGGTGGCCTAGAGCTGTATATGATCGAAATGAAGGCTGTCTTGTAACGCTCGTCAGCCGGTTAAATAGGGTGGTCTAAATACGCCTTCAATTGCAGTCTGTCTTAAAATTCCTTTGTTATTTCATTTCTACTGGCTGTTAATTTTATTGCTTATTCGACGCTGTCATCTGTTCTGACATATGGGAGTGGCTTGATTTGTAATTCAACAATAACTTTTTTTCGTTTTATAGCTTTGGGTGTCAACCAAATTGGAATTCATTCGTTACTTTAAGTAAGTGATCGATATTGGTTGTGCCATTAGATTTCCTTTAACTAAGCAATCAACAATACAAAATTCGTGATGCAGCTCACAAAAAGTCAATGGCTTTATTGTGTGTTATTTGTTCATAAGTGGTTACTTTCTAATCGCTTTTTTGATAAAATATTGTTAATCACTGAGCAACACATTGTTTCATTTTCGAGGCAAATGTATTAACTAATTAGAGTTGGAATAAAGAAAATGAGCGAATTATTGTTTTATAAAGAGCCAGTAGCCCTTAACCGTGAACAACACAAATCGTTTAAATATCAGCCAGTCTCCAATTATGAATTTACCCGTCATGTAAATTCGGTACCGGCCACCGCCATCGAGTTCTTCGAAGCCAGCCGTGAATTGCCTGTGCTGTTCAGCAAAGATGAAGAGGGTAATTTCTTTCCATTGTTACTGCTTTCTTTGACTAATGATGGTCATGGCCAAATTGATAAAGCCGGTAAATGGACGTCTAACTACATTCCAGCCTTCATTCGTCGTTACCCATTTGCCCTTAATGGTGACGGTACGGTTTGTTTTGATAAAGGTTCTGATTGCGTAAGTGAAGACGGTGAAAAAGAGCTGTTTGATGACAAGGGTGAAAATACCGAAACCCTTAAAAACATCGTGACCTTCCTTAATCAGTTTGATGTTGAGCACAAGCGTACCGTTGAATTCTGTGCCGCCCTTAAAGAGCAAGACCTATTTAAGCCGTTTAATTTGCAGGTTATGGCCAAAGAAGGTGAAGCTCCGCTGCGTCTTGAAGGTTTGTTCGCCATCGACGACAAAAAATTTGATGCATTAGAAGATGACGTTGTTAACCAGTGGTTCCGCAAGGCTTACATTGCTTGGGTATATGCTCACTTGCATTCATTGAGTGCTATCCAGAAGCTGGCAAAAAAATAATAAAAAGCGCTTTTTAGAAAACCACATAAAGAAAATAAATTGTCTATTTAGGGTGTAGTTTCGACTATGCCCTTAATGGATTTTGTTGCTCCAAACATAGGGAAAATTCATGCCTTCGTTTCCACGTGCCAAACTTGCCGTTGCCATTTCTCAAAATCAGAGCGTGATGTCTCGATCTTTGAAGGTAGCCCTAGGCACAGTTGCGTCTATAGGAAGCGTATCAGCCATGGCGGTGGATAATAATATCGATGCGGTGGCGGGTTTTACTACTGTTACTGCTGGTAGCGGTGTTAATGAGCATAATGTTACTACGGATAACTTTGCTGGCAGCGGCACAGCCGTAAACGTATTTAATGATTTTGTGGTGGGTACCAGTCATACAGTGAATTTAATGGTGCCGTCAGGCGCCGATAAATTATTAAACGTAGTACGTAGCTCACAGCCTGCGGTACACGGCATATTAAACAGCTATAAAGACGGCTCACTGGGTGGTGATGTAGTGTTTGCCAGTTCTCAAGGGTTCTTAGTGGGGGCATCTGGCGTAGTCAACGTGGGTGGCCTGAGCATAAAGACCCCCACCGCCAGCGAGCTTAACGGCTGGATAGACGACGCGACTTCAAGCTTTTCTGATGACGGCCTAGATGCCTTAGGTGCCGATACCTATGCCGTGTCCACTTCGGGTCTAGTAACGATAAACGGTAAGGTGACCGCCAGTACTGGCATCAATATCGTCGCCGATCAATTAGTGGTGGGCAGTGACGGCAAGGTGATTGTGGGTAACTCAGCATCAGCCAATTATGTGGATCTATCTGCGGTAAATGTGGGCGATATGTCGGCACCTACTGCATTAATCAGCGATAACGGCTCCTTTGAGATTGTCGCCGAAGGACAAACCGGTGATGGTGTTGATATTAGCGGTGAAATTTACGCCGATGGCGGCATTGTTATCTCGGCTGCTGAAGTCACCATTCAAGACGGCGCCATACTGGATACCCGAGATAAAGACGCTAATCTATCCGGCTCCATCAATATTGCCAACACAGATAACATAAATCTGAGTGGTGAGTTGTATGCCAATGCAGTCATCTTGTCTGCCAGCAATGCGGTGAATCTGTCGGCCAACGTGCATACCGAATCTTTAAACGTGGTCACAGATGACGACGACAATATCCTCAGCTCTACCCCTGAAGCGGGCACCATAGAAATTTCTGCCGCGCAACTCACCATAAATAATACGGGCAATGCGGTCATTCTTGCCGACACGCAAGACGATGCACTGGTGGTCGCCGCCACAAGTGACGATCAAGTAATAGTGGGTAATATTACCCTTAAGGGTGATGCCGATATCACCGCCGATACCATTTCCATCAGTGCCGGTAACAAGGTGGCGGTGCACGATATTGAAATGCACGCCGACGACATAAATATCAATGGTGAGCTCATTGCGGCGGTTACGGCTTTTGGGGATTTAGAAAGCACCGAAGAAGAGATTGTATCTTTAGGCTCGGTACACCTGGATGGTGATGCCAACTACGATGATATGGCCAACATTACCGCGGGCACGGTTAAGGTGACCACGGCAAACGACATTATCTTTACCGATGACCTCACTAAAGACGCGGCCACTAATGCTGCAGCATCTGACCTAGTATGGTTAGACGCAGAAAAATTTGTCTTTAACTTTGGCCTAGATCTAAATGCCGACAACATCACCAACACTTCAGGGGCACAGATCGAAGCACACAGTATTGCTTTCACCGCCGCCAACCATATTGAATTAAACGCACAAGTTACTGCCACAAATACCCTGCTGTTAGATGCTGCTACTTTAGATATTCAGTTTGATAAATTAATAGCTACGGCATTGGGCATCACCACCTCAAATAATATGGTGTTTAGTGATGATGACAGCGAGCAGGATTATATTGATGCACTGGCCAACGGCAATGATTTCACCCTGTTGGGAGCATTAAATTACAGTGGCGACCTTACCTTAAGCGCAGCCAGTATCACCATTACCCAAAGCAGTACGGTTACTGCAGATAACATTACGCTTGCGTCCAGCGACACCAATATAGATGGCTTGGTTATCAGCGACGGTGGCGACAGCGATAACGCTACTTTTGGCACCGTTACGCTTTCTAACGATGCTGATTATGCTGATATTAGCAATTTGAGTTTTTCTACCCTTAGCATTAAAACTGATAAAAATATTATTTTGTCCTCGGATGATAGCGCCACTGTCAATGCTGGAGATATTCTTTGGATTGATACAAATGGTTTCTCAATAGCGGGGGATTTAAACCTGCAAAGTGACACGCTTAATGTAGATGCCGCCACAGAATTATTGGCTTATAACTTAAACTTAAATGCCAACACGTTTGACATTGAAGGCACACTGGCAGCTGAAAAAAATAGTACCGCTGGCAGTGTTACTTTAAGTGGCGGAATTGACAGTACACTAGACTTATCAAAAGTCAGTGCAAGTGATGTGAGTTACTCGGGCACCAGTATGGTCTGGGACAGCGTGGTGGATTTTTCAGGTGACTTATATTTCGATTTCAATAGCTTCGAGTTAACCAATAGTGGCAGTCTAACGGCGCACAATGTAGAAATTATTGGCAGCGATAGCATTACAGTTAAGGGCGATATAATAGCCCAGGGAAATGGTGCCACAGGCGGTACTATTGATCTTACCGCACCTGATATTACGCTTACTTCAAGCAGTCTTTTGGATACGCGCCTTAAGGGTGAATCTAGCCTAGTCAATGCGGGTGACATAACTCTTACCGCCAGCACTACCACTGAAGTAGGCTTTGCCCTCGCCGACAGTAATACCTCTATTGATATTTCAGGTGTAATTAAAACCGGTAATCTAGATGTGTCGGCTACCAGCTTGGCCACCGCGTCTTATTTTTCTGATATTGGTGCCACCATTGCTTTGAAGGCTGTGGCTCAATATCTAGGCGCCGATTTTAGCTACATGAAAGCAGACGCCGAGGCTGATATTAATGTTAACAGCGGTGCCGACATTCAAGCCGCCGGTTTTGTTAATATCAATGCCGAAGCTCATGCCATGACCGATGCCATGGCAGTGGCCGCTTTAGGCGGTGTCACCACTATCTCAATGGCCGGTATATATGGGGTGAGTGATGCCACTAGTACCTCTAAGGTGCATTCGGGGGCCAGTATTGTGGCTGGCGGTGACATTGCCGTTACCGCTCATAACGAAGCATATCTTTCCGCTGCTGCGTATGTCTTAAACGCAGAAAAAGCCAACAATGCAGTATTGGCGGCTTCTTATGGCGAAGCCACAGTGGATGCCACTGCTGTCATTGAAAGCGGTGCCACCATTAGTGCCCAAGATATTACGGTTGCAGCAGAAAACCTAAACCGTTTTTACGTGTCCGCCACGACCTATGGTTTAAAAGATACTCGTTACGGGTTGGCCGTGGCCATTGCCGATGTTAATACCAATGCCACCGCAGAAATGGGTGCAAGTACTGGTACAGATGCTAACCAAGTGGGTAACGTGACCGTGCTTGCCCACGATCGAACAGTAGAGCAACGAGTACATTCGGGTGTCACCGTGGGCAGCAGTTTACTGTTGCGCACCATAGGCTCTCAGGCAGTAAACGCGTTAACAAAAGTACAAAACGGCACTAGCAGTGCACTGCGTAAAAACAACTCCAGCGGTGAATCTCCAACAGAGGTGAAGTTCAAAGGTGGCTTGGCCTTTAGTTTAAACTTATCTGACCATGAAGCGCACGCGTATGTGGGCACCAATACCGACGATGCAACCGATGAACAAATTATTGTTAGTGACGGCGACGTGGTGGTGGCCGCGATTACCGCTTTGGGTACCGATAACGATGCCATCGGTGGAACCGAGCGTGGTGCAGTGGGCGGCGATCAAGGGGGTTATAGAACCTCGGCCGAAACAGCCATCGCCTCACCCAGTAAAAACACTACGGGTGGCAATCAAACGCCTCGTGCTGAGACGTCACTGGCCATTGCCTTTAACCTAGCCATTAATGACAGCGATGCCGTGGCTCAAATCGGCGAAGACGTTAATATTAAGGCGGTCAATGTCGGTGTATTGGCCGAGCAAACTATGCCCATCGTTTCTACGTACGATAAGTGGGATACCTTCAGCGATATCGCCAGTAAATTTAATGGCGTGGGTGGATTGCAAAATAATTTGCTGACCAGTTTCGCCAATGCCGGTGCCACAGCAGACAAAGCCGCCTATGGTGGCTCGCTTAACGTAGCCGTGAACGACATGGATACAAAGGCTTGGATTGCCGATGGCGCATACATCGAAACCACAGGTAGCGGCAGTTGGAATAAACAACACGACATCTCGGCCAGCAGTACCACTCCGGGCATTTTATCCGATTTTGAACCTTTTAAAGACATCACGCTGGACATGGATTTTGACGGCAGCATAGGTGTGCACGCTTATAACCAAATCGAGAGCATTCACATCGCCGGCAACATGGGCACCTTGCTCATTTTACCCAATGGTAACGGTACCAATGAAAGTGGCCGATCTATTGGTGCTGCCATTAGTTTTGTGCAGCAAACCGGCTCTGTGGTGGCGGGTGTAGGCGAAGCCTCCCTTATCAGTTCTGGCGATGTAAGTATCAGCGCCGAGACGGATGAACGTCATTTTGTGATAACACCCACCTCAGGCATGGGCAGTGGTTTTGGTTTTAACGGCGCGGCCGGCATTTTAAATAGTGAAACCCTCACCCATGCGTCATTAAGTAATAAGGCCTATGTCTTTGCCGACGATGTATCAGTGGTGGCGGATCATCAGGTGGGTAATTGGGCGGCCTCGGGCGCCGTGAACTGGTCTGATGCCGAGTCAGTGGGTATTTCCATCGCGGTGAATCTTACCCAAGGTGATACCAAAGCTTATATTGGCGATAACAGTGATGAATACGACAAGGTGAGTTTTAAAACCAATCAGCCCACCCCTTCTTCACCGTCCACACCTGATCCAAGTGAAGCGGCAATTACCGCGCGAAATGTAACCGTGCGTGCAAAAACCAGTGGCACCAATGGTGCGTTGGCCGTGGCGGGTGCACTCACCACAGAACCCTCAAATGAGCCGGGTTTTGGTGATAAATTTGAAAACAGTTTTAATGGGTCGTCCAGTAAGTTGGCGGCCAACTACAGTGGTGCCTCTTCCGGCAGTGGTGATTCATCGGCTTCCAGTGCGTCCAGCTCGGGTAGTAACGACAGTGGCGCCAGTGGTGACTCTGTCGCCGAGGTAAACACCACCGACTGGAGCGCCGCAGGCAGCTTTAACGTGGCGTTTAATAATCTAGATGCCAAGGCCATGATAGATGGCGCAACGATTCAGGCTCATGACAGTGAAGATGTAAATGTAACGGTTCAAGCCCTACAAAAAATTATTTCCGCCAGTGCTTCTGGTTCAGCCGCTGTCACGTTGTCTGGTATGCAGTCGGCACCCCAAAGTAATACGGTGGCCGGTGCCATTGCTTATCAAATTAGTTTTAACGATTCCTTAGCCTGGCTGCAAAATTCAAGTATTGACGATGCTGGCGAAGTGAAAGTACAGGCTGTGCATGCTGGTGAATTAACGTCGGTTGCGTTAGCGCTAGCGGCCACAAAACAAGACGGCACCACATTAAGCAGCAATACCGCGGTCATCTCAGTGTCCGGTGCAACCGTTCGTGATGGTACTTCGGCCCGTATCGATGATACCGACATTACCGGAGCCGATGGTAATAGTGATTCAATTGATGTGTCGGCCTATAACAGCACCGATATCGGTGTGGGTGGTGGATCTTTATTTGCCGGTGGTAAACAAGGTTATGGTTTGGCCATTACCTTTGCCGACATTGGTGACCCAGAAGACATGGCGGGTTATTTAAATCCGGACGACAATAATTCTTTAAGCACCGGTTACGAAGAAGATGTCTACGATGGCAAAGCCATTGAAGCCGTTATTACCGGCAGTGATGGTGATTTAGCCGCCATAACAAACATAGAAGACATTAATGTCAGTGCCACCAGTTTTTCTCGCATCGGCATAGGCGCGGCTGGCATAGGCGTAACCGATGCTAACGGCTCGGTAGATTCTAGCATTTCTTTCATGGGCAGTTTTGCCATTGGCGTGATCAGCAGTGAAACCCACGCACTGGTTCAATATGCCGACATATCAAACGTAAACACCTTAACAGTCGATGCAACAGGGGATCAAAATTCCGACTGGGACAGTGAATTAAGTGAACTCTCATCAAGCTCTGTAAACGATGACTTTGACTTCAGTGGCGGCTCGGCCATAGACAATACAAATGTCCATACCTCTGATGATGGCTCTGAATCCACCTACGATTATTCTCAATCGGGTGAACGTATTATTGCAGTGGCTGGTGTAGTGCAAGCGGGTAAAAAGAATTTAGGAATATCGTATGCCCATGCCGATGTTAAAACTGAAAAAATAGCACAAATTTTAAATAGCGAAATAGATGCAACGGGTGGCTCGGTAGACGTGAGCGCCCGCGATGAAGCATTGCTTTATACCGTATCCATAGGTTTGGGTGTCAGCACGGGCAGTTTATCCGGTGTCGGCTCAGTGGCTGTAAACCGTTTAAATAATCAGGTACATGCTCAAATTGGCGACTGGGATAATAGTACCGACAGTGGTTTTGTTTATGCCGATAGCGTATCGGTTACCGCACAAAACGACATGGATATGATTAACGTCGCCGGTGCCATCGCCATTGCCACAGGGGGTTCAGAAGGCAGTGCCAATGCTGGAGGTTTAGCGGTGGCGTTAAACCTAGTGGGCACAGATGATCATTCTACTAAGGCGTATATTTCCAACATAGATTTGCAGGTAGCAGATGAACTTACCGTGAAAGCGGCCAGCGGTTCATCGAACAATGAAAACTTATTAGTGGGTAATGCTATTGCCGCGGGTATTTCTACCGGCAGCTCGGGTGGTTTAGCGTTTGCCGGTGCCATTGGGGTGAACAATGTAGATCAAACCGTTCATGCTGGCATTAAAGATGTGGGTGATAGCAGCGCAAATGAAATGACAGGCGATGTCATTGTTCAAAGTTATGATTACACCGACAGCGTAAGCACGGCATGGATGTTGGCCGCCTCTACAAATGGTGTCTCTGGTGGCGTGGCTGTCGCCACTAATCGAGTAGACAGTGATGTAACTGCCGAAATAAAAGGCAATAACGTTTCACGCGGCAGTACTTTCTTAAAAGCTCAAAACGTAGAAGTCGACGCCGCTCGTAATAATTGGCTGTTAACTATATCTGCAGGTGTGGCCGCCTCTAAACAAGGCTCGTTGGCAGGCTCAGTGAGCACGGGTGTCGTAGACGGTAATGTTATTGCGCGTATAACTGATGACGCAAAAATTGAAGCTTACAATAATGTATTGGTAAACAGCGACGCCAAAACGGTAAACATGGTAGGCAGTGGTGCATTGGGCATAGGCATGGATACCGGTGCGGGTGCCGTGGCTATTTCTACCGCCCTCGAATACGGGGAAACCAGTGCGTACATCGAAGACGCCAATGTTAAAGCTTATGGTAAAGGCAGTAATATGACAGTGGACTCGGGCGATCTGGCCAGTGCTGGTTC
>MAAA01011282.1_pt1 | contig 12226 bp, 5 predicted proteins | sample 1115971 | NCBI WGS metagenome assembly MAAA01 (sample SAMN04961123, study PRJNA320927) | seawater metagenome | isolation source: sample BD02T6 sea water enriched with oil for 6 days | place: USA:Gulf of Mexico | collected 2013-07-27 | reverse complement strand
TGGCTAAGCAAATGATCGAAGCCGGTGCTTGTGCCCTTCAGATCGAAAACCAAGTTGCCGATGAAAAGCAATGTGGACACCAAGACGGTAAAGTAACTGTACCTCACGCTGATTTCCACGCGAAAATCCGTGCTCTACGTTACGCATTCCTAGAATGTGGTATCGACAACGGTCTAATCGTTGCTCGTACTGACTCTGAAGGCGCTGGTCTTACAAAAGAAATCGCTGTAGTTAAAGAGCCAGGCGATCAAGGCGATCGTTACAACTCTTACCTAGACGTTGAAGAAATCGACGTAGCTGACATGGCTGAAGGCGATGTTGTATTTAATCGTGGCGGCAAGCTTGTACGTCCTAAGCGTTTGCCTTCTGGTCTATACCAATTCCGTCAAGGTACTGGTGAAGAGCGTTGTGTTTTCGATTCTGTTGAAGCAATCAAAGCCGGTGCCGATCTAATCTGGATCGAAACTGCAACTCCAAGTGTTGCCGATATCGCTGACATGATGAACGAAGTTCGTAAAGAAATTCCAGATGCTAAGCTTGTTTACAACAACAGCCCATCTTTCAACTGGACTCTTAACTTCCGTCAACAGACTTTCGATGCAATGACTGCAGCTGGCGAAGACGTTTCTGCATACGATCGTAGCGATCTTATGAACGCTAAGTATGACGAATCTGATCTTGCTGCTAAAGCAGATGACCGTGTTCGCACGTTCCAGTCTGATACTGCTCGCGAAGCAAACATCTTCCACCACTTGATTACTCTTCCAACTTACCACACGACTGCATTGTCTGTTGATAACTTGGCTAAAGAATACTTCGGTGATGCAGGTATGCTTGGTTACGTTGCTGGCGTTCAGCGTAAAGAGATCCGTCAAGGTATCGCATGTGTTAAGCACCAAAACATGTCAGGTTCTGACATGGGTGATGACCACAAAGAATACTTTGCTGGTGAAAACGCGCTTAAAGCAGGCGGCGCAAACAACACTTCTAACCAGTTCTCTTAATTGATAATTAGTTAAAGCGTTAAAAAAAAGCGACCTTAGGGTCGCTTTTTTTTATGCTTAAAAACACTTTTTGTAAACTGTGATTGAATTACTTTAATGCTAACTTCAAGCTAAATCATTCAATGCATTGCTTCGGCACAAAATGCATAACAAATCAGCTGATATATAACTGCGCATTATATTGACAACCCAATTACCCTGAACTCTACCGCCATACCTGTAAAGAACCCAATCATCCAAGATTCTACTGCTACACTCATAAAGAGAGTCGGCCAAGCAACAACACTCCACCACGCTTATACACGCATCTCTGGCCGCACTAAACGTGACAATTAATCGCCTATGGCCCACAATGAAAACTATTCCACCCAGCGCTTTCAACACCTTGCTTGGGTTGCTTGGCTAGTTTTTGCAACGCTTCTATTAATACACCAGCCCTGTCTTGGCCAAACATTAATATCCGAAAACAAGGAATACAATCTTGCCCTGCAAACCTCCTACCTAGTCGAAGATGGCAAGACCTATGACCACCAACAAATTAGACAACTTGAAGCCACTGCTTGGACACTAAATAAAAACCCAAAAATGAATTTTGGCTTTACCGAGAAAACCATCTGGCTTACAGGCAGCATAATCTCGAGCTTAGATGATAAGACAAGCTGGCTCTTAAATTTAAATTACCCGCCACTTGATAATGTAGACATCTACATTTCGATTAACAACCAACTCATGGAGGTTGTTAAATCCGGCGACTCCCGCCCATTCTCAAGCAGACAATTGGCCAGCAAAGAATACCTGTATCGATTAAGCCTTAAACCCTCTGACAAAGCTGAATATTTCATACGCATACAATCCTCCGGCTCCATGCAGGTGCCCTTACACTTCACCCCTATCAACTCCTACATTAAAGATTCACAAATCAAGGAAATGCTCATCAGCGCCCTCTATGGCATTTTATTGGTCATGGGGATCTACAATATGTTTATTAGTATATTGGTTAAAGATAAAGATTACGCCATTTATGTTTTATGGGTTTTCAGCACACTATTTTTTGTAATTTCACTTAATGGTGAAGGCTTTCAAGTATTTTGGCCCAGCCACCCTGAAATCAATAATTTCGCCATCCCTATTGGTTTTGGCTTCTCCGGTTTTTTCAATACATTATTCGCCCTAAAGTTCATGAAAATTGAAGACAACCGCCCTGCACTTTCAAAGTTTTACTACATACTATTGACTTTATATGTACTTTCAATTGCCATAAGCACCATGGGAAATTACTCCACATCCATACGCATTATTTTTTTGGTGAACTCCATCACTCTGTTTACCATCGCCTTCAGTACAGTGTACTTAGTTATAAAAAAACAACGTGGCGCCCAAATATTTTTACTTTCATTTTCGATACTTTTACTATCCGCGGTGGTATTAACATTAAGTACCGCTGGTATCATACCTTCTAGCTTTATTTCTACTCACGCCAACCAACTAGCCATGGTATTGGAATCCGTTATTTTCTCATTGGCCTTAGCCAAAAAAATAGACTATGAAAAGTCCCTACGCATTAAAAAAGAGCGTGAGGTATCTGTGGTTACAAAGGTCGCCAATGACAATATAACTCTGTACACCCAGCTTTTTAATAACTCGCCCATTGCCATCTTTAGGTTTATTGATGATGGTGAAATTATATCTTGCAACCCGGCATTCAAAGACATGTTTCCTACAATGGAAAACCAAACGAAACAACATGTAAGCCCTGCCATATTCAGCACCCCAGAGGATTTAAGCGCCATATTAAACACCATTAATAACGGAAAATTCTTTACTGGTGAATTCCAGTTATCACCCAGTGACAACTGGATTTCATTAACGATTATAGCTTATCAAGATGAGCTCCATTCGCAGCCCATATTTGAGGGGCATGCCATGGACATCTCCCAAAAGAAAATTGCAGACGATAAAAATAAAAAACTGGAGGAGCAAAAAAGTAAAATGTTAAGCCGACTGGTTTCGGGCATTGCTCATGAGATCAATACGCCGGTGGGCACCAACATCACCGCCATATCGCTATTAGAGGATGAACTTAAAGCGATAAATATAAAATTTGAAAAAGGCAATATAACCAAGGGCGCACTCACGGATTTCATCGAATCCAGCAACAACATTCTAAAAATATTGCACACCAACGAATACAGAACATCCGTTTTGGTAAAACGATTCAAAGAAGTCTCTATTGATCAGATGTCACTATCGCAATCAAACTTCGACCTGTATCAGCTTTTAAACAGCCATTTAATAACCTTTAACAAAGACCATTGCCACATATCCCTTATAAAACCAGATCAACCCTTCAACATTAACAGCTATGCAAAAGCCTTCACCCTGATCATCGATAAACTTATTGATAATTCAATTAAATATAAAGACAAAAAAATAGCCAATATTGAAATCTCTTTAAAGCAAACCGATATGGGTACCACCCTAATTTATTCCGACGACGGACCGGGCGTAGCTAAAGACATTCACGAACAGATTTTTGATCCTTTTTACACTAGCTGCCCAGGTGATGCTGACAGTACAGGCCTTGGTTTGTTTGTTATCTACAACCTGTGTAAGCAGGTATTAGATGCTGAGATACAACTTGGGCCTCAACCTGGATTTAACCTGACAATAGACTTCCACAGCCCACTGGACAACTCAGAGAACACCTAATATCAAAATGGTTAAATTTGCACACTGGTGTTTCTTGACTAAGCTTTAGCCAACGAAGGGCTAAGCAAGGGAATGCCGGATTTTAATTGGCCCAATTATAAGTTTACGGGGTCAATTTATGAATAACACTCCCAATCTAATCGCTTTCTTAACCCTTATGCAGCTTTTTAATACTTCGGCGAATGCCGAGACCCAGAGCACTTCTGATGAGCCTACTCATAAACTTGAGAGCATCGTCATCACTGGGAGTCTGATCCCGCAAAAAAGCACCGATATCGCTTCTCCCACTGTTATCATGAATAGAGAGCAAATCCTTCAAAGTGGCGCCACCTCCACTAATGATTTACTTAAGCATTTAGCCATTAATACCGGCGCCGAAATCAACTCAGACCCTTTTACCCAATCTAGCAGTGCTGGCACATCACAAATTAACCTGCGTGGCCTAGGGCTTGCTTCCACCCTAACCCTAATTAACGGCCGCCGAACCACCCTTAGTGGTGCGTTTTCCATCGATGGGGCCAACTTTGTGGATATTAACAATATCCCCCTGAGTGCCATCGAGCGCATTGAAATATTGAAGGATGGTGCCAGCGCCATCTATGGATCGGATGCCGTGGCTGGAGTGGTAAATTTTATCACGCGCAAAAATTTCCATGGCTTTGAATTGAGTGGCGGTCACAAAACTGTAAGCTCCGGCAGCAATAACGATACCGATATCAGCCTAACCTGGGGCCAGCAAGACGGGACTTTTAGCTCCATGGCTACCCTTGGTTACTACACTCAAGAGCCCATGAGCACCACAGAACGAGATTTTACTGTGGGTACGGGTATCAGCCAGCTGGGTAGTCCAGGAGCATTTATACCCATAGCTGCCATTGATGCCGCTAGCCCGTATAAAGGCTTTGAAGGGCTGGCGCCTGCTGGTACACCTTACCGTGATAATGGTTGTGCTGACGGAGGAGGAGTGCCAGATAGTACTTTGCACACTAGATTACCTATCCTATTCCTACCTAGTGGCAGAAGAGACCCGCACTCAGGCCATCGCCACTATGGATTACCAACACAACAATCGGCAAACTTACTTTAGTGAGTTCTGGTATAGCGCATCTAAAAGCAAATTTACCACGGCACCCTCTTTTGCCAATCTCACCTTTCCCGTGGTACCGGCAGATAATCCAGGCAATCTAGCCGCAAACGGTGGTTTTGGCACGCCTGTAGTGTACTTAGGCAGACCCATGGGCGCGGGCTTCCCTGCCCAAGTTAACAACCGGGACTCTAAAACCTATCGTATTTTAGCCGGTCTCCAGCAATCACTGGACAAGGGATGGGAGTTTGAAAGCGCTTACCAGTACAGCCGCAATGAATTTGACTATGAAGGCGCCGATGCTTTAATAGATCGTTTTTCAGCCGCATTAAACGGCATCGGCGGCCCTAATAACGACGAATACTTCAACCCCTTTTCATCTGCCTACACTGACCCGTTACTGGCCAACAGCCAATCAGTAATAGATGATTTTTGGGTAAGATTTAAACACAAAATTACTGCTGAACTACACACGGCGGACGCCACCTTAACCGGAAATTTAACCCACACAGAGCACGGGTACATTAAAACAGCGGTGGGTTTTCAGTATCGTCAGGAAACCAATGAACAAGTAGCCGATGAAAATTCACAATCGCTCAATTACGCCTTTGTATCCGGCACACAAAGCTCTAAAGGAGACAGAGATGTCGTGGCAGCATTTGCTGAATTTTCTATTCCATTTCAAGACAATATTAACCTGCAGCTAGCAGCTCGCACCGAACATTACGGCGGGGAAACTGGCACCACCTTTGACCCCAAAATTGGCCTACTGTGGCAGGCCACTGACAACATTCAATTTAGAAGCACCCTGAGTACCGCTTTTCGTGCCCCTAGCCTACAACAAAAATCCAATTCCACCGTGGCAGTGGAACAAATTGGCAGTGATTTTGTACCCGTTATCACTCAGGCCAACGCAGATCTAAAACCGGAAGAAGCCACTATCGCCAACCTAGGTTTTAGTTTCTCCACCGCTTACAATTTAATCGGCAGCGTGGACTATTGGTCTTACGACTATTCGGACATTATAATTCAGGAAAGTGCCGAAGCTATTTACGCCAACGACATCAACGACCCCCGTATTACCCGGGACGCCAATACAGGTAAGATCACCCGCGTAGACGTGCAGTTTATTAATGCATCCTCTATTAAAACCAATGGCATAGATCTGAATTTAAACTACAACATTGACAGCAAATTTGGCATTTTCCTTTTTGATAGCCAAACCAGTTGGATTCGCACTTTTGATTTAAAAGAAGCGGGCAACAGCACCACCATAGATGCAGTGGGAAATCGAAACGGTCTTAACATTGCCCGTTCACTACCGGCGTTGCGTTCTAGCCTTTCTGCAAACTGGATCATGAACCAGCATTCCACTACGTTTTTTACGCGTTATGTAGATCAATATAAAGACGATGCCAACAGCGATGCCACCATTAAACAAAACATCACTTACGATGTGCAATACGCCTATCAATTACCCTACCTATCCCGCCTAGAGTCCAGCATCAGCCTAGGCATGATAAATATTTTAGATACCGACCCTCCAGAAGTTGCCACGATCTTGGGCTATGATTCAAAAATTCATGACCCTAGAGGCAGAACCATTTATGGCCGTTTCACCATGCGTTATTGAGATTATTTTAATAACGCACCGATACAAGCTAGACTTATAATACCGTCAAGCTAATTGCGATTTTATAATGAAAATCAATATCGCCCAACATACGTACTTAGCAACAGACACTGCTGACCCCGTTTTTTTGCAAGCCCTGCCAAAAGCAGAACTGCATATTCACCTAGAAGGCTCATTAGAGCCTGAACTCATGTTTAAACTTGCCAAACGTAACGGTATTAACCTGCCCTATTCATCCATTAAGGATATTAAACAGGCCTATAACTTTCACAACCTGCAATCATTTTTAGACATCTATTACCAATGCGCTGAAGCGCTGCAAACTCAGCAGGATTTTTTTGATTTAACCTGGGCCTACTTATTAAAATGTCACGAGGAAGGCGTGGTTCACGTGGAGCCATTTTTTGACCCTCAAACCCATACCGAGCGTGGCTTAGAATTTAAAATTGCCATTCTGGGCATTCACCAAGCACTGGAGCAAGGCGAAAAAGACTTAGGCATTAGCTATGGATTGATTCTGTGTTTTCTACGTCACCTGCCTGAAGCATCGGCCCTAGAGTGTCTTGCCACTGCAAAACCTTACCTATCGCTTTTTGTTGGTGTGGGCCTAGATTCATCCGAGCAGGGTAATCCGCCGGAAAAATTTACTCAAGCATTTAAATTAGCCCGTGAATGGGGGCTTAAGGCAGTGGCGCACGCCGGAGAAGAAGGCCCTTCACATTACATAGTGCAGGCTTTAGACATATTAAAAGTACAAAGAATTGATCACGGTGTGAGCTGCACGCAAGACAACAAATTAGTGGCAAGACTAAATAGCCAGCAGACGCCATTAACCGTCTGTCCACTTTCCAACACGAAGCTAAAAGTATATTCCCATATGAATCAACACCCCGTACTTAAACTGTTAGACCTGGGGCTTAACGTATGCATAAATTCAGATGACCCAGCCTTTTTTGGTGGTTATTTATTGGCAAATTTTCAAGCTTTGGTTAATGATTTAAGCCTCAACCGAGGACAAGCAGCACAACTGGCTGCCAACAGCATTAATGGCAGTTTTTTAGACCCTGTTCGTAAAGAGGAAGCCCTCTCTTTATTAATAAAAGTAGCCTCTAAGGATTAAATAGAAAAGCTCAGTGACGATTTAAATCCGTATTGAAAAATCGAAATACTGCACTAGACGCTTCCTCATCAGATTGGCGCCAACCATATATTTGAGGCCGCTGTTTTTCAATGACCAGTGAATCCCATAACAACCAATCAAATATCGACAAAACATTACACATATTGCGCGCCGAATTTCTACTGCGACTATGGTGTTGATGATGCATATTGGGAAACACTAAAATGTGACATAAGCCATACATGAGTTTACGCACCACTGGATTGTTATGATTAAGCAAATATAAATCGTAACTGCGCCCCCAGTTAACATGCACGTGCATTCCCCACACCACCTTAAAAACAGTTCCCCATAAAAATACCTCATAAAACCCCAAGTACAAACACACCAACCCAAACCAATAGTTCGGCAATGCCAGCCACCACCCCCAATGCTCCACATACGTATGAGTAGCAGAGAGCTCACCCTTGTTATCATTACCACCCAGCTGATGATGAGGTCGGTGAGCCACCTTATAAAACGCCTGAATACGCTCTAACCATTTTCTTTTTGGCTTAGCCGAATGGGTAAACAAATGAACACGGCCATGCAGGTATTCATCAATTAAAAAATAAACAAATAATGACAGCCAAAAATATTCAAGATCCACCCAATGAAAAGCCCCGTCGTAAACAGGAAATATCACACTCATAACAATAAAAATTAAATACGTTAATGCCGGCCGCTGCACGATCGCCAAAAAGCCAAAGGCTAAACCTGCCATCTGCCAATCTAACTTAGTTTTTTTACCTTGCCTATAACGCCCCATAAGCCATTCGTACATTACAAATACCCACAAAGTAGTCAAGGTCACCACTGACATAGTGATCGATATGGTATGTACATCTGAATTTATTAACGGATCAGGGAGCATGGTTTTTCCTTTATGTCACATTTTAAGGTTCACAGATGCTAGCCCACCCTTTAATATAAGAAAAATTTATATTTTACATGTTAGATATTCACCAAACTTAATTCTGGACACTCATGGGCATTAACTTACGCAGCGTCGACCTTAATTTACTGACCGTATTTGATGCGGTAATGGAGAAAGGCAAACTGTCCCATGCCGCACAAACATTAGGCATGACCCAGCCAGCCGTCAGTAACGCCGTGGCTCGATTGCGGTTAACCTTCAACGATGAGCTCTTTATTCGTGCAAGACACGGCATGCTGCCGACACCAAGGGCCCAAGAGCTATTTCAGCCCATACGCCTAGCACTGCAGACAATCAAGGCGACCCTAGATCCAGAACGGAGCTTTGACCCTAACACCTCTGAACGCACCTTTAAAATGGCCATAGGCGACTATGGCGAACTCATTTTACTGCCGGCCCTATTGGGCCTAATAAACCCATTTACTGGCCGGCTTAAAATAGAAACCTTCCCCGAAATGGATGCTAAAAGCCTGGAATTAGTGAAGCAGGGGCAAATTGATTTTTATTTTGACCATAAGCCACCAACCGAGGCACAACTGGACTACTGCCAAGTCAGTGAAGAAGAAGTGGTGGTTATTTGTCGTAAAAACCACCCTCACATAAAAAAGACACTCACCCAACAGGAATACCTACAAAGCCGCCATATCATCTTAAAAGTTCAGCACCACAACCTCACGATGCTAGAGGACTTCCTGCAGACAGACACCCTTATTGCACGCAATGTATTAGCCGAAGTAAGACAATACGTCGCGATTCCTGAGCTAATAACCCAAACCGACTGCATTGCAACCGTTCCAAAAAGAATGGCCGAGCATTATGCGCAACAAAGAGAACTCACTATCCTGCCCTTTCCTTTTAAAATTAAAAAAAGCAAAGCCTATATGATTTGGCATACATCCTTAAACCAAGATCAAGCCCACTCATGGCTCAAAGAAAGCATGTTTAAATTACTGAATTTACCCCTGCCCGAATAACACGCACAAAAAAGCCCCAGTGAAATTTAATTTCATTGGGGCTTTTTAAACTAAAGACTATTAGGCTGTTTTCTTAGCTGCCGTTTTCTTTGCGCTGGTTTTTTTGGCACTTGTTTTTTTAGCGCTTGTTTTCGCCGTTTTTTTAGCGGGGGCACGTTTTGCTTTTTCTGAAGCAACCCATTTACCACCTTCAAAGTACGCCGTCCAACCTGATGCCTTGCCTTCGTCGTTATCGGTAGACACATACAACTCCTGTGTTTTGCGACTGTAACGCACCATAGATTTATTGCCGTTAGCATCTTCTACCGGAGCATCCAGCAAGAAATGATATTTCTCAGGCAATTCGCTCTTGTGAGGAATCATCTCAAATACCTTAGGTGCACGAGTCTCGCGATTTTTTGGAAACTGACTGGCCGCTAAAAACAATCCAGCCGCACCGTCACGCAAAATATAAGTATCATCTACTTTCACACACTGCAATTCAGGGCACGGCACCGGATCCATCTTAGGAGGCGCTGGCTGGCCGCTACGCAGTAACTTGCGAGTATTCTTACATTCCTCAGCCATACAACCAAAATACTTGCCAAATCGGCCGTTTTTAAGCTGCATTTCATCGCCGCACTTATCACACTCTAGCGATGGGCCGTCATACCCTTTAATGACAAACTCTCCGGCTTCCACCTCAAAGCCCACACAATCGGGATTATTACCACATATGTGCAACTTACGAGCTTCATCCACCAAATAACTTTCCATGGCGGTATTACAAATACTACAACGGCGTTTATTGCGTAAACGTAAGCTCTCAGCCTCATCGTCTTCGTCAGCGCTTATGGCCTCGTCACCGGCGGTTAAGTTCATGGTTTTGCTGCAACGCTCTTTAGGCGGCAAAGCATAGCCTTCGCACCCTAGAAATACGCCTGTAGTACCGGTACGAATTTGCATATTACGACCACAATCGGGACAAGGCACATCCGTTCTCACGGCGGGATTAAGGCGCATGCCCCCTTCATCGTTACTGGCTTTCTCTAAATCGCCGGTAAAATCCTGATAGAAATTATCAAGAACATCTTTCCACTGTAATGAACCTTGTGCGATACCATCCAGCTTCTCTTCCATGTTGGCGGTAAAATCGTAGTCCATTAAATCAACAAAATTTTCTGTTAAACGACTGGTAACGATTTCACCCATTTTTTCAGCAAAGAATCGTTTACCTTCTGTACGAGCATAACCACGGTCTTGAATGGTTGAGATAATCGCTGCATACGTTGACGGGCGACCTATGCCGCGTTTTTCAAGTTCACGCACTAAGCTTGCTTCGTTGAAACGTGCTGTGGGTTTAGTAAAATGCTGTTTTGGCTCCACATGATCAAGTGCCAGTGCCTCACCGGCCTTTAAATCAGGCAGCAAGTGGTCATCTTCGTTTTTAGCCTGGGCGGTCATGGCACGTAAATGGCCGTCAAAACGTATTACACGCCCCTTCGCCTTAAGTTCAAAATCACCACAGCCAGCAATTAACGAACTACTGGTAAATTCAGCATCGGTCATCTGGCACGCCATAAAACGCTGACGGATAAGCTCGTACAAGCGTAGAGCGTCTGCATCCATAGATTTAAGCTCACCTGACGTAGTGCGCACATTAGATGGGCGAATCGCTTCGTGAGCCTCCTGGGCCCCTTCTTTACTACTATAAGAGCGGGGTTCAGCCGGTAAATACTTATCGCCATAGATATCCGAGATGAATTCACGCGCCGAAGCCACTGCGTCGCCGCTTAAATTTGTGGAATCAGTACGCATATATGTGATGTAACCGCCTTCGTATAAACGCTGGGCCATCATCATGGTTTTCTTAACGCCAAAACCTAAACGAGTGCTGGCTGCCTGCTGCAAGGTAGAAGTAATAAACGGCGCAGATGGGCGCGAACGCGTAGGTTTGTCCTCACGCTTCGTAATGCTGTACGGCTGCGACTCCAGAACCGCAACCGCTTTCATAGCTTGCTCTTCGGTGACAGGTTTAAACGCAACACCATTTTCTTTACTCACCTGAAAGCGGACGTTATCACCACCCTTGGATGCCAAATGACTAAACGCTTCCCAGTATTCCTCTGGTATAAAGGCTCGAATTTCCGCCTCACGCTCAACCACTAGCCGCACGGCAACGGACTGAACACGGCCTGCTGACAAACCACGAGCAATTTTGGACCACAAAAGTGGTGATACCATAAAGCCCACCACGCGATCTAAAAAGCGACGAGCTTGCTGTGCATCGACTCTTGCTTGGTCTAGTACAGTGGGCGCCTCAAATGCCTCTTGAATGGCAGATTTAGTGATTTCGTTGAAAACGACCCTTTTGTAAACGGCACCGGTGTCGCCAATGATTTCCTTGAGGTGCCACGCAATGGCTTCCCCCTCTCTATCCAAATCGGTTGCGAGATAGATAGTGTCGGCATCTTTGGCGAGCTTACGTAGTTCATTAACTACTTTTTCTTTGCCCGGAAGAACCTCATATTGAGCTTCCCAATCATTTTCAGGGTCTATACCCATCTTTTCGACGAGCTTAATCTTGTCCTTTTTCCTTTTATGAACAATTTTAGCTTCAGGTAATAGTTTACGCGTGATGGCAGCTTGCCGAGCACGCTCTTTAGGGTCCACGGGCTTACGATTCGCCCCTGTTGGCAAATCACGCACATGACCCACTGAGGACTTAACGATAAAATCGTTACCCA
>MAAA01014325.1_pt1 | contig 12232 bp, 10 predicted proteins | sample 1115971 | NCBI WGS metagenome assembly MAAA01 (sample SAMN04961123, study PRJNA320927) | seawater metagenome | isolation source: sample BD02T6 sea water enriched with oil for 6 days | place: USA:Gulf of Mexico | collected 2013-07-27 | reverse complement strand
CGCATAACACGATTTCACCTGCTTTAGTGCTGCTTGTTTCTATAAATGGCTTAGAATCAGACCAAAATTCAAGATCACTCAACCAATCGCCCCACTCATGCAGTAAATTTTGGTAGCTCGCAGACAAAATAACAAGCTGAAATTTTTTCATATCTTTATTTTCAGGAACGAACCCAACTAGCTTTTTCCGATCTCGCTCTATCTTTTTAAGCCATTTGCTTTGAGTGGCATTGCCAACCAGTGCAACCTCCATAATAAATTGGAAGTCACTATCAGTTTCATGCCCATAGATATCAGCCTGAAACCTATCATTTATTGATTTCCCATACTTTTTGTAACTTGGTTTAGGCTTACAGCTAATTTCTAGCTGACTTAGAATGTCGAAAATTTCCCAGTTAAGCCACTCTTCGTAGGAATAGTTGGTCCCTGAAAATGAAATAATTTTCCTATGGCTTCTTTTGAATCCATCCTTTATATGGGTCATTACTTCATGAGTAGACAGCATTAATGGTAATCCTTTAAGTAATTTTCCTTAGCTATAATGCTAGTATAAAAAGCCTATAAAGGGGAATTAAGGTGTATAAACTAGCTGTAGCCAATTAGGGCCTTAGATCCATGCGATTAAGTTTGATGAAGTAATATTGACGATTTCACTTTCTAGACGAATCTCCCAAAAACTAGCTTTTTAGCATAATCTTAGATGACGAAAGGTAGTGGAAATATCTACCTGTAAAGAATGCCTAACTAGTAATTCAATATTGGATGTATCGTGCCAAATAATTACCTTAATCACTCTTAAGAGTCGATTAACGATAGTATATGTATGACCATTCCCGCAGACAGCTCCCTTTAAAGCTCTGGTGATTCCTCGCACCATACGAGACAGTATCAGATTATATATTTAGACCTAATAACTGGGGCCAATGAGAGAGAAGTCATTACTTGAATAGCAATTGAAATAGGACTCCTTACTTTGCATGGAAAGCTACAGATTAAAAATGCTTAGTTTTCGGGAAACACACTATCTCAACCACTGAACCATAGGAATTTAAATGTTTACAGGCATAAAGGCGAAATTTAAAAAAGCCACCACAGGTGTGATGGCAAGCCTAGATGATATCGACCAGTACAATAACCTTATCTGGCTATCACCGAAGCATTATAGTCTTGAACAAGAAAAAATTAATGAGTCTGTAGTTCAAGATATGATAAGGCCCTTGCTCTTCGAAATGGAAAAAGCTAACTCTTTAGAAATACAAATGTCATATCTACAAGATTATATTGATGATTTAGGGTCTGGTGAGCTGGAAAGGTTTACAGATGAGGATATCGTAAGGATTTATGATATAGGTAGATTTGGACTTGCTATTTATATCCTAATGGTGGCTTTCAAACTAGATGGAAATATAGTAAAGAACAATTCTTATAGTTTAATAATGCCATATTTTGACTTTGCTATTAAGCTGAGGAATGAAGAGGCTTGCATAGCATCATCATTAGTCTTGCTATTTCACAATGGTTTTGGAGGGAAGCATAACAAATTAGTTTCTTCAAAATTTATAGGAAAGTCTACCACCAAGTATGATGTTGATGAAGTGTATCGAGATTATCTTCACCTATTTGAGAGATGCAAAACTAGTCAATTACCAAATAGTGTAGATTTTGAAGACATAAATAAACAAAATATAAACTCAAATAGCGAGATAATTCCTCAATATCGTTACAACTATACCCCTACAGATTTTCTTGATTTAGACATAAAAAATGATGTGAAAATAAGTTTTTTAGATTACATATCAGATAGACGAAAGCTTACTTCTACAGTAACAGACTATGGGTTTATTCACAGCATAACGAAGCCAAAAAAACTAGTCTGTGGATTAGAACATTTTGAAAAAATACTGGAGACCTTTAAAGATGGAGTTAAAAATAAAAATCATACTGAATTAAAAGATAATTTTCTTGAGTCCCTTAAATCCCTAGAAGAGCACATCGCATACATATCAGTTAACAATAATATTGAACGACACAATGAACCTTCTAATAGTAGTTATACTTCCATCTATCAAGAAATTAAATTTAGATATCTTGTATTTCTAAAGCTAAACGGTGATATCTCAGAATATAAATCTATGTTATATATGAATAACTTTCTTCGTGGTTCTATAGAAGTAGATAAACTAAAAGTAGAATCGCTATTAGAGGATAGAGAGTTCTCGAAAGCACTTGAAATTGACTTAGATATTATTTCTAAAGAATGTCAAAGAGTAATTTATTATAATCAGATGAATCTAATATCAAAAGAGGAACTGGAAGAAGAGTCAGAAGAAGATGAATATAAATCAATTATAAATGAGTTAGGTAAGATTGAAAGTTTGATTTCTATTCGTACGAACAAAGAATTTATGGAAGAGTATTTCTGTAAATATCCCCATTTAAAATTGAACTCAAATTTATTGAATCGTATTGTGTCTGTAATAATTGAAGGCTACTCAAACAAGAAATCTGATCCAGTTTTCTATGACATACACAAAGTATTAACAGGCTCATTCGAGGAAAAAATCATCTATGATCTGTAGTTTCAGGCTCAATATCTATTGAGCAGTAATAATGTATCTAATATTGTATATCAGGCAGTAAAAAGCCCAGTTATTAACTGGGCTTTAAGGGATATTTCTGTGAGATAACTAAAATGGCTCCCGGAACTTATTATTTTACAGATTTTTATCAAGACTTTGCAATTACCTGCACCTTCACATCACCTTTTTCTGAAACAAAAATCTTACGAGATTTAAAACTCTTGCAATAAATAAGCGATTTATTTTCCCTTGTAATACTCTCTATGGATATATCCCAAATCCTCATCTGTGGAGGATTTTAGTCCTATAACTTCATCAGCCCCTAAGTAGTGCTTCATTTGGGAAATAAATCCGTTAATAACATCTCCGACCCCGTCAGGATTTTTTTCAAGTGCAAGTTCGGTAATTTGAGAGATCCATATAGTCTCCCCTTTCATTATATGACTCTTATAAATATTCTTGCACAATTCAATTCCAAATAAAAAATCTTCGCTAATACTTTCCTCATTGTTATTGAAGTAGGTTGTAATTAAATTTATATCATAGTCAGAAATAGCGAAATCATAACCTAACTGCCTCTCTTCAGTATAAGACTTGTTATGAGCTGCATCATTGTAAATATTGGAAATATTGTCAGCCTCTGACTGTGTACTTATCTTTCCAATTTTTAACTTCCAATAAGCTATAGTTGTCCATAAGTGTTTCATTCTATTGGTTGGATCTTGATTTTCATCATCTCCAAACTTGCTCATTTCACCTAAAACAAAACCAACTTGAAATGCTTGTAATCTTTCTTTTGGTTGTATATTTTTACCATTTAACACCAAAAGAAGTTCTGTTTCAGTCTGATTTAATGCCATCGCTATTGCTGCATTTTCTTTCAAGTTTTGCTCAATAGCCTCGCAATATTCTTCTGACCAGCTCTTTTTGTTAAACCCAAACATTGTAATCTACCCCTAATTCTTGATGCTGATGTTAAGTAATTATAGGCGACTGAATCAAAGCACATATAGCCATATGTCATATGCCATATATCACAAAGGAATATTCAAATAATCATAAAACTGAATGGTTGATATATTTAGTATTGTGGCTAGGCGATAAAACAGTACTTCTATTTACTAGGCTCCAATGGATTCTTATGGATAGCTCTTTAGCCATATAGCGAAGGGAGTGCTCAAAAACAAGGCTGGACCTGAGTTTAAGCTACTCTAAATGTAATTGTTCCTTATAAAGATATTATGACTGTAAATACAACCACCCTAAATGTAGATGACTGCCCCACTATAACTTCAATATTAGACAAATTATTAATCAGTGATAGTTATTCGAGCATTATCGCTGTGAACGGCTACGATGCACTTGAGAAGGTTCAAGAAGACCAGCCTGACTTTATACTTTTTAAGACTTAAAGTAAGGATTTTAAGGATTTAAAGGGGGTTAATGCGAGGACTTGAACTAATCAACTATAATTATCAATCTAAATATCAGGCATTATTGAGGTGTATTGTGTTTGGGATATTTGATAATTGGGCTGAAAAGTATGTCAAGAAATCAGAAAAGGAATTGCTTAAATGCAGTGATATGGCACTCGGTATAGATTATGCCCTTTCCAAATTCACCACTTTTTACAACATAAAAAATAATATGGATGGTTCAAGTAAGTCTGGAATAATACTTGATTTTGTCTTTAGTAAACCTGGCTCGTTATTTGTAGGTAATAAAAAAAATGCCCCTATAATAGTTGCTTTTGTCATTGGTGCAACCGAAGGTGAAATTGACAAATACTTTAATATTGAAACTCTAAATAAAGATTATTTATCAAAAATTATGGCGAATTTGATTATATACCGCTATGCAGTACGAGGGATAATCGAGACAAAGGAAGAGGCTGATATATTGATAAGTGCTCACATTAAGGGATTTGAAGATAATGTTAAAGAATTCAGGTCTATGGGTTATCAATTTTCAAAACATAATTATGATGAACAATATTTTGTGATTGAAACTGCTGAACCTTCTGAACCTTCTGATATTCCTGAACCTATTATAACCGTTGAAACTTCTGAAATTTCGAAAATTAGTGAAACTATAGAAGAAATTAATGAATATGATGAGGAAGCTTTTGAGCAGGGTTCAAACCTTCTTGATATACAAATGTCTTCTTTATTATCAACTTATCAAGATGAAATACTCCACCTCACGGAAGAACAGCGAAAAAAGCATTTTGCTTTTTGGCTTGGGGTAATTGAATACCTGGATAGAACATTTATAAATATATCTGTTACTGATGAAGAATTAGCATATTGTAGGTTTTTCAATTTCTCCATGTATTGCAGTAAGGTTAATTTTAATGATACTGGAGGTGTTATTGGCAATTTCTGGGATATTATTATTAAGGAAAAAGGATATATGCGAGAGCGAGAGCTTGGGTTTAACTCTATCGCAAATAGAAATAAAAATCCTGGCCATTATCCTGGTAGATATTTGAAGGATGCTGTTGGTTTTTAGTGTCTAATATATTTTGTATTGTTGCCTGATAGGTCAATGCCCCTGATTTACTACACTTTATGCAAAATCTATTAGTTGTGCTTAGTGCTGGCAGGGGCATTTATGTCAAATTCGAGCAGAAAGCAAAGAGAGAAACACCATGATGAGATGAAGGCAAGCCAAAGCAATTCACAAAAGACTGCCTGGATAGTCATAGGTTTGGCTGTGGTGGGTATTATCATAGCCATTGTCGAAATAGCATTGCAGTATGAGGGTTAAAATATGTATAAACTATTTATCTTTTTATTTCTATCTATTTTCCTTAATTTGTCTTTTGCTAGTCAATTCATCCGCTCAATTGAATATGTAGTAAGCCCAGATATGACTTTGAATGAAGCAAAGTCTAATGCTTTAAAACAGCTTAAAATTGATATATTAAGCGAAATAGGATCATTGATTGAATCTGAAATAAAATCAGTAAGTGAGAAAGGGGTTACAATCGAAACTATAAACTATAGTCAAGTAGCCGCAGGCAGTATTAAAACAACAATTCTTAATCAGGCTTTCGATGGGGCCACATTATTTTTAGAAGTTGGAGTGGTAGTAAACAAAAAGGAAATTTTAGATATACTTAATAGGGTATATAGCTTTAAGAAGAAGGAAAAAGAAGCTTCTAGACTAATGAAGAGGCTAACTTTACTTGATGAGGAAAAAGAGACGATTGCATCTGAAAATAGATTGTTGAAAATAAAATTAAACAGGATTAAAAAACAAATTATTTATATTGAGGAAAGTAAGATAGCATCCGACTTTGGAAGTGAAAAATTAAAAGCTATCGAAGATAGGCTTAGCTTAGTTAAAGAGTTTATAGAAGGAAGGATAATATCTGAAAATAATTTGGCAAAAAGAGCTATATATATTGCAAATGAAGTTTATGTGGATGGAATAAAATTTGATGAGTTTAATTCTATTTTTCCAGTAACTTCAATAAATGATTATTATAGAGCTAAATTAAGTAATAATAATTGTAAATTATATGGTGAAGAAGTAAATACACATTACATGATTGTTGAATACCCCTTTTATGGGAGGGAAATACTATACACTTTAGTTGTAAATAATTTAACGGGATTAGTTAGAGACTTAGTACACTTCGAATACTCAGCTTCACTTTCAGAGTATTCAAATTCATGTACTATTCATAAAGAATCGACCACCCTGTAAATATTTATGTGAGGCTGCAACACACTCTGTGTAACTGCCAGTTTTAAATATAGTACTTTAATCCGTCTTCATTCAGAATTACAAACCTGTTCAAAATCTCTACCAGTTTTTCAAGATATATCCAGATGCATAATATATCTAATATTATGGTCAGATATGAAAAAGCCCAGTATTTAGCTGGGCTTTAGAGGTTTTACGGTTTTTTATTCGTTAAAATTTAGTTTACTGGCTCAATTTTGTAAATTGAAAATATCATCAAAATTATCATAGATGTATTCAGCTTCGTGCAGAATTGGATTGTAAGAGAAGCTGTGATCAAGAGTAAGAATAGAGTTGGTGGAAATGCAGTGCTCCAAATCGCCTATTTTATTGGCGAGATACTCTTTAATTATATCACCATGATGCTTATCGCTGAGATTGCCAATGGCACCTAGCATATGTGTAATGCGGAGTGCCTCATTTAATATCTCTGGTGTTTCTTCAGCCTCGTAAAAGTCAGCAAGCCATTCAATTAAGTATATCGTGGCTTGAATTTGATACTCATTTATATTGCTAGATTCTTGCTCTTGCTCTTGCTCTTGCTCTTGCTCACCGTCATCCTCAAAAGGGGTTATTTCACCAGGTATAAAGCCATTCTCTTTACTGAAGCTTGACCCTTTCCCTGAATTGACAGCTAGGCATGAATCAAAAGAATTATCACATGAAATGAAATACCAATCTGATTGTTCTTTTAATAATGATTCTATTTCGCAAGTGAATTTTCCATCATACAGCATATGAAATGTTGTCTTGTAAATTCCACGAACTTTTAAATCATTTAGATGCTCAATTAATTCAAATAGATTTGCTGGAGTATTACTATCTGGATTACTGATTAATCCAATCTTTAATGTGTTTGGGTTACTTGGATCAATTAAAAATTTAATATCAGTAATTGGAAAATTACAGTCGTATTTTTCTGAATAGGCTTGAAGTGAAATTTTTCTTTGAAGTGCTGTACTGTAGTTTTTTTGAACTTTCTTTAGATTGATCTGATTTGTATATAACATAAGATTTCTCCTAGTTTTTTACATTGGCTGCCTCTTTCCTTCTCGGAATGCTGTTGATGTTCAATGAGTTGAATTAAAGCTTCATTGCTTCAAGACGGACATATTAAATCATAATAGCACTCAAATGTCCAGAAAAATATCAGAAATCTAAAGATGTCAAGTATTATACTTGCTTAATTCTCAGTATATATGCAGCCTAGGGCTTGAAATTTATTTTTAATTGATTTAGAGAATATGCATAAAAAGGCCAGTAATTAACTGGCCTAAGATGATGTTACGGTTTTCATTCTTTAAAGTCTCATTTTACATTGGAATATCATCATTAAATGATTTATCAGATTTTGTATATTCTTTATTTCCATACGGTATTGGATTAGGTGTTTCAAATGGTGCATCGCCAACATCGTTAAAATCTTGATTTTCAATGGCTGGTAAAATTATGTCTTTCTTTTCATTTTGTACATTTGTTTCGATTTTTATTTTTCTCCCAAACTCTGGGCCATAATCTAAAACAATCCTCAGTCTCCTTTCACGAATGTTTAACCAATTACCTGTGCCTAGAACGAGGTCATTTACCTTATACCTTTCAACATTAGGTGCATCATAGTCATTTCTTGGTAAAGGTATAAATATAGCTGCATCTCCAAGTTCTGGGATAGGTCTTTGCAATTCTATTAGTGCTTTATTAAATCCTGATCTGCTTTCATCTTTAGATTTTAAAATTTTGAGGTTTAATGTGTCCTTTTTTAAGGGTGTTAATTCAACAACTCCTCGAATATCAACAAAACCTTTGTTAATAATTGCCATGAATACATCTTCTGCTGATTTTGAAATTTTAAACATTGATGTTACATCGTGAATATATAGCTTTAGGAAATCTGGCTCTATCTCTGGCAGGTATTTTAAGTCAAGATTATGCTCTTCAATTGTATTTTTTTGATTTTCTTTTAATTCTGCATAATATAGTGCTTTTTCTGCGATTATTTTTGGATCATTAGATGGTACAGTCATTCGCCATAGTGTGTTTCTATTGGCCTTTTTAAGATAATCCATTGTGTTTTTATTTTCTTTTATTTCGATTACAAGTTTTTCTTTTTTTACTTTTCTTTTAGTTTCTTTTTTTGATGTGCTGTTTGTTTTTTTCATAATATCCTCTTTATATTCTTATTTATATTAAGGAATATTTTTTCCTTTTGTCAAGCTTTTGATATAATTCTTATTTGCAACTAACTTAAAAGTCAGTAAATATATAAGAATTTATTTTTAGCATGCTCTTAATCTTTTACTAAAACAGGCTTTAATTAATATTTTTTAGTATTGTTATGCTATTTTTTAAATTATTTTACAGATATGTAGGAATATTTTATCCTTGAGTCAGGACGATGTGTCCTTGAGTCAGGGCGATGTGTCCTTGAGTCAGGACGATGTGTCCTTGAGTCAGGACGATGTGTCCTTGAGTCAGGACGATGTGTCCTTGATATTTTTTTTTAAAATCTTTTAAAAGGTAATGAACATAAGGGTTTTAGAGGTTTTTATTTTTCATATTCTTTCATCTATATATATTATCTATATATTTATATCTATTTCTGTATCTATAAGAGGCTATCTATAGCCTTATCTTTTTCTTTTATATAAAGAATAATATGGACTATATAAAATAACTCGCGAAAATTAAAATAATTTGAAAGAAAAAGAAGCTGTGGAAATTGATAAATCAATTTTATTAAAAGAATAATCCAGGTTAAATCAAAAAATAGAAATGCTTGCATTTCCCACAGATCTTTTTATTTTTGAATTAAGGGCTAGTATTATTATTGTTATATATTACATTATATAAATCAGAATTTTGTTTTACCTTATTATTTTGGTTGCTGGTATCTCCAAAACCTCCTTGTTTACTATGAAGCAGGGAGTTTTTTTATGGAATATAGCTATTTACTCGATCAACTTTTCTATTTGTGGATGCTTGTCTAATAACATATTTCTCATTAATCAATGCCACAGCTTCTTCTACAGTCATTAAACCGTTCAAAATAAGGCCCAAATATTTCTGGAATAACTTAGACTCGGTATTAACTTTTATCCCTTCCATTTTTAGCTGTTTGACCATCATTCCAGCTATTTCATCACCTTTCTTCTTTCTTTCCTTATTTGAAATATCCTTTTTTATTATTATATCTTTCATAGTCTAACCTCAATTTATTGATTGTTTTATTATAAGCTAGCATCCATTTTTAATTTCTCATAATAATTCTAAGTACTAATAAATAAAAAAATAGTGCCTGGAATGCTATAATATTTGCGTTACCAATAATTGTTCTTTTTAAAAGGTCGTTTATAAATTAATAATTTATTACAAAAGCAGGTTAAAAATTTATTGAAATATCGCCCAGAATTTTGACTGGTGGCATAGATTTAACTAATTTTAATTCAATAAAATTTGAAGCTAAAAACCAAGAAGAGTATTATATTTATATTGGTAACGGCAGTATTTATTTTTGATTCTTCACTCTGATTAACAAGATGCCATCGGCATGATTAACGGTCTATTCTCTTTTGAATTAAGACCTTTTTACTAACTAACAGGGGTTTATATTATGTACAGAATTATATTGGTTTATGCCTGATTTTGGCTGGTTGGAATCATCCCAGAAATGATTTAACAGGAATGTGGAAATTATCCTGATTTTGGTGAGCTTAATCCAATTCGTGAAAATTTTCTTGAATTAGATAAACCCATAACCGTCAATTTTAATCAGTATTTGGAAAGGATTTAATACTTTACATAAAACGGAAATTCACCATGTTTAAAACGGGCAAGTTTTCCATATTTTGGTAAGTCTTCTGTATATATCTCACTATGGCTAACTTGATTTTCATCGTACAAACTTCGAACCTTTTTTATTACATATTCACTATCCCAGTCAAACATATCATTAACATTATCATTGAACATTTTAGGGTAGGGTCTTTTATGGTGTTTCTTAATGCCGACACTGCCAAGAATATTATTATAGGAATTATCCTTAAAATGAACTTTTAATCTTGGGTATTTATCTCTAGGAACATATTGGTAGTTTAAGATAATGTAGTAGTCTAATACTCTATCTTCAAATACCATTGTTTCTTTGCACCAGTAGATTAAAGATAAGTGTGGATTTACAATCGAAAATTTTAAAAAATCCATTCGATATGCTTCTTTTTTTCTGAAACTAATTTGTTTTAATTCGCTTATTTCTTTAAGTTTATAATCATTATTTAAATATTCACTATTGAAAAATCTCTTCCTCCTAAAATGATTCATATTTAGAATATCTTTAATTATAAGTTCCATTTAATTATTCCTGCTAAATTGTAAATGTGGTGTGTAATTTCACACCCTGATTACTAGCTAACCGTCTTTTTCTTTGGCTTTTAATCCGAGGGCTTTGCCCGATTCATCAGGCCTTTTCTTTTAAACTATCATATATATCAATCTTGTAAATTTCTTCTGACCTCTGGCTCGCGGCAAGCCTCGAATACGTTTTTTGCAAGGTCGAGGCATTGCTACCAACGGCCAATGAAAGTAGGTAGATATCTATCTTTTGAACCAAAGCAAAAGTTATATAAGTATGTCTAAAACTATATTGAACAATCTTCTCATTAGCTCTTACTATATTATCCTTGATTAACCCATCTCTTACATCTTTAAATATATCTTCAAAATTATTAATGGTTGTTTCTTTATCAGGTCTTGAAAATATGTATTTATCAGGATATTTTTTAATCATTTCTCTATAGTTTAAATCATATAATTCTCTACATATAAAATCTAATTGCATAGTGAAATATCTTGGTGCTGGTATTGTTCTTGGCCCAGATCTTTTGGACATTTTACCACAATCAATTTTTATATTAACTTGATCAAATCTAAATTGTCCCCCGCCAAATTGTTTATTTGTTTCTATGACATGTTTGAACTTAATTCCTAGCAATTCTGAGTTTGGGCGACATCCCACATTAATGAGACTGGAAAAGTACAATTCAGCTAACATATACCTTATATAACTGTTTTTGTTTTTAGTTGTTTTATTATTTAAATAAATATTGGTATGTGTTTCGGCTAATTCTTTAAACTTATTTTCAAATGCTTTCAGTTCATCAACCTTTAATAATGCAAAGTTTTCAGTAATCTTTGCCTTTGGTTTAGGAATTGTTGGTCTTATGTCTTTAGTTATATAATCATTGAATTCTAAGAAATCAAATAACCTTTTAAGTAATATCTCAGTGTACTTTCCAATTTTTGTTCCATGTAATTCATGTTTATCATAAAGTTTTAATATATCATTGGCATTAATTTCATCAACGGATCTATTACCCCAATCAGTTTTTAAATACCTGTTAAAATATCTTTTCAAATGCCTTGTAGTCGTTACGGCTTGTGTTTGATTAACATATTCAAGAAAGGGTTCAGATATAGCATTAATTGTTTTAGAAGAGGTTACAGGCAATTTTCTTAATACCCTGTTTTGTAGCTGGGCCTTAATCAAATAAGCCATTTCTAAAGCTTTTTCTATGTCTCTATTTTCGGTAGATTTTTTAATTTCTTTTTTTGAAATTCTAACTCGAACCCACCAAGTTCGACTTTGTTTATTTGGCAGGTAGATGGCAAAACCATCTGATATTCTGCGGTATCTCTCATTGTCCATTTTAGGCCAGTTGCATAAATAGTTGCATAAGTGAATTATGGTAGCTCTACAGACCATATAACACAAGGCACTAATAAAGACAACTGCGACAATTTGTCGCATGCCCACAATGTTAGGGGTGCTATACACTATCGCCCTAACTATTTAAAATTCAGTGAATACTGGCCCAGGTCAGCATTTTTAACGTTAAGTTCGGAGTCTC